>Ga0136846_1215997_pt1 | contig 15313 bp, 11 predicted proteins | sample HopSoiMetagenom2_FD_96841 | JGI IMG/M metagenome (GOLD analysis project Ga0136846, IMG submission 96841) | Grasslands soil microbial communities from Hopland, California, USA - 2 Assembly 2016 (version 4) | ecosystem: Environmental > Terrestrial > Soil > Grasslands | place: USA: Hopland... | reverse complement strand
GCTCGAAGGATTCATCGACCACGTCCAGGCGATGCCGGATGCCTGGGTGGCGACGTGCCGGGACATCGCCGGGAGGGTGCCGTGACGTTCCCGCACGTCCGAGTCGAGGGCGGCCCGCGCGAGCGAGGCCGCAGCTACGGAGAACAGGCCGCCGATCGCGTGCGCCGGTCGATCGATGCCTACGGCGACGTGTTCGCGGCATACGCCGGCTGGGACTGGGCGACGGTGACCGAGCATGCGCGCGCGTACGCCGACCCGATCGAGCGGTTCGATCCCGCCTACCTCGAGGAGATCCGCGGCATCGCGGACGGCGCGGGCGTGGACGAGGCAGACGTGCTCGCGATCAACGTGCGTACCGAGGTGATGTTCGCGGCGAAGGCGCGCGCCGCCGACCGGCGTGTCGCGGAGTGCTCGGCGTTCGCGGTGAGCCCGTCGCGCAGCGCCGAGGGCCACATGCTTATCGGGCAGAACTGGGACTGGCTGCTGCACTCCGCCGAGACGGTCGTCGTGCTCGAGGCGCGGCAGCCCGGCCGGCCCGACTACGTGACGGTCGTCGAGGCCGGACTCCTCGCCAAGACCGGGATGAACTCGAGCGGTATCGGGCTCGTGACGAACGCGCTGGTGAGCGCCGACGATCGCGGCGTGCCAGGCGTGCCCTACCACGTCGCCCTTCGGGCGATCCTGGACGCGGAGACGATCTCCGACGCCTACGCGGTGCTCCAGCGCGCGCCGCGGTCCTCGTCGGCGAACTACCTGATCGCGCACCGCGACGGGCAGTCCGTCAACGTCGAAGGCGCGCCCGGGGACTTCGGCTCGCTGTTCCTGACGTTCCCGGACGACGGCATGCTGTTGCACACGAACCACTTCGCGTCCGGCCGTTTGACGGGGCCGGACGTCGGGCTCTGGCTGATGCCCGACAGCCCCTTTCGCCTGCAACGGCTCCGCGATGAGCTCCGCGAGGCTCCATCCGTGTCGCTGAAGGACGTCCGCCAGGCGCTCGCGGATCACGCTGGCCACCCGTCGGGCGTCTGCTGCCATCCCGACGAACGATGGGATCCGCTCGAGCAGGGCGAGACGGTCGCCTCGGTCCTGATGGACCTCGACGAGCGGCGGATGTGGGTCGCCGACGGACGACCCTGCACCGCGCCGTACCGCGAGCTCGACTACGGCGACTTCCTGGCGAAGCCCGCCGGCGTGCCGGACCCGCCCGCCTGACCCGCCGGTATCGTTCGCGACGTGGACGACCGACCGGCGCTCGAAGCGATCGTGCTGTACCTGGATGCGACGGGTATCCGCCACGTCTACCCGCACGGCCGCGAGACGCTTCGAGCGCCCTGGGACCCCGACCTCGATCCGACGGAGTCGATCGTCGACGCCGTCGCGGCGGTCGGCCTCGCTCCCGTGATGGTGCATTCGACGTCATGGCGGGTGGTGCGTCGCCAGGTCGTGCTCACGTTCCTCGTCGTCATCGACCCGCCCGGCGCGCTGCCCTCCTCGTGCGAGGTCGAGCAGGTGACGCGCGCCGAGCTCGCGCGCGGGCGCGCGACCGGCGGCCCCGAAGCGGTGCATCTGTCACAGGTGGTCGAGCACGGATTGCGGCACCTCGCCTGGCTCGTCGCGGAAGACGACGCGATCCACGAGGCGCTCGCCGCGTGGGGCGCCGCCCTCAGCACCTACGTGGCGGAGCCGTTCCGCGCCTTCGGCCACGACGCGCCGTAGTGGCTCGGTAGGGTGACCGCATGGAGGTCTCCTACGACTGGCGTGGCGACGTCTCGTCGACGGAGCTGAACGTGTTGCATGCGGAGGCGTTCGATACCCGCGTCTACGGCGTCGACGAGTGGGACTGGGTCGCCCAGCTCGACGGGCAAAGCCTCGGCTGGGTCACCGCACGCGTGGGCGACACGTTGGTCGGGTTCGTCAACGTCGTGTGGGACGGCCTGGTCCACGCTTGGATCCAGGACACGATGGTCGCGGCGGCGGCTCGCCACCGCGGGATCGCAACGGCGTTGGTGGCACGGGCGGTCGCCGAAAGCCGCGCCGCAGGGTGCGAGTGGCTCCACGTCGACTTCGAGGACCACCTCCGTCCGTTCTATCTCGACGCCTGCGGGTTCACGCCGACGAACGGCGGGCTCATCCGGCTGTGAGGCCACACGACGGGCCGTACACTCTGGCGACCCAAGCTCGAGAGAGGTTCATCCGAATGAAGATCCTGGTCGTCGGTGCCGGTGGCGTCGGCGCGTCGTTCGCGCCTATCGCGGCCCGCCGCGACTTCTACGAGCACATCGTCTTCGCCGACTACGACGAGGGCCGCGCTCGAAGCGTGGTCGACCGGTACGACGGGGGAACCGGCCGCTTCAGCGCGGCGCGGGTGGACGCCTCGGACGCGGCGGCGATCGCGGAGCTCTGCCGTAGCCAGGGCATCACGCACGTGCTGAACGCGGTCGATCCGCGATTCGTGATGCCGATCTTCGACGGGGCGCTCGAGGCCGGGGTCACCTACCTCGACATGGCGATGTCTCTGTCGCACGCGCACCCGGATAAGCCGTACGAGCTTCCGGGAGAGAAGCTCGGCGACGCGCAGTTCGCCAGAGCGAAGGACTGGGAGGCGAAGGGACAGCTCGCCCTCGTCGGCATCGGCGTCGAGCCCGGGCTGTCCGACGTGTTCGCACGGTACGCGCAGGACCATCTGTTCAGCCGCATCGACGAGGCGGGCGTGCGCGACGGCGCCGACCTGGTCGTCAGCGGGTACGACTTCGCGCCCGGTTTCTCGATCTGGACCACGATCGAAGAGTGCCTGAACCCGCCCGTCGTCTGGGAGAAGGACCGCGGCTGGTTCACCCTGCCGCCGTTCTCCGAGCCGGAGGTGTTCACGTTCCCGGAAGGCATCGGGCCGGTCGAATGCGTCCACGTGGAGCATGAGGAGGTCCTGCTGATCCCCCGGTGGGTCGAGTGCGAACGGACCACGTTCAAGTACGGGCTCGGTGACGAATTCATCGACGTGCTCAAGACGCTGCACAAGCTCGGGCTCGACAAGGCCGACCCCGTGACCGTGCGGGGTCTGCAGGTCAGTCCACGTGACGTCGTGGCCGCGTCCCTGCCCGACCCCGCGACCCTCGGCCCGCAGATGTCGGGCAAGACATGTGCGGGCACATGGGTCACAGGGACAGGAACGGACGGCAACCCGCGCGAGGTTTACCTGTATCACGTCGTGGACAACGAGGAGACGTGGGGCCGCGACGGGGCACAGGCGGTGGTGTGGCAGACGGCGATCAACCCGGTCGTCGCGCTCGAACTGCTCGCGAGCGGGCCGTGGTCGGGCGCCGGTGTCCTCGGTCCGGAGGCGTTCGTGGCCGACCCGTTCCTCGACCTGCTGACCGAGTACGGCTCCCCATGGGCGATGCAGGAGCGTACCCCCGCATAGCGACCGCCGTTCGGCCCGTGTTCCGCCGCCGGAGCGCATGGAACGGTTGGCGCGATGCGCCGTTCCCTGTGGCCCCGCCTCGTCGCGGCGTTCGCGCTGCTCGTGCTCGGCCTGACGATCGCTCCCGCGGCGCCGGCCGCGGCCGGTCCCACCGCGTGGGTCGTTCGCGAGAACGCGAAACCGGGGACCGCGGCATGGAAGATCCCCCGGGCGCGGCGCGCGACATCCAGGGCTACGCGGATCACGTTAGCGCCGTGCTCGGCGCCGACGCCTGGTGCTCGGCGGCGGCCACCACGATCACCCGCACCGTGCTGACGGAGGCCGGCATCGGTCCGCTCGGCGCGGCGCATCCATCGACGCCGAACACCGCCGATCTCGGATATCAGCTCACCCGTCCGACGAACCCCTGAGCCGGGCTGGATGCCGTTCGGCGCACCGGCTCAGGTCGGCGGCGCAACCGTCCGAAGCCTTCCTCGTAACCCTCGGTGAAGGGAAGGCTGACGTATGGCATCGCGGGCGATGGAGACCGCCCCCCGGGACGACGATCTGTTCTCGCGCGTTGCGGCGCATCTGGAACCGGGCCCGCTGCTCGAGGCGACCCCGGAATGCCTCGTCGTCACGCGTGGGAACGGCCAGATCGTCTATGCCAACGCCCGCGTGCAGCTCCTGACCGGCTTCACGCGCGACGAGCTCGTCGGCGGAACGATCGAGCTCTTGATCGCGACCGACGTTCTCGGCCTGCCGGCTGAGGCGCGCGTCGAGGCCCTGTGCCGCCGGAACACCGGCGACCAGTTCCCCGTCGAGGTGAACATCGGGGCGATCGATGCCGGCGAGCCGCTGCTCGTCGTGACGCTTCGCGACCTGTCCGAGCTCCAGGCGGGGCGCGACGCGCAGTTCGAGGCCGAGGCCAAGTACCGCGCGCTGGTCGAGCACATCCCGGCGGTCGTGTATCTGGATCCGGTGGATGAGGACGACACCTCGATCTACGTGAGCCCCCAGATCCGTGATCTGATCGGGATCGAGCCCGACGAGTGGCTCACCGACCCGTACTCGTGGCGCCGGCATGTGCATCCCGACGACATCGATCGCGCGTGGGATGAGTACCAGGCCGCCTACAACGGGCACACGCCCCTGAACCACGAATACCGGATGGTGCACGAGGACGGCACCGTGCGCTGGGTGCTCGAGCAGGCGTTCCCGATCGACGACGAGAACGGCAGCCCATGGCTGATCCAGGGCGTGATCTTCGATATCACCGAGCGGAAGAACGCGGAGGAGCAGGTCGCGTTCCTCGCCTATCACGACAAGCTGACCGGCCTGCCAAATCGAGCGCTGTTCGAGGAGATGCTGGAGAGCGCGATCGCGCGCGCGCGTCGCAGCGACGGCGCCGTCGGGGTGCTCTTCCTGGACCTCGACAACTTCAAGATGGTGAACGACACGCTCGGCCACCACTCGGGCGACCTGTTGCTCGCCCAGCTCGCCGATCGCCTGCGGACGTGCACCCGCGATACCGACCTCGTCGCGCGCCAGGGTGGCGATGAGTTCCTGCTGCTCCTCAGCGACCTGGATCGGGAGGAGGACGCGGCTGAGCATGCCGCGCTGGCCACCGCCGAGATGGTCGCGAACCGGGTGCGCGAGGCGCTCGCCGAGCCCTTCGATCTGCATGGGACGCAATTCCTCGCGGCCGGCTCGATCGGGATCAGTCTCTTCCCGCACGACGCGCAGGACGCCGAGACCTTGATGAAGAACGCCGACGCGGCGATGTACAAGACCAAGCGCACGGAGCCGGGCAGCTTCACGGTCTTCACGACCGGCGACCTTGACCCGGCGCAGCAGTTCTCGTTGACGACGCGGCTCCGCGAAGCCGTCCGCGAGGAGCGGTGGGTGCTGCACTGGCAGCCGATCGTCGATGTCGCGACCGGCCAGATCGAATCGCTCGAGGCGTTGATCCGCTGGCGCGACCCCAAGGGAGGCCTCGTTCCGCCGCTGGAGTTCATCCCGCTGGCCGAAGAGTTGGGCCTGATCGAGGCGATCGGCGACTGGGTGCTCGCGGAGCTGGTGCGCCAGCAGAAGGAATGGCGCGACCAAGGACTAGACCTTCGCCTCGGCTTCAACCTGTCGCCCCGGCAGCTGTGGTCGGCGCGCTTGGCCGAGAAGGTCATGGCGGCGATGCGAGCCGGCGGCGTCGACCCCGACCGGGTGGTCGTCGAGATCACGGAGTCGACCGCGATGGCCGACCCCGACCGGACACAGAAGATCCTGTCGGAGCTTCACGCGTGGGGATTCACGCTGGCGCTGGACGACTTCGGGACCGGCTACTCGTCGCTCGCCCGGCTGAAGCACATGCCGGTCGACGTGCTGAAGATCGACCGCGCGTTCGTCCACGACGTCAACAACGACATCTCACAGGCGAGCATGGTCCGCGCGATGATCCAACTGGCGCAAGGCCTCGACATGATCCCGCTGGCCGAGGGCGTCGAGACGCCACAGGAATACGAGTTCCTGCGGGCCAACGGCTGCCGCTTCGCCCAGGGGTTCCTGTTCTCCCGGCCGGTCCCGGCCGACGAGGTGCCGACGCTTGCCGCCCGCACCGAGGGACTGCTTCCCGTCCCCTCCGGAGGCTGACCCGTAAGCTTCTCCGCCGTATGCGCCGCCTGGCGATCCCGCTGCTCGCCGTACTGCTCGCCGCCTTGGCGCTCCCGCCGGCCGCGAGCGGCATCTCGCACCCGACCGTCCGCGACGTCGGCCCGATGGTCGGGTTCCGGCGCTGGGAATCCAGCTACACGATCGCCGTCGCCGACGTGAACGGCGACGACTGGCCCGACGTCTTGATCGGTCACCACGGCTCGCGACCCGCTGAGCTGTTCATGAATCAGCCGCTCGACGGGCGCTCGATCGGGTTCGAGCCCGTCCACCGCTTCGTCGACACGATCCATGACCGGCCCGACCGGCACGGCTGCATCTGGGGCGACCCGAACCTGGACGGGCTGCTCGACCTCGTGTGCGCCAAGGGCGCGCAGCAGGGCACGGCCAAGAAGTGGAACGAGCTCTGGATCCAGGGGCCGGCCGGGACCTGGACGGACGAGGCACACCGGTGGGGGATCGAGGACGTGTGGGGGCGCGGCCGTCATCCCGACTGGATCGACCTGAACGGCGACCGGTATCCCGACCTGTTCATCGGCAACGATGAACCGCGTTCGGACGGCCACACGACGCCGAACCGCACCTACGTCAACGTGAGCGGCACGCACTTCCGCCAGGTGAACCTCGGCATCACGAAGCAGGACGGCTCGTCGTGCGTGCAAACCGTGGATGTGAACGGCGACGGCCGGGACGACCTGTTGTTGTGCGGCGACAAGCGGACGATCCTCTATGTCCGGCACGGCGATAGGTTCGTCGATGAGGACGCCCGGTACGGGGTTCCGCCCGAGCCGACGGTGAACGGCGCCGAGATCACCGACGTGTCGGGCGACGGCATCGACGACCTCGTCCTCGTGTCGCTCGACGATCTCACGGTCCGGCTGGGGGAGGCCAACGGCTCGTTCGGCCCGCCGGTGGCCAGGATGCCGATGGGCCACGGACACGGGTTGGCGATCGGCGATGTCGACGGCAACGGCACGCCCGACATCTACGCGGTCGACGGCTGCGTCGATCGCGTCAACCGGCCGGACGTCTTGCTGCTCAACGAGGGTAACGGGCGCAGCTGGACGCGGCTGCCGTTGCCGGCGCTTGCGCCCGGCGAGCTCGCGGGCTGCGGCGACACCGCGGCGATGGTCGATTTCGATCGCGACGGCGCCAAGGACATCGTCGTGCTCAACGGCGGCGGCAACGACCAGCCGCTTGACCTGAACGGCCCCGACCAGCTGCTGACCTTGGGGGACTGGCAGCCGCTACGGTGAGGGCGACGGTGGTGCAGTCGATCGCGAGCACGTGCAGCGCTCAGAAGGAGGGGTAGGGCTCCTTCTGTTTCCACGGCCAGGGATCGAGGATCAGCGGCGGGTTCGGTTGCTGCTTGAAGTTGAAGGCCTTGGTGAGCGGGCTGGCCGTCCGCTCACGGACGGTCGGCCGGCTATCGGGCCGGTCCATCGTCTTCGGGTCGAGCCGATCGCCGCCCAGGAACCGGTCTTCGATCAGCTTCGCGTACGAATCGAACGACAAGACGGTGTGGTCGATGGAGCCGCGCTTGGCCCATGGGCTGATCACGAGGCCGGGCACCCGCAAGCCATAGCCCATCGCGTCGAACCGCTTGGGAACGACATGGTCGTAGAAGCCGCCCCAGTCGTCCCAGGTGAGGAAGATCGCGGTCGAGCCCCACTCGGGGCTCCGCATCGCGGCGTTGACGACTCGGGTCACGTACGCCATCGCGGTGCGGATCGTGCTCGGCCCTCCGGGGTGATCCGACACGTTCGACGCCGGCGCGACCCACGACACGTCCGGGAGCGTCCCCCCGGCCGCCGCCGATAGGTAGTCGTTGACCGGCAGGATGTTGTCCTTCCAGCTCCCGCCTTGACCCTGCCGGTCGGCGAAGCTCGAGAACCCCGGCAACGGGTTCCGGTTGTAGCTCGTCCCGTAGTACTGCCGGCCCGCCGGGCAGGGCGGCTGCTCGCAGGTGTCGTTGCCGACGTAGTACCGCCACGACACCTGCTGCTCGTCCATCAGCCACGTCAGGTCGGTCCAGGCGTAGACGGGCTTCTTCCCGTAGTCCCATCGCAGCGACGGATCGCTCAGGTTGATGTCGCTGTGGCATGACATCGGGTCGGTCGGGCTCGAGCACGCGGCCGACCATTCGGACACCAGGAACAGGTGCGAGGGCAGCGTCCACGAGTCGACCGGCGCGAACAGGTGATCCTGCAACGTGTAGTGATCGGCGTACGCCCAATAGTTGGGGATCGCGGCGCGCCGCTGCGTGCTCATCACGTCGGGCTGGCCTTGCGGGCCGAGTTGGACGTCGCACTCCGGCAGTGTCGGCGTGGTCCAGCACTTCGTCGGGCGCGGCGGGAGCGAGTCGATGAAGCCGTCCATCGTGCCGCCGTCGACGTCGCGTACCGACGCCTCGTGGTTGTGCGGACCGCCGTCCTGATCGATCGAACGGGTGACGTAGGGCGGCATGCACCGGTTGGCCTGGAACTTGTCCGGTACGCAGACCGAGAACGAGCCGTCGGGGTTCGTCGGGATGCCGTCGGCGCCGGGGTAGGTGCCGAAATACTGATCGAAGCTCCGGTTCTCTTGCACGATGAAGATCAGGTGCTGCAGCTTGTCGATGCCGGTCGTGCTCGCGAGCGAGGTCGTCGGCGATGGCGGCGCGGTGGCCGTCGTCGTGCTGGACGTTCGCGTACAGGCGGCCGCGACGACGCTGATCACGACGAGGGCGAGCGCCGCCCGGCGAAGCAACATGGCCGCGGAGTCTATCGGCGGCGGTTCAGAACAACGGACGCGGCGGGCGCGTCGACCACGGCCACGGATCCAAGAGCACGGGCGCACGCGGTGACTGCCCGAAGTCGAACGCGTTCCACAGATCGCCGGCCTTCGGCTCGCGCACCGTCGGCCGGGAGTCCGGCCGCCCGTCGGTCGCGGGGTCGAGCCGCTGTCCGTCCAGGAAGCGGTCCTCGATCAGCTTCAGGTACGAGTCGAAGGACACCTGCGTGTGGTCGACGTACCCCTCCTTGGCGTACGGGCTGATCACGAGGCCAGGAACCCGCAGGCCGTAGCCGTTCTGGTCGATCTTCGGGGGCTGCACGTGGTCGTAGAAGCCTCCCCAGTCATCCCAGGTGACGAAGATCGCCGTGGAGTCCCATTCCGGACCCTTCATCGCGGCGTCGACGAGGCGCGTCACGTAGGCCATCGACGTGCGGATCGTGCTCGGGCTGGCCGGGTGATCCGACACGCCGGATGACGGCATGATCCAGCTGACGTCGGGCAGCGTGCCGTCGTGCGCGTCATCGAGGTAGCGGTGAACCGAGCGGAGATTGTCGTGGATGCCGTCGCGCTCGTGATCCCAGAAGCTCGTGAACCCCGCGATCGGCATGAAGACCGCCTTGGACGACAGCGCGCGGTTGCTCGCGCCGGGACACGGCGGCTCCCAGCAGGTGTCGTCCCCGATGAAATAGCGCCACGAGACGCCCGCGTGGTCCAACAGCCAGGTGACGTCGGTCCACGCATAGTTCGGTCGATCGCCGAAGTCCCATCGTTGCGACGCGCGCTTGAGCGTCACGTTCGATCGGCACGACATCGGATCCTTCGGATCGGAACAGAACGCCGACCACCCCGAGATGAGGAACAGGTGCGACGGGAGGCTCCACGAGTCGGCCGCCGTGAACATCGCGTCCTGCAGGACGTAGTGATCGGCCCACGCCCAGTAGTTCGGGATCGAGGGCCGGCGCAGCGTGCTCATCACGTCGGGTTGGCCCTGTGGGCCGAGGATCCGCCTGCAGTGCGGAAGCGTCCGGTCGACCCAGCACTTGTTCGGCCGCGCGTCGAGCGATCCGACGAAGCCGTCCATCTTTCCGCCGTCGACGTCCTTGATCGCCGCCGGCTCGTCGTGCGGGCCGCCGTCGAAGTTCACCTTGTGCGCGACGTAGGGCGACACGCACTTGCCGCGCTGCCACGGATCCGGCACGCACACGGCGAACGACCCGTCGGGCTTGGTCGGGATACCGTCGGCGCCGGGATACGTGCCGAAGTAGTGATCGAAGCTCCGATTCTCTTGCACGATGAAGATGAGGTGATCGAGCTTCGCGCCTGGCGTGCTCGGGCCGGCGGGTGCGGCCCCGTCGGTCGCCGGGGGTTCCGTACCGCCTGAGGCGGCGGTGCATCCCGCGGCCACCGCCGCCGCGACGACGATCGACGCGGCCGCGACGAACGTTCCCCCGCGACGCATGGCGGCGCAGTCTATCCGGCTGCACGCCGCTCGGGGAACACCTGGTCGTTCGGTACGATGCCCGATCATGAGCCGCCGCTACGACGCCGCCGACATCGAGCCCCGTTGGGTCGCTCGCTGGGAAGAAGAAGGCCTGTACCGCGCGGTCGACGACCCCAGGGACGAGCGGCCGAGGTTCTTTGCGCTGGACATGTTCCCGTACCCGTCGGGCGACCTGCACATGGGACATGCCGAGGCGTTCAGCGGCGGCGACGCCGTCGCGCGTTATCAGGCGTTGCGCGGGCACAACGTCATGCACCCGATCGGATGGGACGCCTTCGGGCTGAACGCCGAGAACGCCGCGATCAAGCGGGGAACGCCGCCGGCGCCGTGGACGTACGCCAACATCGAGCAGCAGGCCGCGTCGTTCCGTCGGATGGGGATGTCGTTCGACTGGTCTCGGACGGTCAAGACGTGCGACCCCGAGTACTACCGGTGGACCCAATGGCTGTTCCTGCGGCTGTTCGAGCGGGGGTTGGCGTATCGCAAGAACGCGGCGGTCAACTGGTGTCCCAAGGACCAGACCGTGCTGGCGAACGAGCAGGTGATCGGCGGCGCCTGCGAGCGGTGCGGTACGCCGGTCGAGCGCCGCGAGCTGACGCAGTGGTTCTTCAAGGTCACCGACTACGCCCAGCGGCTGCTCGACGACATGGAGGAGCTGTCGGACTGGCCCGACCGTGTCGTCACGATGCAGCGGAACTGGATCGGCCGCTCCGAGGGCGCCGAGGTCACCTTCACGATCGACGAGACGGGCGAAGACGTGACCGTCTTCACGACGCGGCCGGACACCTTGTGGGGTGTGACGTTCTTCGTATTCGCGATCGAGCACCCGGACGTCCAGCGGCTCGCCGAGCTGGGCGGCACATGGAACGACGTCGAGCCGCTGGTGCGCAAGGCGCAGCAGACGTCGCTCGTGGATCGGGAGGCCGCGGATACCAAGGAAGGTGTCTTCCTGGGCGTGCACGCCGTCAACCCGGTCAACGGCGAGCGGATCCCCTGCTTCGCGGCACCCTACGTGCTGATGGGGTACGGAACCGGCGCGATCATGGCGGTGCCGGCTCACGACGAGCGCGACTTCGCGTTCGCGCGGGCGCACGACCTGCCGGTGCGTGTCGTGATCCAGTCGCAGGACCAGCCGGACGTCGACGGCGACGCGATGGCCGAGGCGATGCCCGGTGAGGGCGTGATGACCAACTCCGGGCCGTTCGACGGCGATGTTTCGCCCGCGTCGATCGGCAAGGTGGTGGAGTGGTTGGAGGCGGAGGGCCGGGGCAGGGCCGCCGTGAACTTCCGCCTGCGGGACTGGCTGATCTCGCGCCAGCGCTACTGGGGCGCCCCCATCCCGATCGTGCACTGTCCGGAGCACGGCGAGGTCGCCGTGCCCGATTACCAGCTGCCGGTGCTGCTGCCCGACGACGTCGACTTCCAGCCGGGCGGGGACTCGCCGCTGGCGCGTCACCCCACGTGGAAGCACGTGGCCTGTCCGACGTGCGGCGCCGAGGCGACGCGCGACACCGACACGATGGACACGTTCGTCGATTCGAGCTGGTACTTCTTCCGGTACTGCTCGCCCGGGTACGACGAGGGTCCGTTCCGGCGCGAGGACGTCGACCGGTGGATGCCCGCCGACCAGTACACCGGCGGGGTCGAGCACGCGATCCTGCATCTGCTGTATTGCCGCTTCTTCACGAAGGCGCTCTACGACATGGGGATGATCGGGTTCGTCGAGCCCTTCCCGCGTTTGATGAACCAGGGCCAGGTGATCTACGGCGGCGCCTCGATGTCCAAGACGAAGGGCAACATCGTCGAGCCCATGCCGATCGTCGAGCGCTGGGGCGCCGACACGATGCGGCTGATCATGCTGTTCGCCGGACCGTTCCAGGACGACATCGACTGGAAGCTCATCGCGGGCGATCCCGACCGGCGTCCGGGCGTATATCAGTGGCTGGGCCGCGTGTTCACGGCGGTGGATGACGCGATTGCGTCCGATGCGGGTGACCCCGAGGCGCTGGTGCGGCTCACGCACAAGACGATCAAGGGCGTTACCGAAGACATGGACCGCTTCCGGTTCAACACCGCGATCTCGAAGCTGCAGGTGCTGACGAACGAGATCCGTTCGACGCTGGACGGCGGCGGCGGTGCGCGCGACGCCGCGAGGACGCTGGTGCAGATGCTGGCGCCCGTCGCGCCGTTCGCCGCCGAGGAGCTCTGGCGGGAGGTGATCGGGGAGGGGTCCTCGGTGCACGTCTCGCAGTGGCCGAGCTACGACCCCACCCTTGCCGCCGACGACACGGTCACGATGGTCGTCCAGGTGAACGGGAAGGTCCGCGACAAGATCGAGGTTTCGGCGGACATCTCCGAAGCCGACGCCGAGTCGACGGCGCGCGAGAGCGAACGCGTCTCGCGCGCGCTGGACGGGCACGAGATCGCCAAGACGATCGTGCGCGCGCCGAAGCTCGTCAACATCGTCGTCCGCGACTGAGCCGTTCGTCCTATCGGTGTGACGCCGCGCACGGCGCCGCGCGATGCGGGCGCATAGCGTCGCGCCATGGACATCCGTGAACGGCTCGATGGGCTCTCGCGCGGCGAGCTCGTCGGCCTGATCGTCATCGTCGTCGCGCTTCTCGCCGGTGTCGGCCTGTGGTACACGCGGTCGCTCCCGCGGCCAGTCGACGTTGCGACGACGGCGGGATCGGCGGCGCCGGTGGCGCAGACGTCGTTCGGCGCGTCACCGACTGGAGCCGCCGTGGTGGCGGTCGCGTCCGGCTCGGCATCCGCGTCGGCATCGTCGAGCGCGTCGCCGGCGCTGATCGTCGATGTCGCGGGCGCCGTGCGAAAGCCCGGCGTCTTCGAGTTCCAGCCCGGCGATCGGGTGATCGATGCGGTCGAGCGCGCCGGCGGCGCGCTCGACAAGGCCGATCTCACGCTGCTCAATCTCGCCGCGCCGCTCACCGACGGGCAACAGATCCTGGTGCCCAAGAAGGGCGCGGCCGTGCCGAGCGGTGTCCCCGTGACCGGCGGGGTGCCAGGCGGTTCGACGACGGCGCTCGTGAACATCAACACCGCCGACGAGCCGACGCTCGAGACGCTGAACGGCGTCGGCCCAGTCCTCGGGGCCGCCATCATCCAGTACCGAACCGAGCACGGCCCGTTCGCGTCGATCGATCAGCTCGACGAGGTGTCGGGGATCGGGCCGGCGACGCTCGAGGACCTCCGGTCCCAGGTGACGGTGTGACCGATCGATGCGGGGCTGGGGCGCGCCGCTGGTCGCATCCGCGTTCTGGGCCGGGCTGCTGTTGTGGGACCTCCGGCCCGCAGCGGCGACGACGTGGCCATGGTGGCTCTGGGTCGTGCTGGGGGGTTTCGCCCTGGCGGGGGCCGTCGCCACCGCTCCCGGACGGCGGAGCGAGGACCCTGTCCGTGGCGCAGGACTGGCAGACGCCGATGCGCCCGCCGTAGCGGCGGTCACGTCGACGCCGGCCGATCCGAGCCGGAGCCCGCTCAAGGCGATCGCGCTCGTCGTGCTCGGCGTGATGCTGTGCGGCGTCGGCTGGGCAGGATTGGGCGCCCTGAGGGCGGAGCACTCATTGCTGCGCCGGCTCGCGCCGCGAACCGTCACGTTGCTTGCGACGCTTCGCGAAGACCCCGAGCCGAGCGCCTTCGGCTGGCACGCGATCGTCGACACCTCCGACGTCTCGTGGACCGGCGGCGCCGCAACCCTCCGCGAGACCGCGTGGGTCCGCGGGAACGATGCCCTCCCGGCCGCCGTGCGTGGCGACCAGCTGCGCATCCAGGGCACGCTGCAGATCCCCGATGACGCCGAGTTCGCCGCGACGCTTTCACATCGCGGGCTCGCGGTGAACGTCCGGGCGACGGAGGTGCAACGCGTCGGCGGATCGCCATCGCCGTTCGTCCGCATGACGCAGGTCGTCCGCGCGTTCGTCGGCGACACGATCGAACGGATCTTCCCGCCGCGAGAGGCGGGATTACTACTCGGCCTGGTGTTGGGCGACGCATCGAAGCTCGATCCGGTCACGACGCGAGACTTCCAGGCGACCGGGCTCGGACACCTCCTCGTGGTGTCGGGCGAGAACGTCGCGATGGTCCTCGCGCCGGTGATGGCGTTCGCCGGAGTGCTCAAGATCGGGCCCGTGGGGCGATTCGCCATGGGGGCGGGCGTCGTCGTCCTGTTCGTCGTGCTCACCGGCGCAGAACCGTCCGTGCTGCGCGCCGGCACGATGGCGTGCCTCGCGCTGATCGGCGTCCTGCTCGGCAAGCCGCGAACGACGGGCGCGATCCTCGCCGCCGCCGTGCTGGCGTTGCTGATTCTCGACCCATGGCTCGTGCATGCGATTGGCTTCCAGCTCTCGGTCGCGGCGACGGCCGGGATGGTCGTGCTCGCCACACCGATCGCGGAACGGCTCGGACGCGTCATGCCGACGCCGGTGGCGTTGGCCGTCGGCACCACCATCGCCGCGCAGTTCGGCGTCACGCCACTGCTGCTGTTCCACTTCCACGAGGTGCCCGGCGTCACGATCGTCGCCAACCTGGCGGCGTTCCCGGCCGTCTCGCCGGCGCTCCTGCTGGGGATCGCCGCCTCGGCGCTCGGCCTCGTGTGGCTGCCGTTGGGCAACCTCGTCGCGCTCGTTGCACGCGTGCCGATGCGCTATCTCGAGATCGTCGCGTCCGCGCTCGCCAAGGCCCCGGTCGCCTGGGTGACCTCGGGCGGGAGCCCGCTCGTCTTGATCGTGGGCATCGCCGCGTTCGCCGCGATCGCGGCGTGGCTGCGCACCGGGTGGCGACCGCCTCGTCGGGCGGTGGTCGCAGGATTCGCGCTCGCACCGGTGCTCGTGTGGCAGATAGCGCTCGGCGCGGGTCCTCCGGGGGGATTGACCGTCCGCGTGTTGGACATCGGGCAGGGCGACTCGATCTTGATCACGAGCCCGGGCGGCGCCACCGTTCTGATCGACGGCGGG
>Ga0136846_1236695_pt1 | contig 15321 bp, 12 predicted proteins | sample HopSoiMetagenom2_FD_96841 | JGI IMG/M metagenome (GOLD analysis project Ga0136846, IMG submission 96841) | Grasslands soil microbial communities from Hopland, California, USA - 2 Assembly 2016 (version 4) | ecosystem: Environmental > Terrestrial > Soil > Grasslands | place: USA: Hopland... | reverse complement strand
CGCCAACGCGGCGCTTCCCATCAATCTGCCGAGCTTCGTCACGGCGTTCCTCCCGGTTTCATCGTTGGTCTGGGCGCCTTCAGCGCGCGACATGTGCGAGCAGCTTTTCGCTATCGAGGGCGATCCCGAGGCCGGCGCCGTCGGGTGCGAAAAGATAACCCTCGCGGACCTCGGCGGGTGAGCCCGCCACGGACGCGCCGATCGGATTGTCGCCGATCCAATATTCGCACACGATGCTGTTTGGCATCGCGACCGCGAGATGCGCGCTCGCCGCGACATGGATGGCCGAACCGATGCTGACATGCGGCTGGAACGCCAGTCCGAAACAATCGGCGAGCTCGGCGATCCGCCGGCATTCGGTGATACCGCCGGCGCGGCAGACGTCGGGCTGGACGATGTCGATCGCGCGGTTGCGGATCAGCTCGACGGTCTCGTGCCGCGACATGATCGAATCGAGCGCGATCGGGATCGTCAGCCGCTGCGCGAGTTCGGCATAGCCTTCGACATCTTCTGGCGGGATCGGCATTTCGAAAAAACCGACGCCAAGCTCTTCCAGTGCCTCGCCGAGCCGCATCGCATCGGCGCGCGAATAGACGCCCGCGGCATCCGCGTAGATCGCGAACCCCTCGCCCGTTGCGTCGCGAACGGCGCGGATCGAGCGCAGGTCGCCCTCGACACCGCGCCCGATCGCCATCTTGACGCCGGTATAGCCGGCCGCCTTCAGCGCCCGCGCTTCCTCGCCAAGGTCGGCGATCGCGGCATCGGGCGCCTCGAGCGGCAGCGCGGGAATGCCGGAGGCGTAGACGCGGATGCTCTCGCGCATCTTGCCGCCGAGCAAGGTCGAGATCGGCGCCGAGGCGGCTTGCCCGGCCAGATCCCACAAGGCGATGTCGACGCCGGCGATCGCCTCGAGATAGAAGCCGGCGCGATGTCCGCGGACCCGCATGCCCGCGTACATCCGCTCCCACAGCACCAGCACGTCGCGCGGGTCGGCGCCGATCAGGATATCCTTGAGCAGCAGGTCGACGATGCTGGCGGTGACTTGCGGCGCGACGGGGGCCTTGGCCTCGCCCCAGCCGACCTTGCCGTCATCGGTCTCGATCCGCACGACGACGGTGTCGATCGTGCGCGAATAGACGAAGCGCCGGCGCAGCGGCACGGGATATTCGGTCGAGAGCTCGGCCTGGCCGGCGGGGCGCTCGTCACCCCATGCCCGGCTGCCCCAATAAGCGCGGCTGTCGCTCGGCTTTGCCTGGATAGGGAAAGCCTCGACCTTTACAATCTTCATCATGCCTCCTGACACAGTGCGAGCAGCAGCGGTCCCTGGCCCCAGGGAAACACGCCGAACGGTCTGCTGGCATAGGTCGCGTGCTCGCCGACCGGGGTAGCGTCGCTGACCAGGCGAAGTTCGCCGTCCGGTGAAATCTCCCGGTGCATCGCGGTGCGCGCGCGCCGTTCCATGTCGGCGAACCGTCGGGCGTCGAGCACCTTGCTGGCGAACGCCTCGTGCAGCGCATAGGCGGCCATCGCGGCGAGCGTGGATTCGAGATACGTACCGCGATCGTCGACCACCGTGTGCCACAGGCCGCTTTCGTCCTGCAGCGGCACGAGCGCCTCCGCCAGCGCCGTCGTCCGCTGCTGCAGCTCGGTCCAGGCAGGATGCGCGCGCGGCAGCAGCGCGAGGGTGTCGACCAGCCCCATCAGCGCCCAGCCATTGCCGCGCGCCCAGAGCTGCCCGTTGCGTCCGCTGTCGCGTTCGAAGCCGTGATGGAGCAGCCCGCCATCGGTCTGCAACGTGCGCGCATAGCCCAGCAATTCCTCGACGGCCTGGTCGTAATAGCGATCTTCGCCGGTTGCCTGGGCAAGCGCCGCGAGAAACGGGCCGTCGACGTCCATGCAATCGACCCAGATCTGCCACCGCCACCCCGGCGTATCGGCACGATGATATCGCTCGCCATTGGCCCCGCGCGGAAACCATTCGTTGAGACCGGCGAGCCTGCGTGCCGCATCGAGGAACTGTGGATCGCCGAGCCGATGATACAGCTCGACGAGCTCGCGCCCGGCGCCGACATGATCCTCGTTGCTGCGCGCCACCCCGCGCCCCAGCCAAGTCCGCAGCACACCGTGGACGAAGCCGGGCATCGCCGGATCGGCGAGTCTGTCGCCAGCCCGCAACAGCCCGCGCAGCGCGATCGCCTCGCCGAAGCCCCAGACGCGATAGTTCCAGCGCATCGCGACGCGGGCGACGGCGGCAAGTTGCTCGGTCACGTCCTTACCTCCAGGTCGATCGCGAACAGGCCACCCGAGGCGGGAGACGCGGCCAGTGCCGCCGGAGAGAGCCGCATCCGCGAGGTCGAGATCACCAATCGCGTCGGCGAGACGAAGCAGGCACTGCTGACATGCGGGGCGGGCACGTCGTCCCAGCCGAGGATCGCCCCGTCGGCACCAACATGCGCGACGCACCCGCCACCCCACATCGCGACACGAAAGCTGCCATCGTCGCCCATCGCCATGCCGTCGGGCTTGCCGGGCACGCCCATGAAGTCGGTGACAATGCTCGGCTCGCCCAGGCCGGCGCCATCGATCGGATAGGCGAGCAGCGTCCGCGTCAGCGTGTCGACGACGAACAGCTTCCCGCCGTCGCGGGAGACCTTCATTCCATTAGGCACGCCCAGCCCCGTCGCCACCAATTGCGGCGTCTCTTCGGGACTGGCGGCGCGATACAGCGATCCGCGCGTCGCCAGCGTACCGCGATGCATCATCCCGATCCACAACGCACCGTCCGGACCGGCCGCCATGTCGTTGAACCGGCACCCGGCCGCCACGTCGGCACGTGGACCGGGCCGCCACGCACGGCCGTCGCCGCTTTGATTCAGGCGATCATCGGACGCGCCGACGATCGGGCCCTGCGGTGGCCGCGCCAGCGACCAGATCGGCGTTTCGGTCGGGATCGCTTCCAGCGCACCGTCGAACCGGAGCAAGGCGCCTTGCACGGGATCGGTCCATAGGATGCCGCCGTCGATCTGCAGCGGCGATTCGCCGATCATCGCCTTGGCGTCGCAGATCAGGCGGAGACACTCAGCCACGAGCGGCCTCGTGCAGCGCAACGAAGCCGCGCACACAGGCTTCACGTGGCTCGACCGTGCGGCTGGCGACGCCGATCGACTCCAGCGCGCTCGCGTACAGACGGCAAAGATCTCCCTCGCCGATCACCGTGACCGGCGCGTCCAGCGCGCCGAACAGCGCAGCGGCATCGGCAAGGTCCGCGCCGATCAGCAACCCGCGGAGGTACGACGCCGCCGCCTCCTTCGGCATGTCGTCCCGGACGACGCGCGCCCGCGCGCCGAACAGCAGCGTGCCGAGCCCCAGCATCCCGGCGCGTCCCTTTTCGACCCCCATGTCGAACGGCGCGCCGGGCGATCCGTCGCCCTCGACGATCGAGGCCAGCAAGCCTTTCTCGGACAAACGGTCGAACATCTCCCCTGCCATGCTCGTCGCGAATTCGACGATCCTGCCCGACACCATCTTTACCCATTTGGTGTGCTGGCCCGGCAGGATGATCATGCCGTCTTCGTCGGACACGGTGCCGAAAATCTCGACCTCCTCGCCGCGCATGACGTCGGGAGCGCCATCGGCAACGCGCCGGCACGCGACCCCCGGAACGATGACCACCGGCACCTCGCCGATCGTCGTGCGGCCGGCGAGCCCGGCGATCTCGGCCGCGCCTGCCGGCGCCTCCGCATAGCCGACATCGGTCCATCCCATCGCCGAGCCGATCATGCCCGACGCGTAGATCTGCGTGGCATCAGGCCAGCGCCGGACAAGCGCGGCGACGATCTCGATCATCCGCTCCCGGGTGAGCCCGGCGATGCCCGACGGCTCGACATGGGTCGCGATCAGCGTGCCGTCGGCGGCGATCAGATAGGCACGGAAGCGGATACTGCTCCAGTTGATGCCGATGATCGCGCCGGAATCAGCGGCGCGTGACATGGGCGCCCCCATCGATCTCGTAGACCGAACCGGTGATCCAGTCCGCCCGGTGCGACACCAAAAATAGAGCGAGCTCGGCGACTTCCTCCGGCCGGCCGAGCCGCTCGAGCGGATGTCGCCTGGCGTTCGCGGCGCGGGCCTGCTCGGGATCGTTCTGACGGGCGTAGGAGGCGCGCATTGCCGGCGTGTCGACGCTGGCCGGCGCGATCGCGTTGACGCGAATATTGTCGGGCGCGAACTCCAGCGCCGCGGTCGCGACGAGATTGTTGAGCGCCGCCTTGGTCGCCGCATAGGCCGCCAGCGTCGGCGTCGCGAAGCCGGCATTGATCGACGACAGCATGACGATGGCACCCCCGCCGGCCTTCCGCATCGGCGGAACGCAATTGTGTAGCAGCCGGACCGCGCCGACCAGGTTGACGTCGTACAGGTCCAGATACGATGCCGATGACGTGTCGATGACGCCGCCGTGACAGGTCGCGGCGGCGGCGTGGATGACGATATCGGGCGCGCCGAGCTCGGCGCGAATGCTGGCGACCGCCTCCTCCACCGCTTTATCGGAACGCAGATCGCATATGGCGCTCCAGATATCGGCATCGACCGGATCGACATCGAGACCGGCGACGCGGGCGCCCGCGTCATGGAAGCGCTTCGCGATCGCCGCGCCGATCCCACTCGCCGCGCCGGTTACCAATGCGACGCGGCCGTCCAGTTCAGCCATTCCCGATTCTCCGCGCAGGCAACGTCAAAACTTCACGCTCGCGCTTATCTTGTAGATGCGTCCGAAGAAGACGTTGGTGCGCAACGCTTCATCGACGCCGTCATAGGTCCGCTGCCGCTCGTCAAGAAGGTTGCTCGCCTCGAAACCCAGCGAGAAATGGTCGGTCAGGTCATAGCGCACCGTGGTCGAAAGGTCGGCATAAGCGTTATTGTAGATGCCGGTCGCGGCCGCCGACAGCGCGACCAGATACGCATCGCGCCAGTTATAGGCGACGCGCAGGCTGAACGGCCCCTTTTCGTAATAGCCGATCAGATTGACGTTGTTCTTCGACAACCCCGGGAACGGCATGGCGCGACCAGCCACATCTTTGATCGGCGTATTGGAATCGATGTACGAATAGGTTGCGACCACGCCGAACCCGTCGAACGGCGACGGCAGAAAATAGAACGGCAATTGCAGCAGCGCCTCGACACCCTTCACCTTGGCGCCGTCGCCATTCACCTTGCGATTGATGAGATAGTTGACCCCGCCATAAGTCTCGGCGCTCTGCTGCTGCACGATGAAGGTCGATACGTCTTTGTAGAACAGGCCGACGGAAACCATCGCCTGTTTGCCGAAATAATATTCGGCCGAAAGGTCGACCTGGTTGGCCTTGTAGGGATCGAGGTCGGGCGCGCCGCCGCTTCCGGTGCCGAGCACGGTCTGGACGCCGTCCACGAAGACGGCATTGTTGGAGAGCGAGACTCCGTTGTTGAGATCGGCGGTGGCGGGAAACGCGACGACCTTCGCGGCGCCCAGGCGGAAGACGAGATCGTCGCCGAACGCGAGCTTCACCACGCCCGACGGCAGCCATTCGCCATCGTCGCGGCGAAACGTGGTCGGCGTAGCGGCACCGGTGCCCGAAATCAGGTTACCGATCGAGGAAAGCTGGCGATCGAGGTAGCGCACGCCGATATTGCCCGACAGGCGCGCGGCACCGATGCCGGTATCGAAATTCACCTTTCCATAGCCCTCGATGAAACGTTCCTTGATCGTGAACGTGCTGGACAACGCGTTGGTGTTGTTCACTGGATCGAGGCACTGCGCGTCCCGCGAGATCGACGGCACGTCGGTAAAGGCCGAGCAACTGCTGACCGCCGAATTGGCGACCAGGTAATTGCGCGGCAGTCCGACCAGGTCGCCCTTCGCGAAATCGGATTCCGCAAGCAGCGAGATGTAGTTCGACAACTGGGTCGCCGGTATCCCGCCGCTCGGCCTGATATCGGCGCGCAACGGATTGTTGTGGGTGTCGATATGGTCATAGCGCACGCCGAAGTCGAAAGACTTCAGGACGCCGTCGCCGAACGAATAGCTCCAGTCGTTGCGCGCGGCGAAATCCTTGGTCAGCGCGCGATAATCATTGTCGAACAGGATCGTGAAACGAAGCTGCGAAGGGTCGGAAAGGTTGATCCCGTTGATTTTGTACGAACCCAGATCGCCCTTGGTGAAATCGAAGTCGACCGTTGGCGTGATCGATGCGATCGGCTGCAACCGGAAATATATCTGATGCGATTCCGAAGAGGAACGATCGTAGGACACTTCGACGCTCGTCTTCAGCCGGTCCGAAAGTTCGAATTTTCCGCGCAGCGCGGATGACCATATATCCGCCTTGCTCGTCAGAAATTCCGTATTGGCCAGCACCGGTCCGCTGGCCGTTCCCGACAACAGGACATTGTTGTCGGAATACCTGGCATTGGACAGTCCCGATGTCGGCGTGAAGGACAGCCAATAGCGGCTGCGGTCAGAATTGAGCCGTGAATAGAAGGTGTCGGCGGTGATCTCTACACGGGATGACGGCCGCCACTGAATCACGCCGTCCAGCCCGAGATTCTTGCGATTGTCGTCGATCAACTCGGGCCGTACGTCGGAATTCCCGAACCGGACATTGCCCTCCGGATCCTTGTACCTCAGATATCCCGAGAAAGTGTCGAGGCCCTGCTGCGAAATAGGCCGCTCGTTATAGGAGGCGGACAACAGGATACCGAGCGTGTCGTTCGCGAATTTGTGGGATATCAGGCCGAAACTTTCGAAGCCGCCCCGACGCGCCTGTTCTCCGTAAATGGAGGAGATCTTGCCGGCGACCTGGTTGGGGCCGTCGAGAGGCATGCGCGTATGGATGTCGACGATACCGCCGAGCGCACCGGAAATCTGATCGGCACCGGCGAGTTTGGTCACGTCGAGCCTGGAGATCAGTTCCGAGGGAACCAGCGCAAGCAGGCCGAAGCTCGAGGTGCCGAGCGTCTCCAGGCCGTTACCGCCACGCCCGGTGGCGTCGTTGACCTGCCGCCCGTTCAAAAGAAAGACGTTCTGCCGGAGTCCGCGCACCGAGACGTTGCTTCCTTCACCGATGCCGCGGTCGACCTGGACACCCGAGACGCGCGCGAGCGACTCGGCGACGTTGCGATCAGGCAGCTTGCCGATGTCGTCGGCGACGATCGCATCGACGAACTGGGTCGAATCGCGCTTGATGTCGCGGGCGGCGTCGAGGCTGCGCCGAATGCCGGTCACAACGATATCCCGGCCACCCTCCTGGGCCGCCTCCCGACCGGCCGTGGCGCTGTCACCGCCAGACGCCGTTGCGGGAGCCGGATTCGCGTCCGAGGGGCCGGACGTCGTCTGCGCGTTGGCGGGTATCGCCAACATTGCCGAACCAAGAGCCGACGAGAAAAGTAAGCACTGCCTGGCACGATCGATCGTCCGCATTTTCCCTCTCCTCTGATTGCCGCCGGAAAACGGCCGTTCGCGACTTTTTGTCGTCGACATCTGTTTCTATTAAAGCAACGATAATATGCTTGCAAGATGCATTGTGGTTTGACGATTGTGCCTGATCTCTCCCGCGCAAGGCGGTTGACAAGTTTGCTTGCAGGAGCAATGTTGACACATATAGCAACGTCCCGGGCTTCCGGTGCAACCGCCAGGAGGGGGTAGTGTGGCGAATTTGAAGGGCGTTCTGCCGATCCTTCCCACGATTTTCACGGCGACCGGCGCCATCGATGAAACGGGAACGCGGCGCGTTCTCGACTATATCATCGCCGCCGGCGCCCAGGGCGTCGTCTTTCCCGGCCTCGCCAGCGAATATGACATGTTGACGCACGAGGAGCGGCTGCACCTGACGGCAAGGATCGGCGCGTGGATCGACGGCCGGGTCCCATTCGTCGTCGGCGCCAGCGCCACGACTGCCGACGACGCAGTCGCCTATGCCGCAGCGGGCGCCGCCGCCGGGGCGACCGCGGCGATGATCCTGACACCGAAGGCCTTTGCCGATCATCCCGCGGCGATGGCCGACTTCTTCCGCGCCGCGCATGCCGGCTCGGGCATCGACATCATGGTGCAGAACGCGCCGGCACCGATGGGCGTGGGCTTGTCGCTCGAAAAGGTCGCCGATCTCGCCAAGGCGGTGGATGGTGTTCGCTACGTCAAGGAGGAAACCCCTCCCTCGGGCCAGCGCATCACCCAATTGACCGAACTGGCCGGCGCAGCGCTCGACGCGGTGTTCGGCGGCGCGGGTGCGCGCTACGTCATCGACGAACTCGCGCGCGGGGCCGAGGGAACGATGCCTGCCTGCGAGATCACCGAACTCCATGTCGCGATGCTGGCGCGCTACGCCGGCGGCGACGAACAAGGTGCGCGCGATCTCTTCGAACGGACGCTGCCGCTGCTCAGCATGCAGGCGATCTTCCGGTGGCGCCTGACAAAGGAAGTGCTTCGCCGCCGGGGACTGATCGACAGCACCTTCGTTCGCGCGCCCGGCGCGGCGCTCGACCGTCAGGACATGGTCGAACTGGATGCGTTGCTCGAGCGCCTGGCCGATATCTTCCCACTGGATCGGGTGCCCGGCTGATGGGCCGAATCGCGGCGATCGACACCTTCATCGTCACGCTGCCCCGCGATACCCCGTATCTCGGTCCGCTGGCGGAGGGAGAACGGGTCAACGATCACGGCTATGTCGTTCGCAAGGGCAACGGCACGATCTATCCCACCGTCGATCGCTCGATCGTGGTGCGCGTGAAAACCGACGCGGGGCTGGTCGGTTGGGGCGAAACCTATGGGATCTGCGCGCCCAGGGCGACGTGCGAGATCATCAACGACTTGCTCGCGCCCGTCCTGATCGGCGCGGACAGCCCCGACGTCGAGCGGCTCTGGGATACGCTCTACGGGCTGATGCGCGTGCGCGGCTGTACGTCGGGATTCCATGTCGACGCCATCGCCGCGCTCGATATCGCGCTATGGGATCTGCTCGGCCGCGAACGTGGGGAGCCGTTGAGCGCGCTGCTCGGCCGCCGCATTCACGATACCGTTCCGGGCTATCTTTCCGGCCTGCCCGCCGCGACGCTCGCGGAACGCGTCGACATGGCGCGGGCGATGTACGATGAAGGCCATCGCGCCTTCAAGTTCGCCGCAGCGGTGAGCCATGAAGGTGTCGTCGAGGAGATGGCCGCGCTGCGCGATGCGCTCGGCGATGGGGTCGATATCATGGTCGACCTCCACTGGAAGTTCGATCCCGACGAGGCGATCGCGCTCGCCGGCCGTCTGGCGCCCTACACGCCACGCTTCATCGAGGCGCCGGTGAAGCCGGAGGACATGGTCGGCCTGGCCCGAGTCGCGCGCGAGGCGCCAGTGCCGGTCGCGGCCGGGGAGGAATGGTACACCTCGTACGACGTTGCGAACAGGCTGGCGCTGGGCGATCTTGCCTATATCCAGCCGGAAATGGGCCACACCGGCATCACCCAATTCCGCCGCATCGCCGCGCTTGCCGGCGAGCACGGCATCTCCGTGGCGCCGCATGCGACGATCGGCATCGGCCTGTTCCTCGCCGCGAGCCTCCATGTCTCGGCAACCCTGCCGCATCTGTGGAAGCATGAGTGGCAGCATTCGATCTTCACCCGCGGTCTGGCACTGCTCGACGGCGACATGAGCTATCGCGACGGCGGATACCACCTGCCCAGCGGACCCGGTCTGGGGGTCGAACCCAGCGCGCACTTCTTCAACATCGCGGAAGCGATATCATGATCGTTCATTGTCATTGCCGTCGGCGCGTAGAGGGGCAAACATGCACGCCATGAAGCCACCGCTCAATGCGCAACCCAATCAAAGCCTGATCGACGGTATCGCGACGCTTCAGGCGCTGGCGATGTCGTCCGAGCCGATCGGCAGCCGCGAACTCGCCCGCCAGCTCGGGATCGATTCGACCAAGGTCAACCGGCTGCTCAAGACGCTCGCCTATCTCGGGATCGCCCGGCAGACCGCGAACCGCAAATACACCGCAGGGCCGGGCATGCATGTGCTCGCTGCGCAGAGCCTGTTCGCCTCGGGTCTGATCCGGCGCGCCTTGCCGGTCCTCGAAGGCCTGCGTCGTTTCGGCCACACAGTCGCGCTCGGTGTGCTGTGGGGGGATAACGTCAGCTATCTGTTCCACGCGCCGCCTGGCATCGAGGCGTCGCACGGGCTTGGCCGGATCGGCCTATTGCCGGCGACAACCAGCGGGATCGGGATCGTCCTGCTGTCCGAACATGACGATGCCGATGTGCGCGCGCTCTACGACGGCCGCGACATTCCGCAATTCCCGGAAGGGATCGATCAGTTGCTGGCCAAGCTCGCCGAGGTCCGCCGGCTGGGCTACGCGCGCGTCCATGTCGCCGACGAGCGCGACTATCATGTCGTGTCGGTCTCGACGGGCGATCCGGCGCATGCCGGCGTCGCCCTGTCCGGCTGGATTCCCGAGGCCGCGACCGCAACCTTGGTCGAGGCGCTCCGCGAAGCGGCCGCCGACATTGGCGAATAATATACTGTCACCATCGGGCGCTCCGGCAACGGTGAAGGGGGCCGGTGCGCTGCGCTGGACGATCCTCGCGATGCTGTTCGTCGCGACGGTGCTCAATTATGTCGATCGCCAGACGCTGTCGATCCTCGCCCCGCGCGTGCAGCACGATCTCGGCATCGCCGATTCGGGCTATGCCCGGATCGTTCAATATTTCCTGATCGCCTATACGTTGACCTACATCGCCGCGGGTTGGGTGACCGACAAGCTCGGCGCCAAGCTGACCCTGACGCTCTTCCTCGGCTGGTGGTCGCTTGCCAATATGGCGACCGGCTGGGTACGCAACGCGAGCGAGCTCGGCTTCGCGCGCACGATGCTCGGGCTGGGCGAGCCGGGCGTGTACACCGCCGGACCGAAGGCAATCGCCGAGCATTTCCCCCCGGCCGAGCGCGGCTTCGCGTTCGGCGCCTACACCGCAGGCGCGATGGTGGGCGCAACGATCTCGCCGCCGCTCATCGCCTGGCTCGCGATTCAATACGGGTGGCGGATGGCATTCGTCGTCACCGGCGCCGCAGGCTTCGTCTGGGTGGTGGCATGGCTGCTCGTCTATCGCACGCCGCCCGGCGGGAAAGTCGAACGGACGCGCGAGCCGATCCGCTGGGGCCCGATCCTGCGCGATCGAAGCGTATGGGGCCTGGCCGCGTCCCGGATGGTCGCCGATCCCGTATGGTATTTCTATCTCTTCTGGTTCCCCAAATACCTGATCGACGCACGGCACATGTCGCTGGTCGCCGTCGCCAGCCTCGCCTGGATCGTCTATGCGGCGGCGGACATCGGCAGCATCGGCGGCGGATGGTTTTCGGGGCGGCTGATCCGGCGCGGCATCGCTCCCGCCAAGAGCCGGCTGATCGCCATGGGTATCGCGACCCTGCTCGCACCTTGGGGCATGCTGATCGCGATGCATCTCGGCATCGGACCGACGCTCGCCATCGGTGCCCTTGTCGCGTTCGCCCACTTGGTCTTCCAGATCAACATGGGCGCGTTGATCATCGATATCTATCCGACGAAGGTCGTCGCCACGGTGTTCGGCCTGATCGCCGCGGGCAGCGGACTGGGCGGCATCCTGTCGACACAGATTGTCGGCAAGCTCGCCATGGGTGGAAACTACGAAACCGCCTTCGTGTTGATGGGCTTCCTCCACCCCGTGGCATGGACGATCGCGTGGCTCGCCTTGAGATGGCGCCGGGCGTCTTCGCCCGCGTCGTTCGAGGACGCCGTGGTTGCCGGCGAATAACCGGGCGCCATTTGCGTGAAGCAGGTCCGTACTCCCGTACGATGCGAAAGCCCGACGTAGAGCGATTCAGGGCGACCGAGTGTCCAATTGGCCCCCCACCGCAGAAGCGCGAACCGAAAGCGAGAGATCATGCATCCAGCAACATGGCCTCATTTCTTGTATCGGCGACTGTCCAGACTAGTGATGATGGCCTCAGTCATCACGCTTGGCGGCGCGGCTCCGCGACCACAGCAAGGCTCGACCTATACCATCGCCGCGAACGGAACCGCCGTGGCCGTCGATGTCGCGACGATTACACTCGGTTCGATCTCGCGCATCGAGCACCGCGCGTCGCCCCAAGCGGCAATCAGCGATCTACGGTTCGTCGAAGCCAATTGGTATTTTGGCGCGGATCTCCGTCCGCATGAGGGCGACGCCCGACGATTGCGGGCCTGGCTCGAATATCCCAAAGGCCGGCTTCAGGCGATCCGCTGGCAAAGCGGCGCGGTCCTCGACATCGCTGCCGGAGGCCATGCGGTGAGCGCGCCGGTGTCGGTGACGATCCCCGCCGGCGCGCGATTCTGGACACGCTGGGCAAATGCAGGGTCCGCGGTCGCCCATTGGCCCGTGCAGCTGCTGCCGGCACCGCCTGCCGCGATCGGCCGCAGCGACGGAAATGCATCCGGCAATCGGGGCGACAAGGCCATCGTGCCGGTCGCGCGCGAGGCGACGGCGTTCTTCGGGCCGGCGGCGATATTGGGGAACGTCCATCGGCGCAGTGCGCGCGGTGGGATCATCGTCGGCGATAGCGTTGCCTTTGGCACCGGGGACGTCACCGGCAGCGGCAGTGCAGGCGGCAGCGGTTATCTCGCTCGCGCGCTCGATCCGTTGTTCGCCTATACCAAGATCACCCGCGGCGGGCAGCAGGCGGCTGATCTCGCCGCCGAGTCCGCCATGCCCAGGCGCTTCCTGGCCTTGCTCCGCTATTCCGACGTCGTCTTCGAACATGGGATCAACGATCTTCGCCTTGGCCGCACGCCGGCGCAGCTGCTTGATGCGCAACGGACGATCCGCCGCTTCTTCGACCCGAATGCAAACCATTGGCAAACGACGCTGACGCCACGGACGCTGAGCAGCGACGGCTATCGCAGCGCCGTCGGGCAGACGCCAAAGCGCGATGGCACGATGGCGTCGCTCCGCGTCGTCAACGCCGCGATCCGCGCCGAACGAGGCGCGACCTTGCGGATCCTCGACACGGCGGATGCCGCGATGACTCACCACGATAGCGATGTCTGGGACGGGCCTTGGCCGCCGGTAGTGGACGGCACGCATCCGACCAGCGCAAAAGCCGCGGCGCTGGCGGACGCGGTTCGACCGATGATCGCGCGCGGATCGCGCGACTGAACTCGTTTTCAGCTCCGCTGTCACGGTACCGCAACCGTTCCAGCTTTGCTGAAACAAACTCCAGACCAAGGACGCCCCGCCGGCGAACGAACATTATGTCAGTCTTTTGCGCGCACCTTTCTCCTGGACCGGCTGCGGCTGATCCGCTCCGGGGATCGGCGGATTGGGCAGGCTGCTCGCCGCGCGTCGGGCGAGGTCCAGCATAGTCCTGGTGCCCGGCAGGACCGGCGACCGCCGCACCGGCTGGCCGAAACGAAAGGCCGAGGTCAGATCGCCAAAGGTCTGGCGCCGCCAGTCGGTGATATTGGGCTCGCGTACGCCAGTCACGCGTTCGACGAACTGCAGGACCGAGGTGTGGTCGAAAGGCTGGCTGCATACCCAACCCCCGACCGTCCATGGCGAGACGATGATGCAGGGCACGCGGAAACCGCTGCCGATCGGCAGATCGCGAACGAATTCGCCCGGTGTGCCCGGTGGCGGCACCAGCGGCGGCACATGATCGAACAATCCGTCATTCTCGTCGTAATTGAGGATGAATACGGTCTTTGCCCAGACATCCGGATTGGCGGCGAGCTCGTTCAGCCGGCGCCCGATGAAATCCGCGCCCGCGGCCGGAAGGTTGTCGGGATGCTCGTTCTCCGCGACGCCCGGGAACATCCAGGAGACCGTAGGCAGGCGATCGTGCAGGACGTCATAGGCGAACCGATCGTCGGTATCGGGCATGCCCTTCACGACGAGCGGCGAATTGGCCGGGGCGTTCCTGAACTGCGCGAACAGCTTGAACAGATTGTGCCAGCGATGACCCTTCTCGCCATATTGATAGACACCCCAATCGACACCCGCCTGTTCCAGCCGCTCGGCATAAGTCGTCCAGCGATAGCCTTCGGGCGGCACCTTGTTGGCGATGACCGGGCCGCCGAAACGCCCTTCCGGATCGACCATGCCGGTCATCCAGTAGAGCCGGTTGGGCCAGGTCGGCCCCATCATGGAGCAGTGATAGGCGTCGCAAAGCGTGAAGGCATCGGCCAGCGCATAGTGAAAAGGGATGTCCTCGCGCTTGAAATATCCCATCGTATAGGGGCCGTGCTCGCCATCGGCTTGCCGATGGGCGCTCACCCATTGGTCCATCTTGCCGCCGTTCCAGGCACGATGCTGCACGCTCCAGGCATGGCTGGTCGACGGCAACTTCTGGGCGTTGGTCGAAGAGGTATCGAGATGGAACGGCAACAGATAGCCGTTGGGGTTCTGGGCATCGGGCTGATGAAACACACTCTTGCCGGTCGACAGCGTGAGCGTGTTCGTGTCGTCAAAGCCCCGCACGCCCGCGAGCGTGCCGAAATAGTGATCGAACGAGCGGTTCTCCTGCATCAGCATGACGACATGCTTGACGTCCTTGAGCGAGCCGGTCCGGCGCGGCGTCTGCGCCATCAGACGCTGCAGGTTGGCCGGCATCATCGTCGAGGCCGCCGTCAGTGAGGCGAATTGCGCTGCCCTGGTCAGCAGCCGGCGACGGGTGAACAAAGGCTCCTGCGACAATGGAAGATCTCCTTTTGGCTGCGGCCCTGGAATTCGCTCGTGCTTCAGAAGCGCGCGCGGAAGCCCAGTGTGCCGCTGCGGCCGTTATTGGTGTAGATTGCGCTGTGATTGGGAAAACCCGTGGCCGCGGTCGACGGATAAGCGGAGCCCGGCACGACCACGTTATAGCCCTGGTTGAGCAAGTTCGTGATCGAGAAGAACATCTCGAGGTGCCGACGGACCTTCAGCCGTCCCGAAAGGTTCATGTCGGTGCGCGCCTGGAACCAGGTCGGCGTATCCGAACGATATTTGTCGTCGTTCCACAGGACGTTCAAATAAAGCCGCACCCGCCCCTTTTCGTAGATCAGTCCGGCCGAACCGATATTGACGCCGACATAGGCGATCCGCTGACTGGGCTCGTTGTGCATGAAGGCGCCGCGGATCGAAAAGCCGTTGAACGGCGAGGGCAGCCAGCTGAACCTGTGCTGGAAGCTGGCCTCGATCCCCTTGATGCTCACGACGCCGAGCTGGCGATAGGTCGTGAAGGTATAATTGGCATAGTTCGGATCGTTGGCGAGTTGGGCCAGCGCGGCATTGCCGTAAGCCGCGGCTTCGTTGGCGTCG
>Ga0136846_1243662_pt1 | contig 15322 bp, 7 predicted proteins | sample HopSoiMetagenom2_FD_96841 | JGI IMG/M metagenome (GOLD analysis project Ga0136846, IMG submission 96841) | Grasslands soil microbial communities from Hopland, California, USA - 2 Assembly 2016 (version 4) | ecosystem: Environmental > Terrestrial > Soil > Grasslands | place: USA: Hopland... | reverse complement strand
ACCCAGACCTACACGGTCACCGTCGACGACAGTCACGGCGGCAGCAACACGCAGACCGTCACGGTCGTGCTCACCGGCGACAACGATCCGGTGGTGATCACCAGCGGGCCGCAGGCGCAATCGATTTCTGAAGACGGCAGTAGCGTCGGCGGGTCGATCACGTTCAGCGACGTCGATCTCAGCGACACGCACAGCGCAAGCGCCATCGCTCACGCTGGCAATTTGACCAGCCTCGGCACGTTCAGCGTCGACCCTTCGGTCACTGAAGCAGCCAACGCCGCCAACGGCTCGGTGGGCTGGACCTACACGGTCAACAACGCCGCGGCCCAATATCTGGCGGTCGGCGAGAGCGCGGTCGAGAAGTACGACGTCACATTTAACGACGGTCATGGCGGCACAGTCACCGAGGTGGTGACGGTGACGATCACCGGGTCGAACGATAAGCCGGTGGCGGTTGCGATCGCTGGGGAGGCGAACGAGGACGGTCCAGCGGTGACGCTGACGGCGAGCTTCACGGACGTGGACGCGAGCGACGGCCACACGTTCACGATCGACACGACGGGGACGGTTGGCAGCGTCACGAACAATGGCAACGGGACGTTCAGCTACGACCCGAATGGCCATTTCGAGCACCTGGCGGATGGCCAGACGGCGACGGACACGTTCACCTACACCGTTGATGACGGCCATGGCGGGACCTCGACCAAGACGGCGACCGTGACGATCCATGGCCAGAACGATGCGCCCACCGCATCGGCCACCAACAATGTCTCCACCGATGAGGATACGGCATCTGCCGCAGTCTCGATCGGCGCAACGGATGTCGATGACGGCGCGGTGCTCAGCTACGCGCTCAAGAGCGGCGGATCACCGGCGCACGGATCGGTCTCGTTCGACCAGAACGCCGGCACGTTCGTTTACACGCCCGCGGCTGATTACAACGGCCCCGACGGCTTCACGATCGTCATCACAGACGATCATGGCGCGACCAAGGAGCAGGCCGTCACAGTTATGGTGAACCCGGTGGCCGACATCGCGAACGATACCGCCACGACGAACGAGGATACGCCGGTCACGACTAACGTCCTGGCGAACGACAGCTTCGAAGGCTCGCCGTCGGTGACTGGCGTCACGCAGGGCGCCCATGGCTCGGTCGTCAACAACAATGACGGCACGGTCACGTACACGCCGAATGCCGATTACAACGGCTCGGACAGCTATACCTACACGGTGACGTCCGGCGGCGTGACGGAGACCGCGACGGTCAACGTCACGATCAATGCGGTCGCCGATGCGGTCGACGACAGCGCGACGACGAACGAAGACAATGCCGTCACGACCAACGTCCTGGCGAACGACAGCTTCGAAGGCTCGCCGTCGGTGACTGGCGTCACGCAGGGAGCACACGGCACCGTCGTCAACAACAACGACGGCACGGTCACCTACACGCCGAACGCCGACTACAACGGCAGCGACGCCTACACTTATACGGTGACGTCCGGCGGAGTGACGGAGACCGCGACGGTCAACGTCACGGTCAACGCGGTCGCCGACATCGCTAACGACAGCGCGACGACCAACGAAGACACGGCGGTCACGACCAGCGTGCTGGCCAACGACAGCTTCGAAGGCTCGCCGGTCGTAACCGCGGCAACCGATGGCGCGCATGGCACCGTCACGTTCAACGGCACATCGACCACCTACACGCCCAATGCCGACTTCAACGGCACGGACAGCTACACCTATACGGTGACGTCGGGTGGAGTGACGGAGACCGCGACGGTCAACGTCACGGTCAACGCGGTCGCTGACATCGTCAACGACAGCGTGACGACCGACGAAGACAATGCCGTCACCACCAATGTCCTGGCGAACGACAATTTCGAAGGTTCGCCGTCGGTCACGGCCGTCACGCAAGGCGCGCATGGCTCGGTCGCCAACAACAACGACGGCACGGTCACCTACACCCCGAACGCCAATTACAACGGCCCGGACAGCTACACCTACACGGTGACCTCGGGCGGAGTGACCGAGACCGCGACGGTCAGCGTGACGGTCAGCCCAGTCAACGACGCTCCCATCGCCAACAACGACAGCGTCAGCACGGGGGAAGACACGCCGGTCAATTTCGACGTCCGCGCCAACGACAGCGATGTTGACGGCGATTCGCTGACGGTCACCAAGATCAATGGGACCGACATCAGCGTCGGCAGTCCGGTCGCGATCACTGGCGGCTCGATCAGCCTCCTGGCCGACGGGACTCTGACCTACACGCCGGACGCGAATTTCAACGGCACGCCGTCGTTCACCTACACCGTATCCGACGGTAATGGCGGATCGGCGGACGCGACGGTCAACCTGACGGTCAATGCGGTCAATGACGCGCCGGTCGCAACGATCACGCCGCTTACCTACAGCGCTACGGAGCAGACCACACTCCACCTGCACGGCACCGGCCTGTCGATCAGCGATGTGGACGCCGGATCTAGCTCAATGACCGTTACGCTGGCGGTTACCGAAGGCGTGATCACCATCTTCACGGGCTCAACTGGCGTGGGAGTCAGCAACAGCGGCACCTCGTCCGTGACGATCACCGGCACGGTGACGCAGATCAATGACCTGCTCGCGGGCAATGGCGGCGCCACCGTCAATTATTTCGACGGGCCCAATCAGTTCGACGGCTACGACGCTCCGTCGGCCACCGCGACCCTGACCATGACCGTGCACGACAACGGCAACACCGGCGGCGGCGACCTATCGTCCAGTGACACGGCGACGATCAACATCACGGCCGTGAACGACGCGCCGGTTGCGACGATCGCGCACACCTACGGCGTGATTGAACAGCAGAACCTGACGCTTCACGGCACCGGCCTGTCGATCAGCGACGTGGACGCGGCCAACGGAACCATGACCGTGACGCTGTCGGTCACCGAAGGCGTCCTGAACGTCGCCGCGGGGACGAGCGGCGCGCTGGTAAGCAACAGCGGCACCTCCTCGGTCACCATCACCGGCAGCCAGTCGCAGATCAACGACCTGCTCGCCGGCGGCCATAGCGCGACGGTCGTCTACAACGACAACCTCGACAATCCGAGCAGCAGCGTGACGCTGTCGCTAACCGTGCACGACAATGGCAATACGGGAGGTGGCGACCTTTCGTCGACCGCCACAACGACCATCACGGTCGCTCCGGTCAACGACGATCCGACGCTTGGCGCCGTGACTGCAGGATCGATCTCCGAAGTCGACCAGAGCTCGTCCACCACCTCAAGCGGGCTCGCGGGAACGCTCTCCGGCGCGGACGTCGATGGCGACACGCTGACCTACGGCATCCAGGGCGGAAGCCCGGCCGGCGGCAATTTGGTCAGCCTAGCCGGAAGCTACGGCACCCTCACCGTCGATACGGTGACCGGCGCCTACAGCTACGTGCCGGTGAACGCTGCGGTGGAAGGCTTGGATGCGGGTGAGAACCCGACCGACAGCTTCACCGTGACGGTCAGCGACGGTCATGGCGGATTGGCCAGCCGGGTCTTTTCAGTGAACCTGCACGGTGCCGACGATGCGCCGACGCTCGATGCGGTGGCGTCCGGATCGATCACGGAAGTCGTCAACAGCAGCTCAACCACCTCAAGCGGGCTCGGCGGAAACCTCGTCGGCCACGATGTCGACGTCGAAACTCTGAGCTACGGCATTCAGGGCGGCAGCGCCTCGGGGCTGAACCTGGTCAACCTCGCCGGAAGCTACGGAACGCTCACGGTCAACACTGTGACGGGCGCCTATACCTACACGCAGAACGCCGGCGCGATCGATACGCTGAGCGACGGACAGCACGCGCAGGATTCCTTCACCGTCACGGTGAGCGACGGCGATGCCCCGCTCGGCACGCAGACCTATACGGTCAACCTGACCGGCGCGAACGACCAGCCGGACATCCGCATCGATACCGGAGACACGGGCTCGGTGATCCTGCCGGAGACCAATGCGCCGCTGAGCAGCACAGGCAAGCTGACGGTGACGGATGTCGACGCCAACGACACGATCTCGGTCAGCAACGTCTATCTTTTCAACGTGACCGGAAGCCAGGGCAGCATCACGGATCCGCAGCTCCTGGCGATGTTCAACGTAGCGCCGACGAGCGGCATTGCCGCCAACGCGGGGGATGCGAACAACCTGACGTGGACGTTCAATTCGACGCCGCAGGCGTTTGACTATCTTGCGGTCGGCCAGTCCGTGATCCTCCAGTTCGGCGTCGAAGTCAGCGACGGACATGGCGGAACCGACACCGAATATGTCTCGGTGAAGATCACCGGCAGCAACGATGTGCCGACTGTGACCGGAGCCCTGACGTCGTCCGCGACCGAGGGCGATGCGTCTTACGCCCTCAACCTGCTGTCGGGCGCATCGGACAAGGACTCGGGCGAGACGGCGACGCTGTCGATCCTGAACGTGACGTACACGGTCGACGGCGGCTCACCGACGGGGACTGCTCCTGGCGGCGTAAGCCTCAGCGGCACGACCTTGACCGTCGACCCGAACAACGCGGCCTTTGATCCGCTGAACACCGGTCAGTCCCGGACGATCGTGGTCAATTACGACATCAAGGACGCGCAGGGCGCGACCGTCCATCAGACCGAGACAATCACCATCAACGGCGTGACGGATGTGCCACTGGGTGATCCGAACGACTTTGACAATCTGCTCTCGGGTAGTGCCGCGGCAGGCCCTGTCAACATCGCCGACGATCCTGGATCATCGGCACTTCAGGGAAGCAACTTCGCGGACACCATTCACGCTGGGAACGGCAACGACAGCGTCTACGGCCACGACGGCAACGATCAGATCTTCGGTGAAGGCGCGTCAGACGTGAGCCTTTACGGCCAAGCCGGGGATGACACGATCAGCGGCGGCGTTGGCGCAGATACGATCTACGGCGGTTCAGGTAACGACACCCTTTACGGTTATCAGGCTCCTACCGGTGCGACAGATAATCAGGATGGCGGCGATACGATCTACGGTGGTTCGGGTGATGACTTCATCTACGGTCAGACGAACAATGATACGTTGATCGGCGGCTACGGCGCTGACACGATGACTGGCGCGGACGGATCTGACGTCTACCAGTATTGGAGCGTCAACGACGCAGGCGACACAATCACGGACTTCACCCAGGCCGGCGGAAATGGGAACGACTCGTTCGCGTTTCGCCTGCCTTGGTCCAGCGGTGGCTTCAGTGGCGGTTTCGCTATTGCTAATCAGGTTGCTGCCGGCGGTGCCACGATGAATACGTTGACTGTCAACGCCTCAACAGGCGTGGTGACCGGCAGCATGGCTGGTGCAGACGTCGTCAATCTCCTCTCCACCGATCACTCGAAAGCGGACTCCATCGCGGAAATCGACGCGATTCTGAAGAACGCGGGGGGCACATTCAATGGTGGGGTCCTCGTAGTAGGTTACGACGCTGCGGGTAATGTCGCGATCTACTATGATGCTGACGCTAATGATCTCGGGGGCGTTACGCTCATAACTCATTTGAGTGGAGTGACCGACACGACCTCGATTGTTTCGAACGACTTCGCATTCTTGACTTGATCATCTTACCGAAGTCGGCGGCCATGGGGGGCTGCCGGCTTCGGCTTTCCGGAATCGATTACCGAAGGTCGCGCGGGGCGAGGAACGTCGTAACCGTGCCGGTGCCTTCGCTGACGTCGCTCCACTGATCGGCGGGTAGCTCGATCGCCGCCAGCGCGGCGGTCGGCATTCCGTCGTTAAGGGGATTGCCGCCGGTGAGGGTCATCACGAGCATCTCGAAGCCCGGGTTGTGACCGACGATTAGCAACCGGCTGGCGTCGTCATCAGCGCCTCCGACAATCGCAAGCAGCCGGTCCAGAGCTGCGTTGTAAATGCCCGGCTCCCATTCCGGCTCGATCTCGCCGTAACCGCGGGCGAAGGCCTCAACCGTCTCCGCGGCGCGCTTCGCCGGACTCGCCAGCACCGCATTTATTTCGAAGCCGCGCCTCCGAGCTTCCCGCCCGACCAGTTCGGCGTCGCTCCACCCGCGCTCGGCTAGCGCGCGGTCGAAATCGTTGCCGGTGTCGGAATCGCGCTCGGCCTTGGCATGGCGGAGGACGTAGAGCGTCTTCAATTAAAATCCTCCCCGGCACGGGGAGGGGGACCGCCGAGCGTCAGCTCGGGGGTGGAGGGGGCCCCCTCCGTCAGTCCCGCTTCGCGTGCCTGCCGCCTCCCCGTTCCGGGGAGGATGAGCCGTTCCTCGACCCGGGCAATCGCCTGCTCGAGCGGCACCCGCCGCACCGCCACTCCTGGCGGAAAGGCCGTCAGCAACCGCGACGGGAAGGCCGCCGACAGGACCACGAACACGCCATTGTCGCCCTGCCGCCGGATCAGCCGGCCAAAGGCCTGCGCCAGCCGCGCGCGGACGACGCGGTCATCGTATGCGCTGCCGCCGCCCGCCATCCGCCGCGCCGCATGAAGCACTGTCGGCCGCGGCCATGGGACGCGTTCCATCACCACCAGCCGCAGCGATTCGCCGGGCACATCAACCCCGTCGCGCAACGCATCGGTGCCGAGCAGGGACGCGCGCGGATCGTCGCGGAAGATGTCGACCAGGGTCCCCGCGTCGATCGGATCGACATGCTGCGCCAGCAGCGGCAGTCCGGCGCGAGCCAGCCGGTCGGCAATTCGCGCATGAACCGCCTTCAACCGCTGTACGGCGGTGAACAGGCCCAGAGTCCCGCCTCTCGCCGCCTCGATCAGCCGCGCATAGGCGCCCGCCAATGCGGGAATATCGCCCCCCTTCAGGTCGTTGACGATCAGCACTTCAGAGCAGCCGGCATAATCGAACGGGCTCTCCGCCTCGAAATGGCCGGTGGGCGAGGGCAGGTGGACGGCGCCGGTCCGCGCTTCTGCAGCCGGCCAGCCTTCGCCGCCGCGCAGGGTCGCCGAGGTCACCAGCACGCCGTCTGCGGGCGCGATCACCGCAGCGGCCAGCGGCCTGGTCGGGTCGAGCCAGCGGCGGTGGATGGCGACATCATATTCGCGCCCGTCAACGCGCTCGACCGCGAGCCAGTCGACGAATTCGGGGTCGGCCTCGCCGCCGATCCGGGCCAGCACGGCGATCCATGCCGACAGCGTTTCACGCCGCCACGACAGGCCGCGGATCGCGCCTTCGACCCGGGCGCGCGCCTGGGTATCCAGCCAGTCGGGCGCGTCTTCGAGCACAGCTTCGAGCCGTCGCGACAGTGCTGCAAGCGGCTTGCCGAGGCTTTCGAGAATTTCCGCCGCTCCGGCCGCAGCCGACACCAAAGCTCCGTCCGGCTCGGCGAGTTCGGTCTCGAGTCCGTAACCGGCCTCCTGCGCCTTGGCCCGCGCATAAACCATGCCGCGAACTTCGCTCAGCAATGCCTCGACCGGACCGAACGGCGATCCCTCGACCAGCCGCTGCAGCCATCCATCTGAAGGCAAAGCCTTCGCCGCCTCAACCGCCGCATCGAGCGCCCGCCCGCCCTCGTCATCATAGGACGCGACGTCCATCAGCCGCGCCGCAAGCCCGCGCCGCCGCCCGCGCGATCGACCCTCGGGCCCGACGATCCACCGCCGCATCTCGATCGCTTCCTGCCCGCCGAACGCGACCGCGAAGGTCGAATCGGCGGCGTCGAACAGGTGGTGGCCCTCATCGAACAGGATCCGCCCCGGCGCGTCCTCGCGGGCGCGGGCGGCATTGACCATCACCAAAGCGTGGTTGGCGATGACGAGGTCGGCGTCGCGGCTCGCCCGCTCGGCGCGCTCGATGAAGCAGCGGCGGTAGTGCGGGCAGCCGGCGTACACGCATTCGCCGCGGCGATCGGTCAGCGCCGTCGCGCCGGCGCGACGGAACAGGCTCGGCAGCCAGCCGGGCAAGTCGCCGCCGACCATGTCGCCGTCCTTCGTATAGGCCGCCCACCGCCCGACGAGCTGAGCGAGGGTTGCCGCGCGCCCGGCGAAGGCGCCCTGCAGCGCGTCCTCCAGGTTGAGCAGGCAGAGATAATTCTCGCGGCCCTTGCGGACGACGATCTTCTGCGCTCGCTCCTCCGCGTCGGCGAACAGCTTCGGCCCTTCGCCGTCGAGCTGCCGCTGCAGCGCCTTGGTGAAGGTCGATACCCACACCGTCCCGCCTGATCGCTCCGCCCACAGCGCCGCCGGCGCGAGATAGGCGAGCGTCTTGCCGATGCCCGTGCCCGCCTCGGCGAGCAACAGGTTTGGCGCGTCCTTGGCGCGCTTGGGATTGAAGACCTGCGTCACCGCCTCGGCCATCGCCTTCTGGCCCTCGCGCGGCTCGATCCGCCCGGTCAGCGCGTCGAGCTTGGCGCGCGCATCCTGAGGATCGACCAGCACCGTGCGCGGCGGCGGCCGCTCCCCCGCTTCCTCCCAATGCTTTAGCCGCGAGAAGAGCATGCGCTCGCCGCGTTCGGGTCGCTCCAGCCGCGCGCCGATCAGCGGCGCCCACCCCCAGCCGAGCCGGTGAAGCGTCGCGTTCGACGTCCACGCGCCTTCACGCTGCTGCCATTCGGAATCGGCGAGCACCCCCATCAGCATCTCAGCGATCTTGATTAGGGTCGCCGCCGCCTCGGCCTCCCCCGCCGGTGGGTCCAATCCCAGCGTTCGGCTCAGCCCCGCCGCCGTCGGCACCGCAAATTGCGCGGGATGGATGAACGCGAACAGCTCCAGCAGGTCGAGCCCGCTCAGCTCCGGATAGCCAAGCCTCTGCCCGACCAGAGGCGCGTTGAGGACGATGTGCGGCGTCTCCGCCGCCCGCGCGATCGCCTCTCCGCGGCTCGCCTCGCGCACCTCTCCGTCGCCGTTAGCCAGCCAGATTCCGGCATGGGTCGCATGAAGCGCGGGGAGGGGCAGGGGACGCACCCGAGGCACCTTAAATCAAAGCGGAACGAAAATGGAACGCCGAATCGTCAGCTAAGCGCCTTGATCAACAGCTTTTTCACCCGCTCGACCAGCTCTGGCGTCCGCTTCCCGAGCAATCCACGCCCGCTTTCGGGGAGGTGCTCCACCGGGTCGCCGTCGTCCCCGAAGATGTAATGGTCGAACATGTTGCGCCACGCCTTCTTCTCCTTGGGCGGCAGGTCCTTCACTGTAATGACCGCGTGATAAAGCGCGTTGAGCGGGGTCAGCAGCGGCGGCTCGCCATCGCGCCACCAGAAATTGATGAGCGCCCCGAAGTCCTCGAGCGAGCGCACGTCGTGCCACCACATCGCGGGCAAATAGAGCGCGTCCCCGGGCATCAGCTCCACCTGCCGCACTTCCTTCAGCGCTTCGGCGAAGCGCGGGTAAGTCTCCAGGTCGGGCTGATCCACGTCGACGATGCTGATGGGCTGCCCGGCCAGGGTGAAATCCAGTGGCCCAACGTAGAGGTTCTTCAGCTGCTCTGGCGGGAACAAGGTCCACCGCCGCCGCCCCGCCACCACGCACGCGAGGTTCTGCGACTGGTCCCAGTGCGTCGCCGTGTGCGTCTTGTTGCCGAGCCACAGCGAGATGAGCGTGTCCCGTTGCATGTCGAGCATCGGCACCGGGATTGTCGGGACCAGCCGCGGCAGATGCTTCCGGATCGGGATCCCGCCGGCATACATCGAATAAGGCTGCTCGACGCCCCGCTGGCGCAGCAGCAAGTCGAGCAATTGCTCCAGCGTCGCCAGCCGCCGCTCGAAATTGAACCCGCTGAAATCCGCATTGTAGTTGAACTGGCCGTCGAGCCCGGGTTCTCCGAACCAGGCCTCGAACGGCTCGTCGGTCGCGGCGGAGTGGAGCAGCCGGGCCAACTCCTCGTCGCCCTCTTTCGCCGCCTGCACTACCGGCCAGTCGTCCATCATCCCGCGGAACACCGCTGGCTCGCCCTTCGGCACGATCTCGCGCTCGAACGTAGCTCGATCCATCGGCGGATATTCGGCAACCGGCTTCACGTGCCTCGGCTAGCAGCGCCGCCGCCCCTTCGCTAGGAGCGCGTGGAATGACCGACCTCAAATGCGCCATCTCCACGTCCGTGACCCGGCATGGCTGACCAGTTTCACGGCTACAATGTATCTGTCGGCTATAGCGCGCATTTCATTCGTGAGATTGCGCCCGACTGGATGCGCTTCTGCTGTCGCGCAAACGGGTTCGAAGCGCCGGAGCCTGGGCCTACCTACCGCTATCTCGACCTAGGCTGCGGCCCCGGTTTTCATCTCTGCCTGCTTGCGGCCACCAACCCCCGAGCAGAGTTCGTGGGCGTTGATTTCCAGTCAGATCACATCGAGCATGCACGCGGACTAGCGGACGCGGCCCAGCTAACCAACGTGCGCTTCATCCAGGCCGACTTCCTCGACCTCGCTGCCGAATGGCCAAAGGAGCTGGGCACTTACGATTACGTGGTGCTCTATGGGATTCTTAGCTGGGTTTCGGCCGCTCTTCGAGCTGCGGCCTATCAATGCGTCGATCATGCGAGCAAGGCCGGCACGCTGGTAGCATTCGGATACAATGCATGGCCCGGCTGGCTAAGGGGCGTGCCATTTCAGCATGTGGCCAACGAATTCGCCAAGACTCGAGGCCCGGAAGCGGCGCTTGAAAGCGCGATCACGATGTTCCGTCGGCTGGTGAACGTAACCGCGCCCGTGTCCCAGCAAATTACTGCGTTCAAGCCGCAGCTGGACCTGCTCGTCGGGCAACCGGTCAGCTATCTCGCCCATGAATTCCTCACCGATAATTGGACGCCGCTGTGGCACTCGCAGGTCGCGCGGGAGCTTGGCGCTGAGTTCGCCTATGTTGGCTCGGGCAGCGTGCCTGAGGCCTTGCTCCCGGACAGTCTTCCGGCGGAACTGCGCGCTTTCATCGTCGAGCAGGAGGATGAATTGTTGCGCCAGGACGTCCAGGACATCGTCATCAACCAACAATTCAGGCGCGACATCTTCTGCCGCAATCCTCGTCGGGCTCCGAGCGCGGATTTGGATCCCGATGCGCTGCTTTATCTCTTCTCGGCGCCCCAGCACGGCGCTCCCGTGCAATTCAAGACGACATTCGGCGGCCTTGTCGTTGATTACGCCGCAGTTGCCGACATCATTGCAGCCCTCGCAGGGGGGGCCAGGACCGTCGCGGAGATAATGGCGCTGAAAAGCCCCGTTCTTCGGCATACGCAAAGCATCCTCCTGTCGATGCTTGATGCAAATATGCTGGTGCTAGGTGCGGCGATGCCCGGCTCAGCTGCCACCGCCCAACGCTGCAACGCTGCGGTTGCTCGCGCGGTGGCAGAAGGGCAGCCCTACCACTTCACGGCGGCTGCGGCGCTCGGGGCCGCCACACCGGCGGGCGAGCTCGACCTGCTGCTGCTCGACACTTGGCTTGTCGATCGCAGCGCAGACGAGGCCGCGCTAACGCAGGGTCTCATCGACCGACTGGCCGTACTTGGGCGCGAGCTGAAATTCCAAGGCGCCGCGCTTAGTGGAGGGCAATTGCACCTGCAGGCCGGTCGCATTGCCAGGCTCTTCCTCGATCAGGTGGTGCCGCAATGGCGTCAGCTCGGCGTCATCGAATAGCCGCGGCTGGAAGGCGGAGCGCCCCTTCGCTAGGAGCCGGATCAAATGTCCGATCTTCGAACCGCAGCAATGACTTCCAAGGCGTGGCCCTATGAGGAGGCGCGCCGGCTCCTGAAACGCTGGCCTGACGGCAAGCCCAATGGCGAGCCGATGGTGTTCGAAACCGGCTACGGTCCCTCGGGCCTGCCGCATATCGGCACCTTCACCGAGGTGCTGCGCTCGACCATGGTGCGCCGCGCCTATGAGGAGCTGACCGGCGCGCCGACCCTGCTGATCGCATTCAGCGACGACATGGACGGGCTCCGCAAGGTTCCCGACAACGTTCCCAACCAGGAAATGTTGGCAGAGCACCTGGGCGAGCCGCTGAGCCGGATTCCCAATCCCTTCGGCACTGAAGAGAGCAGCTTCGCCGGACACAATAACGCCATGTTGCGCCGTTTCCTCGACCAGTATGGCTTCGATTACGAGTTCGTCTCGGCGTCGGACCGCTACAATTCGGGTGCGTTCGACGACGCGCTTCGCAACGTGCTGCGCCATTGGGGCGAGATCCTCGACATCATGCTGCCGACGCTGCGCGAGGAGCGGCGCCAGACTTACTCGCCGATCCTGCCAATCTCGCCGGCATCGGGTCGCGTGCTCCAGGTCCCGGTCGAGGTGGTCGACACCAATGCCGGCATGATCGCCTTCACCGACGAGGACGGCCGCAGGGTGGAGCAGTCGGCGCTCGGCGGACAATCGAAGTGCCAGTGGAAGGTCGACTGGGCCATGCGCTGGGTCGCGCTCGACGTCGATTATGAAATGTACGGCAAGGACCTGACCGACAGCGGCGTCCAGTCCGGCCGCATCGCCGCGGTGCTTGGCGGCCGCAAGCCCGAAGGCCTGATCTACGAGATGTTCCTCGACGAAAAGGGCGAGAAGATCTCCAAGTCCAAGGGCAACGGCCTCAGCATCGAGGACTGGCTGACCTACGGCTCTGACAACAGCCTGGCCTTCTACCTCTATCGCGAGCCGAAAAAGGCCAAGAACCTGCACCTCGGCCTGGTCCCGCGTGCCGTCGATGAATATCACCAGTTCCGAGGCAACTACCCGGAGCAGCCGATCGAGCAGAAGCTCGGCAATCCCGCGCACCACATTCACGGCGGTGAGGTTCCCGCGGGCGAGCTCCCGCTGACCTATGGCCTGCTGCTGAACTTGGTGTCGCTGCCCGGGGTCCAGGACAAGGACATCGCCTGGAAGTTCGTCCAGCGCTACGCGCCCGGCACCTCGCCCGAAAAGGACGAGGAACTCGACGCCCTGATCGGCCTCGCGGTGAATTACGCACGCGACTTCGTCGTGCCGACGCTGAAGCGCCGCCCGCCGACGGAGATGGAAGCCGCTGCCCTGCGCGATCTCGACGCCGAGCTCGCCAAGCTCCCCGCCGACGCATCCGCGGAGGATATCCAGACGCAGGTGTTCGAAGTCGGCAAGCGCCACCCGTTCGAAAGCCTCCGCGGCTGGTTCCAGGCGCTCTACGAAACCTTGCTCGGCTCCTCGCAGGGCCCGCGAATGGGCAGCTTCATCGCGCTCTATGGCATCCAGAACAGCCGCCGCCTGATCGCTGAAGCGCTGGCTGAGATTTAGATTCTAGAGTGTTCAGCCGGTCAGTCCGGCATGAACGTTCCTAGGCGAGCAATGAACATTATGATGAGAACTGCGACCGCGCAGAGTCCGGCGGTCACGCCGCGCCGGCGCACGGCGAATAAGAAACTGACCAGGATAAGACTGACCACGAGCAGATAGCCGAAACTAGTCAATTGGATGGGGAAGAATGGCATCCCGGCTGAATCGAGCCCCGTCCGGGAATCCACTCCAGCCTGACGAGTTCTATACTCCGTCATTACCCAAATGAATGAGATCAGAGACAATAGTGGTAGGACGAGATACGCAAGCGGCGCATAACGAGCGTAGCGGGATTTGGGATCGGATCCATTTGCTTTCTTGTTCCCGCTCACGACGTCATGTCCTTACTCAAGGGCGCCTATTGCGGCACCTCGACGTGCCCGCCGAAGCCGAATCGCATCGCTGACAATAGCTGGTCGCCGAAGCGTTCATCGGAGCGGCTGCGGTAGCGCGCGTAGAGCGCCGCCGAGAGGACGTTAACCGGCACGGCCTCCTCCATCGCTGCCTCGACCGTCCATCGGCCTTCACCGCTGTCGGCCACCCGCCCGGAGAACTGCGCCAGCTCCGGATCGCGGGCGAGGCCGATCGCGCACAGGTCGAGCAGCCATGACGAGATCACCGACCCACGCCGCCACACCTCGGCAATGTCCGTGAGGTTGAGGTCGAAGCGCTCGTCCTCGGGCAGCTTGTCCGATGATTTTCCTTCGAGGACGTCGAAGCCCTCGGCGTAGGCCTGCATCAGGCCGTACTCGATGCCGTTGTGCACCATCTTCACGAAGTGGCCGGCACCCGCCGGCCCGGCATGGATGTAGCCCCATTCGGCGCGATCGTCCTTGTGGTCGCGGCCGGGCGTGCGCGGGATCGTGCCGAGGCCGGGCGCCAGCGTCTTGAAGATCGGGTCGAGCATGGTGACCACGTCGGTCGGCCCACCGATCATCAGGCAGTATCCGCGCTCCAGCCCCCAGATGCCTCCCGACGTGCCGACGTCGACGTAGTGGATGCCCTTGGCCGCGCAGTCGCGGTTGCGGCGGATGTCGTCCTTGTAGAAGGTGTTGCCGCCATCGATGATAATGTCGCCTGCCGACGCGATGTTGCGCAGCTTCGCGACCGTGTCCTCCGTCGGCCCACCTGCGGGAAGCATCACCCAGAAGATCCGCGGCGCTTCGAGCTTCGCCACGCATTCCTCGAGCGATGCGGCACCCGTCGCGCCGTCGGCGGTCAGCGCCGCGATTGCCGCTTCGTCGCGGTCGAAGGCGACGATCTCGTGCCCACCCTTCATCAGGCGTCGGGAAATATTCGCTCCCATCCGGCCGAGGCCGATCATTGCCAGGCGCACGCGCAACCTCCTTCAAACACTAAGGCCGTTGGAAGGATCGGAATGACGCCAAGTCAAGGTCGGGAACCTCGACCCAGCGAAGAATGGAAGGGATCTTACACCAGTCGGGCGCGGAGCGTCCGACTTAGCGCGCGCGCAGCTTGTCCGAATGAACCGGCTCGGCCGGGACTTCGGTAGCGTCGAGCTTCACAGCCTCCGCATGGCTCAGTCCCGCTTTCTCTAGAGCGACCACCAACGCCTGCTTCGGGTCAACCGCGACATCCGGCGTGACGCCCGCGCCTTCCCAATCCTTGCCGGTCTTGATGTCGTAAGTCCGGCCGACCGGCATCCACACCGCGAAATTCGGACTGAGCTCGGCCGGGCCGCCGAAGTGGTTGGCGCCCGCGGTGGCTTCGCCGATCAGCGTTGCCCGCTTGGTCGACTTGAACGCCAGCGCGAAATGCTCGCCGGCCGAGGCGGTCTTGTTCGACACCAGCAGATAGACCTTGGCCTTGCGCAGCGGCGTCGCCTCACCCGGCACCGCATAATGGGTCGCGGTCACGTGCTCCGCGTCCTTCACGAAATCGAGCGTCGGCGCTTCGCCGAAAGGCGATCCGTGCTCGTCGTAAATCGCGCGCGCCATCTGCATTTTCACCAGCGGCGTTTTCGCCGCGAACAGGTACGGGAAGATCACGTCCATCTCGCCGAGCCGGCCGCCGTGGTGGTTGCGCAGGTCGAAGATCATCGTCTTCGCACTGCTGTGCTCACGCATGAACTT
>Ga0136846_1216278_pt1 | contig 15325 bp, 19 predicted proteins | sample HopSoiMetagenom2_FD_96841 | JGI IMG/M metagenome (GOLD analysis project Ga0136846, IMG submission 96841) | Grasslands soil microbial communities from Hopland, California, USA - 2 Assembly 2016 (version 4) | ecosystem: Environmental > Terrestrial > Soil > Grasslands | place: USA: Hopland... | reverse complement strand
GCTGACGTCCTTCTCATCGAGACCCGGCAGCTCGGCGGTGATGCGCACCTCCTTGTCCGTTTCCTCGATGTCGATCTGCGGCCAGCCGAGCCCATCTAGAGCCCGGGAGGTAAGTCCGAATGGCGCAACATCGAATCCGCGAAATACGTCGTCGAACATGCGATTCATTTCGCGATGCAACGCAAGAAATGGATGCGCGTCGGTAGCGCGCCGGAAGCCGACCTCGCGAGCCTTGTTGTTCCAGGGAATAAGATCCTTGATAGCCATGGTGTGTTCTCCTTCGATGGACTGTCTTCCGCCGCGGACGGACCGCCGCGGAAGACAGCTTGCTGACATGAAAGCGCGATGCGGTATTAGGCAGCCGTTTTGTCGTCGATCTGCCGGACGTTCGAGGCGGACGAACCCGCGATCGAGATCCGACGCGGCTTCATGGCCTCGGGCAGCTCGCGGACCAGTTCGATTCGGAGCAAGCCATTGTCAAACGCTGCCCCCTTGACCTGGACGTAGTCCGCCAGATTGAATTGCCGCTTGAAAGGCCGCGACGAAATCCCTTGGTGCAGGAACTCGCGCTGTGGCTTCTCCGCCTTCCTGCCTTCCACTGTCAGCATGCTTTGTTCTGCGGTGATCTCGATTTCGTCCGGCGAGAAACCGGCCACCGCCAGCGAGATCTGGTAGCGGTCTTCGCCCACGCGCTCGACGTTGCAAGACGGATAATTATCTTCCGTGCCGGCCTGCTGCTGAGCGGCATCAACCAGATCGAACAGGCGGTCAAAACCGATGGTCGACCGCCAAAGGGGAGCAAAGTCATAGGTAGTCCTCATAGCCAAATCCTCTATGGAGCAAGATGGATACGAGCAGGTCCCGGATACCTTCCGGCACCCGTCTCAGCCGGGCCCTGAAGGGCACCCGGTCCGCTTACCGCGGCAAACAAGAAATTAGAAAAAGCCAATTGGATTTCAAGAGGGGGTAACAGGGATCTACTGTGCATTGCATCTTCTGTAATCGGCTTTGAAGAAGGATCCTTGAACTCCGAAATTGGCGCGGAGCAGCTAAGCCAACGCCACCGAACCGCCGCCACCGAAGCGGCGGCGGCGGCCGGTTGCGCTTTTATTTAAGTCCGGTCCCTGCCAACAACTGCCTGGTATTAAAGACATAGTTATTGGCAAAAGCCGAGTTTTTCGGGAACGCCGGGACAACGAAACTGGCCGGCAACAAGGTGTCCACTTTTGGTCCCGTCGTCTCCAAGTCTAAGTTCATCCACGGCATCGTTTCAAGATGGGGGATCGGCGGGCGCGGAAGCTTCTCCGGAAATTTTGACGCAGCTTGCCCGGTCCCGTCATTGCTGAACGGGTTCTCGCTCGCAAGGCCTGTGGTGGGAGCCATGAGAGCGCCCGCCAGCACAAATGCCAACAGTTTTTTCATCATGTCATCCTCCGTAAAAGTTCGTCGGGCTCGTCATTGTGGTTGCGGACTCGCCCGCTGGCCGCAGAACGCTCAACCAAGGAAAACGTTCCTGGGCTGCGCCTCGGTAAGGCTGCGTCAGCCATTCCTTCCTTTTGTTGCGGAAAGCATCCGTCGTGGTCGGCGCGGTGAACAATGCGTGCAGTTCTGATAAGGATGCGATGCTGCCCACCACTTCGCTGGCCGAAGGGCAGCGACCGGGCGTACTCGGTCCAACTCTAGTTGGGCTTGAGAGAAGTGGTGATGCGGAGAGCACCTCGACGGCCTCCCCAAAGGTTCTCCTTTGAAATGGAGACTATGAAGCGGGTGCGACGCAGCGATGAATTTACTGCCCACGACAGGAACCCCACTAATTCAAAGGTATTTTAAGGGGCGACGCTAAAAGCGTCAGGTCTCATCTCTTGGAGAATGCTTCACTCTAACACGGTCCCGCGCCACTGCGGGGGCGCGGCCAAACTGAGGAGTAATCCCATGTGTGACTATAGTTTACACGCTGTAGCAAGCCGCCCCGCCCAAGTTGGAGAGACGCTGATTACGACGGCGTTTCCCCGAACCACCACTCGTGGATTTGCCTCGGAAAGCGCGCCTGAGATAGCGGTGTGCATGCTTCCGGGTACCGAACTGGCTTTCGCCGGTAACGTGAAATATCAAAGCCAATGGCTGTGGCCGAAAGATATCAAGTCGCGCGTGGGAAAATTCAGCGTGCTGGATCCGCAGGTACCCCAGCGCCATCACGACGCGATTGAATTTCCAGATGGCAGCCGGTTGCTCGTGACCCAACTAATGCCACGGCAGCGAGTGACTGTGCTGCAATTGACCGTGACATCGTACCACTCAAAACCTATACCAAAAGAGCTTGAGGCGGTCGACAGTCCCGAAAACGCGCCATTACCGGCTTAGGTAGCTGAATGGGTGTTCGCACATCTTAGCTATAACCTTTGGCCGGACTTGCGTCCGTTTCGGACAAGGCGTTTGGAATGATCGCAATCCGCCTGCGTAGATTAACGGCGTGGCCACGACTGCACAGGCGGTTCTGCGCATCGAGATCTTCTGAGTAACCCATCGACGGAACGTCACCCGTTGATGCGGAAAATGGGAGAGCCGCATGTCATGGCGATGGCGAGAATTGGTTGTGTTGACGTTCCTCGTATTGCTGCTCGGCGCCGCGATGATTGCGAACGTGAGTGACGGGCCGATGTCCGAGTATCGCGGATCCTGGGTGACCCGCGCATCACGCTTTTGATAGTTGATCAGCCAAAGACCTCCGACGGGCGGCACGCTATTTAAGGGCGACGGCGCCGCCTCAACTGCCAGCCGCCCGCGGCCCGATTGACGCCAGAGTCGCTGCGAAATTCATCGGAGGGTAAGCAAATCAACGAGGGACACACATTACAGATCGGCGGCTCCATCGGTGATAGGGTCCGCATGGTGGCGTAGGACGGGATGAAGAGGGGCACTCGTTCCTAACGGGCAAACCTTCTTGCCATCCGTCGCGAACACAGGCGCCTTGAGATGTGCTGTGACAACCGACGCCGCATCCTCCGGTGGCGAAGGCAGGTCTGGTAAGAGCGAAGGCCAAAAAGAACGCCCCTAAACAAGCAAATCGGCTCATGGTGGCGGCTCCTCGTCGTCTGGAGAAAGGGCCCCAGCTAGAAGAACGCTGGGGCCGTCACTGTATGCGCCTATCTCACCGTCAGGCGGGAGCCTTAAAACCCGCGCTTCAACTGACACCCAGCGGCTCAAAAAAGGTGAGCTGGGGTCCATTTGAAATTCGAAACTCGGCCTGCCTCATTGGCCTCAGGAGGCAACGAAGATGTCCGCCCGATTATATCACAACAAGCGCTGGTCGAAAGAAGACGATAACCTCTTGCGTTCGATGTCGCAGGCGGGGAAAAGCCTGACGTTGATGACTGTGAAGCTTAACCGACCAATGACTTCTGTCAGGGCGCGAGCCGAGGATCTTGGTCTCGGTATAGCCGGAACTGAGATCGGCCGGCGCAAGCGCAGGGACTGAGTCGACGGCGGCATCGGCGTCAGTCATTGCGCTCCCCCAGCTAGCGTCCTTTGCGAGCAAGTCGGCGCCGGCCGACGTGAACTTTACGAAGGTTCCGGAGTCGCGCATCTCCAACCAGTCCCCTTGAATGCGAGTTTTAGTCCCACGCTGTACTCGGCAGGGGTGCCCTTATCGATGTATAGGAAGGGTACCATTGATCTTCTCGATGTAGATTCTGCCATCCTGCGCGGGTCTGAATTGTCCCTGGTAGAGAAGACCACAAAGCGCCAGCTATCCGGACTGTGCCCTAATCGAACATGGGCGAAGCGACCGAGCCCGATTTGAATATCTCTGAGTAGCTGCGCCGGGCCGAGCGGTGTCAAATCCTCGTACAAGATGACGGGCGATTTCATGTTGTCTTCGCTGTCGTCTGCATATTTCGCGAGCGAGAAGGACTGCGCCAGGTACGAAAAGCCATGGCCCTTGTCGATCTTCAGAAGCGGCCGCTCTTTATGACCACCCATTCGTACGGGCCATATTGTGGTGACAGAAACGACGGTGGAACGTCTGTGCCGGTCTCGTAGACAAGACTTGGACTACGCTGCCCGAAAACGGCTGGCAAGCTCATCCATTCCGCCGCCAGCAAAGACCAGATTCCCATGGGGACAACGACGGCGTCTGCCTCAATGATGTCGCCGTCAACTTCGACGCCCCGCACAGTCGTGGCGTGGGTATGCCTCACCACGCCAGTAGCGCGCCCGCGGCGCAGTTCGGCGCCGCGCGCTTGGGCGGCGCGCATCACAGCGGATGTGAACATGCGGGGATGAACAATTGCCGTCGTCTCAGTGGTGCTTAACCGCGACGCAATAACAACGCTGTTGGAGAGCCAATCGAACTCCGAAGGTTTCTGGCGGCGCGGCTCGCGCTCGGAAGCGACGAAACCGCTATAAGCGGTCATGGGACGATAACCCCAATCGTCGGCGATCTCCTGCGGCAAAGCAGCGTGCAGCTGAAAACTGCGTCGGGCGAGCGCATCTACCGGCGTGCCGGCACACCAGTCGAGTGCCAGAAATCCGCCGGCCTTTCCAGGTGCTGCGGCAGCAACCTCAGTGCTCTCAACCACGATTACTTGGGCGCCGCGTCTGTTGAGGAAGTAGGCTGTGCAGGTGAGCGCTGGTGAAAGGGCCGACACACCCCGGCGACTCTGGCGTGCGGTTCCAAAGTCTGGAACCAAGATGGACTAGCTTTATGCCTACCGCGCTATTCCGCTTCAAATCCCGAAATCCAGTTGCGGCTCCGTGTCGTTCTCGCCTTGCAGGGAAGACAGCGACACTCCCAGCAGGCGCACCGCTTTTGGAAGGGGCATGGAATCTTCCAGAAGGCCGAGCGTCAGACGCGCGAGATCGTCGCGGTTCGCGACGACCGCAGACACCGATCGGCTGCGCGTGATGATCTCGAAGTCGGCGAACTTCACTTTTAGCGTGACTGTTCGCCCCCGGGTGCCCGTCGACTCACAATGTCGCCAAACCTTGTCGATCAATGGCTGGAGCTCCACGAGCATCGCGTCGAATTCCGAGAGATCGGTGAAGAAGGTGTTCTCGGCGCCGACCGATTTGCGGATACGATTGGCGCTCACGGGGCGCTCGTCGATGCCGCGTGAAATCCAATAGTAATAGGTGCCGGACTTGCCGAAGTTCTCCTGCAGGAATGCGAGGGACTGGTTGCGAATGTCGAGGCCGGTCCAAATCCCGAAGGCATTGAATTTGGCGGCGGTTGCCGGCCCGATGCCGTGAAACTTCCCGACCGGCAGCGTCTCGACGAAAGTCGGCCCCATCTCCGGCGAGATGACATACTGCCCGTTGGGTTTGCGGTGATCAGAGGCGAGCTTCGCCAGGAACTTGTTGTAGGAGATGCCCGCCGACGCGTTCAGGCCGGTCTCGGCCTTGATCTTCTCGCGGATCCGCAGTGCGACATCTCTGGCCAACTGGATGCCTTGCAGGTTTTCGCTGACGTCGAGGTAGGCTTCGTCGAGCGAAAGCGGCTCGATAATTGGCGTGTGCTCGGCGAAGATCTCGCGAATCTGTCGGCTGACCGCCTTGTAAACTTCGAAGCGTGGCTTGACGAAGATCAGCTCCGGACACTGGCGTTTCGCGGTGACCGAAGGCATGGCCGAGCGAACGCCGTACTGGCGGGCTTCATAGCTCGCGGCGGCGACGACGCCGCGCTCGGCCGAACCGCCCACTGCCACCGGCTTGCCGCGCAGGTCCGGATTATCGCGCTGCTCGACCGACGCGTAGAAGGCATCCATGTCGATATGGATGATCTTGCGGTGGGGCGCAGTCGAAACGCTGTGTTCCGGATCGGGAAGGACCATGGGCTGATTGTACAGGGCACCGCAAGCCAAGTCGCGGCCAAGTCAGCCTCAATCCGTCGACGGGCATTCAGGGCAGGCGTCGCCGATCGAGTCCAGCACCCCGGCGATCGCGACCGCAGCCGCTTGCGATGAAATGCCGGCTGGCGGATCGGTCTGAGCGATCTGGAATGCGCGGTCGCGGGCATGCGGATCGGCGCGATCCTGCATCCACCCGTGCTCCTCGCATTCGCGAATTGCGCCGGCCTCGCTGAGCACCGAAATCGCCCAGCCGCGGAGCGTCCGGATCGCTGGTTGCCTCTCCTTCGTCATCAGCATTCGAAATCGCTCCTCGGGGGCCGAATCCTCGCGCCCCGCCGTCCGTTCCGGGCTGCTAACACAGGTCAGGGATTCCGAATTGCATGGCTATTGGTTTTCCACGTGTTCCGTCCGCCTGTGCAAAATGTCAGACGGCCAGCGCGGGATCTTCCTTTTCGCGGGTCGCAACGATCTTCAGTGCCCCGTCCAGCAGCGGTCGCTGGAGCCGACGTCTACGCCTTCCTGACCTGCAAGCCGAATGCCGAGGTGGAACGCGTCCTTCCGAAGGCGATGCCGGTGATCCTGACCACAACCGAAGTACGATGTCTGGCTGCGCGCGCCCTGGGACGAGGCCAAGGCGTCGGCCTGACGGATCAGAGCGTTTCCCTTGGCGCGCAGCTCTTCCGCCTGCTTGGCCAAAATGCCTGTCATCGCCCGCGCCGTGCCGAGCTCCTTTTTCAAGGCCTTACGGTCTCCGCCAGATAAAGGCGTCGGGTGATACTTGGGAGTCATCCGGAACGAAGCCGGGCCATGATCAGATGGGCTCGAAGGCCGGCCAGCAGCCGTCTTCCTCATGGCGGCCAGTCCGGCTCCGGCAGGTGTTGTCGAGCAGTCGCTGCCCGACCTCCCTCCAGCTGGCTTGCTTTCCGTACAGACGGATGGCGTCGGCCTTCTGGATCTCGACAATGCGCTCGCACCTGCGACAGGACACCCGCAGGACATGCTGCGGGATTTCGGACAGGCACTGCCCTGGGCTCGATCGTTCCGAAGATCTGGTGTCGACTTGGGCATCGTTTAGAACGGCACGCCAATATTCGTCCGGCATCTCGTCCTGCGGACCGAGAGGGGGTGTCACCACCGTCTTTCTGCCGATCGAAGCGGCGAGCTTTTCCATTTGTTTCGGGGTGCCAACCCGCGGGCCGATTGTTCATGGTGCAATTAGAACATATCAAGAACAAATGTCGAGCCCGGTCAGGAGGGGCGCGATGATTTTTCTGGCTGCGATCGGCCCTTTCCAAATTGAGAGTCGCAAAACAAGGAGGGAGTGTCGGAACCAGCCCCGTTCGATCGTCTTGAATCCGAGCCGCCCCGAAAACGGAGTTCTGCGTACATGGCCCCCGAGCCAATTGGAAAGGCTTTCTGCGTCTCTCCCTCGTCACTTGCCCGGTCGCGCTGTATCAGGCCACCTCCGAGTCCGAGAAAATCTCGTTCAACCAACTCAATCGGCAGACCGGTCACCGCATCAAATACCTCAAGGTCGATGCGGACGCCGGGGAGGAGGTCGCCAACGAGGACATCGTCAAGGGCTACCAGCTCGAGAAAGACCAATTCATCGAGGTGACCAAGGAAGAGCTCGAACAGGTCGCGCTGGAGTCCACACGTACCATCGAGATCGACGAGTTCGTCGAGAAGTCCGAGACCGATCCACGTTATCTGATCCGTCCCTACTATCTGCGTCCAGACGGGAAGGTCGGCCACGACGCCTTCGCAGTCATCCGCGAGACCATCGGGGACATGAACAAAGTCGCGATCGGGCGTGTGGTGTTGACCAATCGCGAGCATATCATCGCGCTTGAGCCGCTGGCCAAAGGGTTGCTCGGGACGCTCCTCCGGTATCCCTACGAAGTGCGCTCCGAGCAGGAGTATTTCGACGATATCCAGGAGGTTAAAGTCACGAAGGACATGTTGGACCTCGCCAAGCATATCGTGAACCAGAAGCCTGGACGCTTCGAGCCCGATAAATTTGAGGATCAGTACGAAACCGCCCTGATCGACCTCATCAACCAGAAGCGTGCCGGCAAGCCGATCACGCCAAAGGAGCGGCCGCGCGGCGAGAACGTGGTCGATCTGATGGAGGCATTGCGACGAAGCGTCGGCGGGGCTGCGGCCGAAACGAAGGCCACGAAGAAGCCGGTGAAAAAGCCGCGCAAGGCGGCAGCCGGACAGAAGGAAATGTTGATGCCGATCGCCGGCAAAAAGCCGAAGGAGACGGCGGCGAAGAAGCCGGCAGCCAGGCCGCAGCGCAAGTCCGCCTGATTGTGATACCGTGTGATCGGCGATAACCACGCGTGAGCGTTCTCGGCTACCAATGCCGGTAAGAGGGGAAGCCGGCCCATAATGTTCGCGCTCACATTCCTAGGGACATCGGCAAGCGTTCCGTCGGCTGAACGGAATCATCCCGGTCTCCTCGTCGAGGCCGGAAGTCACCGGATTCTGGTGGATTGCGGAGAGGGTACGCAGCGCCAGTTGCTCCGCAGCGGCGCGGGCTTTCGAAGGCTCGATCGGCTCTTGTTGACCCACGGCCATCTCGACCACGTGCTCGGCATTCCCGGTCTCTTTTCGACCCTGCGGTTGCGACAGAGCACGGATATCATGACGATACACGCAAGCCGGGCCACGCTCGACGTCGTCGTCGGGATGCTCGCGGGCCTCTGGGGCGAGGGAAGGGCACCCATTCCACTCGCGCTAGTTCCGCTGACGGCAGGTCAGGTCATTGACGGAGGCGAGTTCACAATTGCCTGCTTCCCGGTCCGTCACCGCGATACCGACAGCTTCGGCTTCGCGTTTGAAAGTCGGGCGCGCCGTCACCTTCGGCCAGACCGCCTCGCCGCCCTCGATGTGCCGGACGGTCCGGTGCGCAAGGAGCTGGCCGAAGGAAGACCGGCGACCCTCGCGGACGGAAGGACAATTGATCCCGAAGCCGTCCTAGGTCCACCAGAGCGGCGCAGGAAGCTCGTCATCGTGGGCGATGCCGAAACCACCGAAGGATTGGCCGAACTGGTTCGCGGCGCGGACGTGCTGGTGATCGAGGCCACGTTTCTGGACCGCGACGCGGCGATTGCGAGCAACTACGGACATCTCACCGCGCGTGAAGCGGCCGCGCTTGCGGCTATGTGCGACGTGAAGCAACTCGTCCTGACTCACATTTCCGGCCGCTATACCGATGAGGACCTATTGGCGGAGGCCAAGAAGACGTTTCCAAACAGCCGGATTGCCATGGATTTCGATCGTATCGTGATCTAACCGGCCGCTGCGGAGTACATGCATGGCGAAGAAGCTGAAGACCTACGAGACATCATTAGGCTTTTTCGACCTGGCGATAGCTGCGCCTTCGATGAAGGCGGCTTTGGAAGCCTGGGGTGCGGACAGCAATCTTTTTCACCAGGGCGTGGCGAAGCAAAGTGAGGATCCCGACGTAATCGAGGCGACGATGTCGGCGCCGGGCGTCGTTCTGAAACGTCCCGTCGGTTCCAGCGGGCCCTTCAAGGAGCACGCCGAACTGCCTTCCGATCTCGCCGGCGACCGCGGCTCGAAGACGTCAGGCCGCAAGTCGCAAGGCCGCAAGGGACAGAAGCCTCCGAGGCGAGGCAACGACCAGGCGGCCGACCGGAAGGCCGCACTCGCTTTCGAGAAGGAGCACAATCGCCGCGAGCGCGAACGCGCGAAGGAAGATGCCGCCCAGCAGAAAGAGCGCGAGCGACGGCAGCACGCCATCGACAGGGCACAAGGCGCCTTGAACGCAGCCCGTCGGAAGCACGAAGAGAAAGCAGCAGGCATTCGAGCCGAGCTACAGGCTCTCGAGGACGAGGCGCAGGCCGAAGAGGCGCGTTGGGAGAGGGAGATGACGCGACTGCAAGCTGCGTTGCAGCGGGCACGAGGATAAACAGCCACTTCCGCCATAGCGAACACCGGTGAATGGACGTGGACAATAGATTCTTGGTTGACTGAGCGCGCAGCTCGTTCGTGGCCGGTGTTGGTCATGGGGCTTCACCATATCCGCTCGGAAATCGAGCCCACCTGCAGGTGATTCGGCAGCGCAAGAAATTCTCCAGCATCTAGGACGGAATATCGACCTCGTAGCAGAGCCCTGCTGAAGGCGCAGCGTTGCTGCAAAAGACGCGCAACATAAGGCCGCCCCCTGAAACTTCCCTGCCTTACGTCCGTTGACTCCGCGGCCATACCTCCGGCTTGGCTCTTGTACCCTGTTGCGTTGGAGTTTCCAGTGCCGGCGTCCCGACCCTATTGGAAGGGCTATCTGAAGCTGTCCTTCGTCTCATGTCCGATCGCGCTCTATCCCGCAATCTCGGCGGCCGAGCGGATCTCCTTTCGGCAGGTCAACCGGCGAACGGGCCACCGACTCAAACAGAAACTCTTCGATTCTGTTACAGGAGAAGCCGTCGACGCAGCCGACAAGACGCGAGGCTATGAGGTCGGCGAGAACGAGTTTCTGCTGGTCGAGGATCGAGACCTTGACCAGGCTCGACGGGCGCGCCGGGCGCCTGGTGAGGTGGAGCTTGTCACGCCGCCTCGCCGTGAAAGTCCACCGACCGTCCCTACCAGCCGTCACGATGAGGGCCCCGAAGACAGCGGCGCCGACTATGATGATGAAGATGAGGAGCAGGGGGAAGCCGTCGCTTTCCCGCGGCCGCAGAATACGCGCACAATCGAAATCGAGCGCTTCCTTCCCGCCGGGCAGATCGACGCGCGATATTTCGAGAAGCCGTACTACATCATGCCGCGCGAGGAGATCAGTCGGGAATCTTTTGCGGTGATCCGAGATGCAATGAGCCGAGAAGGAGTTAGCGGCTTTGCCCGTGTAGTGCTGTCCTCGCGCGAGCGGCCGTTTCTGATCGAGCCGATGGGCCGCGGCCTTCGCGGCATAACGCTGCGCTTCGCGCATGACGTTCGAAATGAATCGGAATATTTCAATGAAATTCCCGAGATGAAGCTGCCGCCCGAAATGATGAAGCTGGCGCAGCACATCATCCGGACGAAATCAGCCGATTTCGATCCCGCTATGCTGGAGGATCACTACCGCAGCGCTCTCGTGCGCATCCTGCGCAAGAAGCAGGCGAAACGCCCTGCGAAGTCCCCTCCTGTCAAGCCCTCACGCGAGAACGTCGTCAGCCTCATGGACGCGCTCCGGCGAAGCGTCGCCGCCGAGCGCTCGACAAAACCTGTCCCCCGCCCCCGAAGTGGGAAAACGGGCCAAAGGAGGGGAGGCGCGCGCCACCGCAGAGCCGGTTGACCGAATCCGGCCTTGGCTAAGGGCGCCCCTTCTCGAGCCTGCCGCAAACGGCGGCATTAGGAGCGCTCCTCATTCAAAACCTCGCAGGAACCCTCCTTGATCAGAAAGGTTCATTGCACAGGAGGCGGAGTTTTGCTGATCGAGTCACCAGATAGCGCGCAGGCGATTGTCAACCCGCGGGATGCCGCCGAATCTGCTGGCCTGAGATATGTATCGGACGAGCGGCCTGGTATTCGACGCAAGAAGGTAGGGACGGGATTTAGCTACATACGACCTGACGGCTCGAGGCTCAGCGGACCTGACGCGCTGAAGCGGATCAGGGCCCTCGCGATCCCGCCAGCATGGACCGATGTGTGGATCTGCCCGTTTTCGGATGGCCATATCCAAGCAACCGGCCGTGATGCAAAGGGGCGCAAGCAATATCGCTACCATGCCCGTTTCCGCGAAGTGCGCGAAAGCACGAAGTATGAGCATGTGGTCACATTTGCAGATGCGCTTCCTTCCATTCGGGAAACGGTGCGCGAGCACATGGCATTGCGCGGCCTGCCACGCGAGAAAGTTCTGGCAACCGTCGTGCATCTCCTGGAGACAACGTTGATTCGCGTAGGTAATGACGATTACGCCAGGCAGAACAACAGCTATGGCCTGACCACGTTGAAGAGCCGGCATGTGGAGATCGAGGGAAACGAGGTTCGTTTTCGTTTCACGGGCAAAGGGGGCAAGCAATGGTCGCTGCGCGTACGAGACCGGCGCATCGCCAGGATCATCAGGGCCTGTCAGGAGCTCCCCGGACAGGAACTGCTTCAATACATCGATGAAGAAGGCAATTGCCAGGACGTGACTTCGACCGATGTGAATGAGTATCTCAAGGCAATTACCGGTAAAGACATTACAGCAAAGGATTTCCGAACATGGGCGGGCACGGTTCTTGCCGCCATGACCCTGAGCGAACTTGAGAGCTTCGACAGCGCCGCGCAGGCCAAACGCAATCTTCGCAGTGCAATCGAAAAAGTCTCGGCGCGGCTCGGCAATACACCGACCATCTGTAGGAAGTGCTACATCCATCCGGAGGTACTGAACTCTTACATGGATGGAAATTTGGTCCTCGAGATCAAGTCTCAAGTCGAGAGCGAGCTTAGGAGCGCCATCGAAATCATGAAGCCGGAAGAGGCCGCTGTGCTCGCCTTGCTCCGGGGCCGACTCGCCAAACAGGCGGATCAGTCGGAACACGCAGATCGCAAAGAGTCATCACGCAAACAGCGGGCGCACACTGCTTGAGTTCGATCACGGCAGACATGCCGAAGCCGCCGAGCCGCAGCTCCGCTCAGCAAGCCATCGCACGAGACAAAGGGGTCAGGAGGGATAATCCCGGGCCTCTGGGCTCCGAAATCCCAGTCGCTGGCAGCGTGCAATGCGTGTGCCGCGGGCATGTGACGTGGACGCTAGGGCCCTCTCCCGGCCATGGGCGACCGAGGCAATAAATCCGCGGGGCAATGTCTTGTTGGGTTCCGCGCCCACTTCGACTATTCCTAGCGGCTCGCCATTCTGTTCATGGTTTGCACTATCGTGAAATGAAGAGTCCCCGTGAAGGACGACCAGCTCGGGCGGGGGGACCGCGGTGGTGTGGCCGTCGCGTGTTGTCCGGAAGCGTCATGCGTCGGGCGAGGCATAGATGCAAACTTCCAGCCGGGCAAAGGATGCAGCGAGAAATCGCTTACCGCCGGCGCGTGAGATACCTCATGAGCTGAGGCAGGCTCATGGCGTTCAACACCCGATCCGCTGGCACGCCGCCTTTGCGGGCCATCTCGACGCCCCAATGCATATGATCGAGCTCTCCGATCGAGTGGGCATCCGGATTGATGCTGAGCATGCAACCGAAGTCGAGTGCAGTCTGATGCCAGCGCCAGTCGAGATCCAGCCTCCAGGGGTGGGCGTTGATCTCTATGGCTACGCCGTGCCTTGCGCAGGCGCGCAGTACCGTCTCGATATCGATGTCGTAGCCGGGGCGGCGCATTAGCTGGCGTCCGGTCACGTGGCCGAGAATCGTGGTGCGTGGATTCGAGATCGCATGGAGTAGGCGGGCAGTCTGTGCTTTCCTTCGGAGAGGGCCATCGCCGCCAAAACTGTTCCCGCCCAAGTGCGGAAATCCTTGGCCGTGATGTCCTTACCGGTTATTTCCTTGAGATAGTCATTTACGTCCGTTGATGTGACGTCATGACATACACCCTGCTCATCGACATACTGAATCAGCTCTTGTCCGGGCAGATCCTGACAAGCTCGGATGATCTTGGCAATCCGTCGGTCCCGCACGCATAACGACCACTGCTTGCCGCTCTTACCTGTAAAGCGGAAACGCACCTCGTTTCCGTCGATCGCGACGTGGCGGTTCTTCAGTGTGGTCAATCCATAGCTATTGTTCTGCTTCGCGTAATCGTCATTGCCGACGCGGATCAATGTGGTCTCAAGAAGATGCACGACGGTCGCAAGAACCTTCTCCCTAGGCAATCCGCGCAAGCCCATATGCTCACGCACCTTCTCCCGGATAATCGGCAGCTCGTCCGCAAACGCAACCACGCGCTCGTATTTCGTGCTTTCTCGTACCTCGCGGAAGCGCGGGTGATAACGGTATTGTTTTCTGCCCTTGGCGTCACGGCCTGTTGCCTGGATATGGCCATCGGCAGACGGGCAAATCCAAACATCGGTCCAGGCCGGAGGAATGGCAAGCGCCTTGATCCGCTTCAGCGCATCCCGCTCGGTTAGCCTTGACCCGTCGGCCCGGCTGTAAGTGAACCCTGACCCCGCCTTCTTACGACGAAATCCGGGACACCCGTCCGAGACATGTCGAAGGCCCACGGACTCGGCCGCGTCCTTTGGATCGACGATCGCCTGCGCGCTATCGGACGAATCGACCAGCAAGTTATGGGCCTTCCGTATGGATTTCCAAAAACGAACCTTTCTGCGCGACGCATGTTCCAAAATAGCGGTAAGGAAGATCTCCATTTAAGCCGCCATAAGACGGCTTCCTTTTCCGTCTCAAGCGCGGGCGCGATCGACCCTATCTAACGCCAGGAATTTTCCTCGGTGCTGCTTCCCGAACGCGCGTCGGATCTGACAAACTTGCAGATGAAGCAATAGGATGAGCGTTACGAGCCGCGTAGGAGGGCAAGAACTATCCTGCTTCGCGCGCCCGGGCAGGCTGGCGTGCCGAACTTTTTGCCCCTCCCCGCTTAGGCGTGGGCTTCGCGGGACGCTCGGCGGCGATGCTGCGCCGGAGCGCATCCATCAGATTGATGACGTTTTCCTGTGACGGCTTGACCGCAGGCCCCTGGGTGGCCGTCTCGCCCCCTTTTTGCGCAGGATGCGAACAAGCGCGGTGCGATAATGATCTTCAAGCATAGTTGGATCGAACTGCGCAGACTTCGTCCTGATTATGTGTTGGGCAAGCTTCATCATTTCGGGCGGAAGCTTCATCTGCGGAATTTCGCTGAAATAATGTTCTGAGCTGCGCACTTCCTTCGAAAAACGCAGCGTTACACCGCGAAGGCCCTTGTCCATGGGCTCGACCAAGAACGGACGCTCTCGCGAGGACAACACGACGCGGGCGAGGCCAATGACGCCCTCGCGGACCATGGCGTCGCGGATGACTGCAAAAGATTCCTGTACGATCTCTTCGCGCGGGACGACATAGTACGGCTTCTCGAAATACCGGGCGTCTATCTCGCCCGCCTGAAGAAAGCGCTCGATCTCGATCGTTCGCGTATTTTCCGGACGGCGAACGATCTTATCTGCCTCCTCATTGTTGTGGCCATCTTCTTCCGTGTTTTGCTCGTGCCACCCGGCTGGCATTGTCGGCGGAGTCGCGCGCGGGGGAGGCTCGGCAAGTTCCACAGCGCCGGGCGGCAAGCGCTCGCTGCGCGCCCGCTCAAGATCGCGATCTTCCACTAGCAGAAATTCATTCTCGCCAACCTCGAAGCCTCGCGCTTTGTTTGATGAATCCACCACCTCGCCAGTGACGGAATCCACGAGTTTGTGCCTAAGGCGATGACCGGTCCGCCGGTTAACTTGCCGGAAAGAGACCCGCTCGGCCGCTGAAGTCGCGGGGTAAAGCGCGACCGGGCACGAAACGAAGGATAGCTTCAGGTAGCCTTTCCAGAAGGCGCGGGACGCAGGCACG
>Ga0136846_1235136_pt1 | contig 15327 bp, 10 predicted proteins | sample HopSoiMetagenom2_FD_96841 | JGI IMG/M metagenome (GOLD analysis project Ga0136846, IMG submission 96841) | Grasslands soil microbial communities from Hopland, California, USA - 2 Assembly 2016 (version 4) | ecosystem: Environmental > Terrestrial > Soil > Grasslands | place: USA: Hopland... | reverse complement strand
TGCCTGTGTTCGCTGCACCACAAGCTCTTCGACAAGGGCGTCCTCGGTATCGGCGACGGCCACCGCATCCTGGTGTCACAGCGTTTCGTCGGCCACAGCCCTCCTCGGTCAACAGGTCGTGGAGCAGCAGGCCCCGCGGCGCCTCGACCGACACCGCTCCGTCCGGCAGCACGCCGCGCTCAGGCAGCGAGACGTCCTCTACGAGCCGCCGGGCCAGGTTCTCGTCCCGGAAGGCGTCGGGAGCGACCGTCATCCGCAGCAGCGTCGGCGAATCCAGCATGCCGACCGCGAGGATCCGTCCGTTCCGGGTCCAGGTACGGACCGCTGCGGCCGTCTCGGCTGTTCCGAAGCGGCAGTTCCAGCCGATGTCCCCCGGATGCGGTTGCATCGGGGCTCCGTCGTACTGCCAGTCGCGCAGCGCGGCCATGGCCGCGCTCACCCCGTCGACCGCCGGCGTTCTCAGCACCATCGTCATGGCCGGGATCAGACACCCCGTCCCGACGGTCGGCAACCGATTAACCGACCCAGAGGTGCGGTCGGGTCACTTCTGAACTACCTCCAAATACCGCCGACTTCGATCACAAACCGCCAACACCAGTCCTACAATGCCCTCCTGCACCCGCACGCTCCCGGCGTCACATCGCCTCCCGGGCCGTGTGGTGGAAACCGGGGGGTTTGGTGGGGGAACGAGGGTTGCCTGCTGGCGTGTTGCGGTTTGTCGCGCTGCGGGCCTGGGTGTATCGCGCGCTTCTCGGGGCCGCCCTGCTCACCGTGCTGCTGACCACGACCGTGCTGGCCTCGCTCACCGCCTACTCGGGCGCGATCGGCGATGCCGCGCTGCGGCGGTCGCTCGCTGGTCAACGTACCGCCGGCGAGGCCGCGTTGGTGGTCAAGGCCGATGTGCCGGCCGGGGAGCGGAAGGCCGCCGACGACGCCGTGCGGGTGGGGGCCCGTGCCGTCTTCGACGGGCTGCCCGTACGGGTGCGTACCCTGCTGCGGTCCGGGCCCTACGCGCTGCCCCTCGCGCTGCGGCCCGCCGCCGAGCGGGGCGGGAACCCCGACCTCACGCACTTCGCGGCCCTCGATCGCACACAGGTGCGGACCGTCGCCGGACGGCTCCCCCGGGAGGCGGTGACCGCCGGGACCATCGAGGCCGCACTGCCGCAGAGCGCCGCCCGGCAGCTCGGGGTGAAACCCGGCGCCCGGCTGACCCTCACCGACCAGTTGCACGGACCGGCGGTGCGCGTGCTGATCACCGGCGTGTACCGGCCGGTGGACGTCCGGGCGCCCTACTGGCAGTTGGACGACCTGGGCGGCCGGGGTGTGCAGGCGTCGAGCTTCACGACGTACGGGCCGCTGCTCACCGCCCCGGATGTGCCGGCGTCGGGGCGGGTGAGCGTCGGGGCGTCGGGCTGGCTCGCGTCCGCCGACTACTCCTCGCTGACGGCCGGGCGGATCGGCGCGCTGCGCGAGGCCGCGCGCTCGGGAAGCGTCCAGTTGCGCAAGCAGCCCTCGCTCAGCGGGGCGACCGTCGCGGCCACCGCGTTGCCCGACGTGCTGGACCGCGTCGAACGCGCCCTGCTCGTCACGCGCTCCAGCATGCTGATCGTCGCCGGCCAGCTCGTACTGCTCGCGGCCTGCGCCCTGTTGCTCGTCGCGCGGCTGCTCAGCTCCGAGCGCACGGCCGAGACGCGGTTGCTGCGTGCGCGCGGTGCCACCCGGGCACGGCTGGCGGGTCTGGCCGCGCTGGAGGCCCTGCTGCTCTCCGTACCGGCGGTGGTGGTGGCGCCGCTGTTGTCGGGGCCGTTGACGCGGCTGCTGGTCGGGCAGGGTGCGCTGGGCCGGATCGGGCTGCGCGTCGACGTGCCGGCCGGGGGCCGGCCCGAGGTGTGGGCGGTCGCCGCGGGTGTGGCCGCGCTGTGTGCGCTGGCGGTGGCCGTCCCGGCGTGGCGGGCGTCCTTCGCGGGCACCGTCACCGTGCGGGCGGGGGCGCTGGCCGGACCGCTGCGCGCCGGCGGGGACATCGGGTTGCTCGCCGTGGCCGGTGTCGCCTTCTGGCTGCTCGGCAGCCAGGACTCCGGTGCTGTCACCGCCGACCGCGAGGGTGTCCTCGGCGTCGATCCGCTGCTGGTGGCGGCGCCCGCCGTGGTGCTGCTCGCCGGAACGGTTCTGGTGCTGCGGCTGCTGCCCCTGCTGGCACGGGTCGGCGAGCGGCTGCTGACCCGTGGGCACGGGCTGACCGCGGCCATGGTCGGCTGGCAGTTCAGCCGTCGGCCGATGCGCGGGGCGGGTCCGGTGCTGCTCCTGGTCATCTCCGTGGCGCTGGGCGTCATCGCGATCGGGCAGGGCGCGTCCTGGCACCGTTCCCAGGCCGACCAGGCCGACTTCCGCGCGGGTACCGAGGTACGCGTCATGACCGCCGGGAGCGGCGGTGTGGGCCGTACGGACGTCTACGCGGACCTCCCGCACGTCGACGCCGTCACTCCCGCGGTCCGTGGCACCGTGCCGCTCTCCGGCAGCCGCACCGCGACCGTCGTGGCCCTCAACACGGCGGAGGCGCCCGGGGTGGTGCTGGCGCGGGACGACCTGGCGGCCGGTCCGCTGCTCGCCGGGCTCGCCCCGCGCGAAGCGCCCTCGGGCGTCGCGATACCGAAGGGCACGGCCCGGCTCACGCTGACCGCCGCCCTGCACAGCACCGCGCCGGGACCGGGCGCCGACGTCACGCTCACCGTGCGGGACAGTCACGGAACCTCCTACGAGATACCGTCCGGCCACCTCGCCGCCGACGGCCGCCCCCACCCGCTGACCCCCGATCTCAACGGCGCCCAGGGCCCGTTGGCGCTGACCGGGCTCACCCTGAGCATGTCGCAGCCGACCAGCCGTGCCCACCAGCACCGCCTGGTCCTCGAGACGCTCACGGCGACGGCGGGCAACGGTGACGGTGACGTCCGGAAGCTGACCCTGCCGACGCGGTGGGCGACCTCCGCCGAGTCCGACTCGGACGCCTTCGCCCCCGACGACAACGCCCGGCCGACCCGCCCCCGGATCACGTCGACAGCCCCCGTCACCATGACGTACAGCACCGGATATCTGCCGCCGGACGTCCCGCCGGGCGCCACGCCGCTGGAGGTCCGGCTGACGGTCGCCCAGCCCCCGGCGCCCGAGGTCGTCGCGGTCGCCACCGAACGGTTCCTCACCGCGTCCGGTGCGCGCGAGGGCGAACGCGTGGAGGTGCCGTTCGACGGCCGTTCCGTGCCCGTACGCATCGTCCGCGTCGCGAGCGCGCTGCCCACGACGGAGACCACCGCGCAGGACGGCGGGGCCCTGATGGTCGATCTCCGGGCCGTCGACCGCGTACTGCAGGCCCGCTACGGCAGCGGCCTCGCGCCCACCGAGTGGTGGTTGCGCACGGCCGCGCCCGGTGCCACGGCGGCTGCCGTACGGGCCCTGCCCGATGTCGATCCGGAACAGGTGGTGGTGCGCGACGAGATAGCGGCTCAGCTGCGCGACGACCCGTTCGGGGCGGCCCCGGAAGCGGCGCTGGTCGCGGCGGCCGGGGTGACGGTGCTCTTCGCCTCGCTCGGCTTCGCGGTGAGCGCGGTCGGGGCGATACGCGTCCGGGACGACGAGTTCGCCGTCCTGCGCGCCCTCGGCACACCGCGCCGCCGGCTGGCCCGGCTGGTCGCCGTCGAGCACGGCGTGCTGGTGGCCCTGGCGCTGCTGGTCGGCACGGCCCTGGGCGCGGTACTGACGTACGCGCTGGTGCCCCTCGTCGTCCTCACCGGGCAGGCCACCCGGCCGCTCCCGCCGGTGCTGGTGGAACTCCCGCTCCCCCGGCTGGCCGTCCTGCTGGCGGCCCTCGCGGCGGGCCCCGCCCTGGTGACCGCGGCCCTCGTACTTCGGCGGGCGAAGCCCGTGATGACTCTCAGGGACGAGGTGACGCAGTGACCCCGCAGCCGGTGCCACCGCAGGTACGAGCCGGGATACGAGCCCGGCTCAGGGCCTTCGCCGGTACGTCCGTGGCCCTCGCGCTGCTGGTGGCCGTGACCGCCGCGCTGGCCGCCGCGTACCCGCTCGCCGTCGACCGGTACGCGGACGCGGGACTGCGCCGGGCGGTCGAGCGGGCCTCTCCCGACCGGACGACCGTGCAGGTGGACGCCCCGCCGCCGTGGACGGACACGGCCCAGGAGGCGGAGGCCGCCCTGCGCCCCGGTCCGCTGACCGCGGCGCGGGCCAAGGTGCTCGCCACCGTGCGGGCGCCCCTGGTCGCCGACCCCGCGCAGTCGTCGTACGGCGTACGGACGACCGTCGGCATGGACGCGTCCGACCTCTGGCTTCCGCAGCCCGCCGGCATACCCGCCCAACTGGTGCTCGCCGCCCAGCAGGGCCTGGCCTCCCACGCCCGGATCAGCGCGGGCCGGCTGCCGCGCACCACGGGCGAACCGGTGACCGCGACGACCGAGCGGGTCGAGGCCGCCGTCACCGCCGACACCGCGCGCACGCTCCACATCCGGATGGGCTCGGTGATCCACCTGCCGGGGGCGCCGGGCGCCACGCTCACCGTCCGGATCACCGGGATCGTCGTCCCGCGCACCCCTGCGGGCGCCTACTGGTCGGCGCTGCCGCTGCTGCGCACCCCCGCGCTGAGCCGTCAGCCCGGCAGCGCGGTCACGGACGTCTACTGGCTCGGCGCCCTGCTCCTCGCCCCCGACGCCGGCCCGGCCCTCCTGAGCTCCCAAGGCATCCCGCACCGGTACTGGCAGGTGGCCCCCGACGTCACCGCCCTGCACGGCCGTGATCTCGACCGGCTGGCGTCCGCCGTCGCCGCCCTCGAGTCGGGGCCGGGGGTGCAGCGCCTGCGGGAGGCGGTCGACCCGCGTCTGGAGGCCGTGACGAGTCTCGACGGGGTCCTCGCCGACCACGCCGGACTGCGGTCGGGGATCGACCCGCTGCTTCTTCTGGCCGCCGTCGGCACCGGCACCCTCGCCGTGATCGTCCTGGTCATGGCCGGCGGTGTGGCAGCCGACCGGCGGCGCGCGGAGCTGGCCCTGCTGCGCGCCCGTGGCGCTTCGCTGCCCGGCCTCGCCCTTCGGCTGCTGGCGGAGACGGCGGTGGTGGCCTTGCCGGCCGGCGCCCTCGGGCTGGCCGCCGCCCTGCTCGTCCTGCCCGGTGCCCGCCCCGCGCCCGCCGTCGCCGCCGCCCTCGCCGTCACCCTGCTCGGCTGCGTCGCGCTTCCGCTGCGCGGAGTGCTCGCGCACCGCACGGTACGGATGCACGACGACCGGGAGGACTCCGCCTCCGCCCGGCCGTCCCGGCGCCGTACGGTGGCCGAACTGACCGTGCTGGTCATCGCGTCGGGGGCGGTCGCCGCACTGCGCCGGCAGGGATCCGGCAGCACCGGTCTGGTCGCCGCCGCCCCGGTGCTCACGGGCGTGGTCGCGGCTCTGCTGCTGGCCCGCCTGCACCCCCTGCCGATGCGGGCGCTGAGCAGGGCGACCACCCGCCTGCGCGGCCCGGTGATTCCGCTGGCGCTGGCCCAGGTGGCGCGCGCCCCCGGCTTCGCGGTGCTGCCGCTGCTCGCCCTGCTCACCGCCCTGACCACGGCCGCGTTCGGCGGCTCGGTCCTGGCCGGGGTCACGGCGGCCCGCGACCGGGCCGCGCTGGTCGCCGTGGGCGCCGACGGCCGTATCGACACCACCGCCGGCGGCAGCCTCCCCGAGGCCCTGCCCGACCGTGTCCGGCGGCTGCCCGGCGTACGGGACCTGACGGCGGCGAGCGTCATCAGCGAGGCGAAGCCGCAACAGGGCGGCCAGCAGGTGCCGTTGGCCGGTGTGGACCCCGACGCCTACGCACAGTTGTCGCAGCGCACGGAGATGGGGTCGTTCGACGCGGCGGCCCTCCGGCTGAAGGGCGCCGGTACGGCGGGCGGCGCCGACCGGCCGCTGCCCGCGCTGGCCTCATCTCGCGTGGCCGAGGAGTACGGCACCGGCCCCTACGTCGTCCTGCTCCCGGACGGCTCCTCCGTCACCGTCCGGATCGTCCTGGTCCGGGAGAGCACGCCGGCGGTGATCGGCGACGACTTCCTGATCGTGGACCGTGCCGGTCTGCCGCGCGGCATGGCGCGTACGACGACCCTGCTGCTGACCGGTGACGCCCTGAACGGCCGGGCGCTGCGCTCGGCGGCGGAAGCCACCACGGCGACCGTCCGGCTGCGCGCCGACGAACGCGCCCGGCACGTCGACTCACCCCTCCAGTCCGGCGCCGAACGCCTGTACGGCGTCGCGGTCGGCGCGAGCGCCGGGTACGCGGTCCTCACCCTGCTGCTGACCGTGCTGCGCACCGCGCCCGAACGCGGCGCCCTGCTCGCCCGGTTGCGCACGATGGGCATGAACCGGTCCCAGGGGCGCCGGCTGCTGATCCTGACGGCCCTCCCGCAGGCGTTCCTGGCGGCGGCGGGTGGTCTGCTGACCGGCTGGGCGGGCATCCATCTGCTGTCGCCCGGCGTCGACCTCACGACCATCGCCATGGCCTCGTCGTCCGCCGTCGAGGGGGTCGCGCTGCGCACCGATCCGCTGTCGCTGGCGGTTCCGGCGCTCACCGTGCTGCTGCTGGCCGTCGGGGTGCCCGCCGGCCAGGCCTGGTGGACCGGCCGGCGCGGCTCGGTGCGCGAACTGAGGATGGGTGACGAGTAGACGGTGAGCACCGCCCGTGGACGAAGCCCCTCGACGCACCGGCCCGTGTCCCTCTGTCCGCCTGTCCGCCTGTCCCTCTGTCCACCAGTCCGCCCAGGAGCAGCCGATGACCAGCAGCCCGACGTTCCACGAGCTCACCGACCGTGCCCGCGCCGAGCGGAACGCCGCCGTCTACGGTCACGACGCCCTGATCACCTGCGACCGGCTGGTCCGGATCTTCTCCGGGGACGGCATCGAGGTGCAGGCCCTGCAAGGCCTCGATCTCCTGGTGCGCAAAGGGGAGTTGATGGCTCTGGTCGGTGCCTCCGGCAGCGGCAAGTCCACCCTCATGAACATCCTGGCCGGGCTGGACAAGCCCACCGCCGGCGCGGCCCGGGTCGCCGACCACGACCTGGTCACGATGTCGTCCAGGGAACGCCTCGCCTACCGCCGTAAGACCGTCGGCTTCGTCTGGCAGCAGACCTCCCGCAATCTCCTGCCCTATCTCACGGCGGCTCAGAACGTCGCCCTGCCGCTGCAGTTGGCCCGCACCGGGGGTCGGCGCCGGGCCAGGGCCGAGCGCGCCATGGAGCTCCTCGGCCTGCTGGAGGTCGCCGAGTGCCGCGACCGTCGGCCGTACCAGATGTCCGGCGGCCAGCAGCAGCGCGTCGCTCTCGCGGTCGCCCTCGCGGGCGATCCCGCGGTCCTGCTCGCCGACGAGCCGACCGGTGAACTCGACTCCCACACCGCCGAACAGGTCTTCGCCGCGTTCCGCACCGCCAACGAGGAGCTGGGGACCACCATCGTGATCGTCACCCACGACCAGTCCGTCGCCAGTGAGGTCCGCCGTACGGTCGCCATCCGGGACGGCCGTACGTCGACGGAGGTCCTGCGCCACAGCGAAGTCGACTCCGCCACCGGTCAGGAGAACCTGGTCGCCCGCGAATACGCCATGCTCGACCGGGCCGGCCGCCTCCAGCTCCCCGCCGAGTACACCCGAGCCCTGGGGATGCGCGACCGCGTCGCCCTGGAACTGGAGCCCGACCACATCGCCGTACGCCCGGACGAGTCGGACCGCTGAACTCCGAACTCCGAACTCGGAGAGGAAGCGCCGCCCGACTGGGCCTAGGGCCTGTCCGGCGGATCAGGTCGGAGGAAAGCCGCAGTGCCTCATCAGCGCACGTGAGCGGGGCATGGTGCGTCCAACTGCAAGGCGTAGGAGGGCGTCGACGCGATGGGGGTCCCCCGGTCGAGCGCAGTCGAGAGTGGGGGAGTCGGCAACCGACGACAACGCGGCAGGTGGGCGTGCCATGCCCCGCGTCTCCGGCATGATCCCGCCGGACAGGCCCTAGGCCTCCGTGATCTCGCCGTCCTTCAGCTCCAGTACCCGGTCCGCGAGGTCGAGAAGGGTCTGGTCGTGGGTGGCCACGAGGGCCGTGATCTGTTCGCTGCGGACGATCGCGCGCAGCAGCTCCATCACCGAGTGCCCGGTTTCCGCGTCCAGCTGGCCGGTCGGTTCGTCGGCGATGAGGATCGTCGGGTTGTTGGCCAGGGCGCGGGCGATGGCGACGCGCTGGCGCTGGCCGCCCGACAGCTCGCCCGGTCGCTGCGCGGCGTGGTCCGAGAGCCCCACGAGGGACAGCAGCAGCTCGACGCGCTCCCGCCGCTCGCGCGGGTCCGCCCTGCGCAACCGCAGGGGTACGCCCACGTTTTCGGCGGCCGTGAGGATGGGGATGAGCCCGAACGACTGGAAGACGAAGCCGATGCGCTCCCGGCGCAGCTCGAGGAGGGCGTCCTCGCTCTGGTCCCGCAGGTTCAGCCCGTCGACGGTGACCTGTCCGCTGTCCGGCTCGTCCAGCCCGCCGACGATGTTGAGCAGGGTGGTCTTGCCCGAGCCCGAGCGTCCCTTGAGCGCGACGAGTTCCCCCCGGGGGACCTCGAAGGAGACGCCCCGCAGTGCGTGCACGGCGCTGGCGCCCCGACCGTACGACTTGTGCACATCCGCCACCCGCAGCATGGCTGCGGTCACCACCTGGCTCATCGCGCCCCCGTATGCTTCGCCGATTTCGCGGCGCGCCAGTATCTCACCCGGCACCGTACGGAACGCAATGCCGGGGCCCCGGACCGTTTTCGCTTCTATCGTGGAACGGCACGGCATCGCTCGGCACCGAAGCGGACGGCACGGCAGACAGGCAGGTCATGAGGGAACCGCAGGTCGACTACGCGGCGGTATTCCGGGCCCTGCCCGGCATGGTGGCCCTGCTCACCCCTGAGCTGGTGTACCTCGACGCCAACGACGACTTCGTACGGCTGTCCGGGCGCACCCGTGAGCAGCTGCTGGGCCGCTACATCTTCGACGTCTTCCCCGAGAATCCCGAGGACCCGGCCACGACCGGCATGCGGGAGACCGAGACGTCGATGCTCCGTACGGTGGCCACCGGCGAGCGCGACACGATGGCGCTGATCCGCTACGACATCGAGGACCCCGCACGGCCCGGCCACTGGCAGGAGCACTACTGGAGCCCGGTCAACGCCCCGGTCCTCGACCCCGACGGCAAGGTCGTGCTGGTGGTGCACCGGGTGGAGGAGGTCACCGAGTTCATCCGCGCCTTCGGCGCTCAGGGCGGCGACAGCAGGGCCCGGGGGCTGGAGGCCGAGCTGTACACCCGGGCCCGCGAGCTGCAGGAGGTCAACGAACGGCTGCGTACGGCGCATGCCCGGGAACGCGAGGTCGCGCTCGCCCTGCAGGCGGCGATGCTGCCCCCGCCGGGCCCGACCGGGCCGCACGGTGCGGCCGTGCGTTACCGGCCCGCCGTCGGCACGCTGAACGTGTGCGGCGACTGGTACGACCTGGTCGAGCTGCCCGGCGGGAGCCTCGCGGTCGCCGTCGGCGACGTCGTCGGCCACGGACTGGCGGCCGCCTGCGCCATGGGGCAGTTGCGCAGCGCGCTGAGCGGGGCCACCCGTCTGGCGGACGGGCCCGCCCAGGCCCTGGACGCCCTCGATCTGTACGCCCGCTCCGTCGAGGGCGCCGAGTCGACCAGCGTCGTGACGACCTTCATCGACTGGGACAGCAACACCATCACCTACAGCTGCGCCGGCCACCCGCCGCCGGCTCTCGTGCACCCCGACGGTACGGTCACCTTCCTCGACCAGGCCACGGACCCGTCGCTCGGTGCCCGGCCGGAGCAGGTGCCCCGCCCCCAGGCCCGTACGCCGTTCACCGAGGGCTCCGTCCTGGTCCTGTACACCGACGGTCTGATCGAACGCCATGACGAGGACATCGACGCCGGTCTGGCCCGTCTCGCCGACTCCCTCACCCGGCACCGGCACGCGGATCCCGAGGCCCTGGCCGACGCGCTCCTCACCGACCTCCTGCCGCCCGCCGGCAACACCGACGACACCGCCCTGATCGTCCTGCGCCTCTGATCGTCCGGTGCCTCCGTCCTGTGCCTCTGAGCGTTCCTGTGCCTCTGATCGTTCCGAGCGCGGCTGCGGCAGCTTGGCTACGCTGGGCCCGAAGTTCACATAACTCCGAAAAGGGACGACCATGGGTCTCGATGCCGGTCTTCCAGCCATGAAACGCGGGTTCTTCGCCGTCGCGGTCGCCGCCGCTCTGAGCCTCGCCGGTGCCTGCGGGAGCGGAGACGGGGGCGGCGGGGGCGGAGGGGACAGCATCAACGTCGGCGTACTGATGCCCGGGGGCGGTGACTCCCGGTTCGGGCGGTTCGACCGGCCGCTGATCGAGAAGCAGATCAAGGTGGTGTGCCCGGAGTGTCCCGCGGCGACCGTCGCCGCCACCTCCGACCCCACGGTTCAGCAGCAGCAGTTCGAGGCCATGATCACCCGGGGTGTGGACGTGATCATCCTCGCCGCCGTCGACCCCAAGCTGATGCGTCCGTCCGTCGAGGCCGCGCACCGGGCCGGCATTCCGGTCGTCGCCTACGACCGGCTCGCGGAGGGGCCGATCTCCGGGTACGTCACCTTCGACGGGGACAAGGTCGGGCGACTGCAGGGCGAGGCGCTGCTCAAGGCCATGAGTGCCAGGGGGAACGGTCGGCGGATCGTCATGATGAACGGGGCCACCACCGACCCCAACTCCGCGTGGTTCAAGGGGGGCGCCCTCGCCGTGCTCAAGGGCAAGGTGACGATCGGCAAGTCGTACGACACCGTCGGATGGCGGCCCGAGAACGCCTACGACAACATGACCGGCGCCATCTCCGCCCTGGGCGCCGAGAACATCGACGGCGTGCTGTCCGCCAACGACACCATGGCCGGCGCCGTGGTCTCCGCCTTCAAGGCCGCCAAGGTCGCGAAGCCGCCCCCGATCACCGGCCAGGACGCCGACCTCAGAGCCGTTCAGCGCATCGTCAGTGGCACGCAGTACATGACCGTGTACAAGCCCTACAAGCGCGCGACCGACGCCACCGTCGAGATGGCCGTCGCCCTCGGGCGCGGCGAGAAGGTCGGGTCCATCGCCACCGGCGGTATCGACAGTCCGACGACGAAGGACGTCCCGGCGGTCCTGCTGCCGTCCGTCCCGGTGACGGTCGGCGATATCGAGGACACGCTGGTGAAGGACGGTCTGTACACCGTCGAGCAGATCTGCACGCCGGCCCTGAGGCCCGCCTGCGTCCGGGCCGGCCTCACCTGACCAGGTTCCGTTCTCTCGGGGAAGGAGGTGACCCGTGCCCGGTCAGCCCCTGCTGGCGCTGCGAGGCGTCTCGAAACGGTTCGCCGCCGTACAGGCGCTGGTCGACATCGAACTCGAGGTCCGGGCCGGGGAGGTGGTCGCGCTCGTCGGTGACAACGCCGCCGGCAAGTCCACCCTGGTCAAGGTGATCTCGGGGGTCGGTCCGCCCGACAAGGGTGTCATCGAGTGGCAGGGCAGCGCCGTACAGATCAGGCGGCCCCAGGACGCCAGCGGCCTCGGGATCGCCACCGTCTATCAGGACCTCGCGATGTGCGAGAACCTCGACATCGTCGCCAACCTCTTCCTCGGCCGGGAGATCCACCGCTTCGGCGTCCTCGACGAGGTGGAGATGGAACGCCGTACCCGCGAGCTGCTGCACACCCTGTCCATCCGGATCCCCGACGTTCGGGTGCCGCTCGCCAGCCTCTCCGGCGGTCAGCGGCAGGTCGTCGCGATCACCCGTTCCTTCCTGGGCTCACCCCGGCTGCTCCTGCTCGACGAGCCCACGGCCTCCCTGGGCATCCAGCAGACCAACCAGCTCCTCGACCTGATCGAGGAGCTGCGTGACCAGGGGCTCGGGGTGCTTCTCATCAGCCACAACATGAGTGACATCAAGGCCGTCGCCGACCGGGTCGCCGTCCTGCGCCTGGGCCGCAACAACGGGCTCTTCGACGTGAACACCACCTCCCAGGAGCAGATCATCTCCTCCATCACCGGCGCGTCCGACCACGCCGTCGCCCACCGCCCGTCCCCGGAAGAGATGTGGCCGTGAACGTGAAGCCGCGTCTCATGGCGGGCGCCGAGGCCGTGCGGCGCAGGGTGCGTGAAGGGGGGCTCGGGCCTGCCCCGGTGCTGCTCGCTCTCGCCGCGATCTGGGTGGTCTTCCAGTGCCTCAACGAAAGGTTCCTCTCCCCGCGCAACCTCTCCGTCCTCAGCGTGGACATCGTCGGGACCGGCATGGTCGCCGTCGGCATCGTCTTCGTGCTGCTGATCGGCGAGATCGATCTTTCCGTGGGCGCGCTGGCCGGTCTGGCGGGCGCGATTTTCGCGGCGCTGAACGTGGAGGTCGGCATGGCCGAATGGCTCGCCGTGATCCTCGCGGTGATCTGCGGTACGGCGATCGGGGCCCTCCACGGGTTCCTGTTCGCCACGTTCCACGTACCCGCGTTCGTCGTCACCCTCGCCGGGCTGCTGGCCTGGAGCGGTCTGATGATCCTGCTGCTCGGGCCGGACAGCACCATCCACTTCAGCGAGGACGGGCTGGTCGCCGCGCTGACCAGCCGCCACTACAGCGCCCCCGGCTTCACCTACGGTCTGGCGGCGCTCTGCACGGCCGTCCACCTGCTCGTCTCCCTCCGCGACCGCGGCCGCCGCGCCGCCGCCGGGATGCCGTGCCGGGCGGTGAGCGGCATCTGGGCCCGTACGGCGCTGCTCGCGGTGGTCGCGTTCAGCACCGTCGCCGTACTGGACCGTTTCGAGGGGCTGCCGCTGGCGCTCCTGATCTTCCTCGGGGTCCTCGTCGCCTCGGACCTCCTGCTGCGCCGCACCCGCTACGGCCGGCAGGTCCTCGCCCTGGGCGGCGGCGTGGAGGCCGCCCGGCGAGCGGGCGTGGACGTGACGCTCGTACGGGTCTCGGTGTTCATGGTGGCGGGGACGCTGGCCGCGTTCGGCGGGCTGTTCGTCGCGTCGCGGTTCACCTCGGCGAGCCAGGTCTCGGGCACCGGCATGCTGCTGATCAACGCCGTCGCGCCGCCGTCATCGGCGGCACCAGCCTGTTCGGCGGGCGTGGTTCGACCTGGTCCGCGCTGCTCGGGGTGCTCGTCATCCAGTCGATCGCCTCGGGCATGGCGCTGCTGGGCGTCGAGACCGCCGTCCAGTTCATGATCACCGGCGGGGTGCTGATCACCGCGGTGATCATCGACTCGCTGGCGCGAAGCACTCCGGCGTCGCGCGAACGGGCCTGACGTCCATGAGATCCATGAGATCCATGACGTCCAGTTTCTCGAATTCTCCGGATTCCTCAGATTTCCGGACTCTCTCGGGGTTCTCGAGCTTCGCGGGTTTCTCTTGCTCCTCGGGTTTCTTTATTTCCTCCTGGATTCGCCGCGCGCTGGGCTGCTTTACGACGCACCGAGCAGCGTCTTGATCGCGACGATCACCGGAGTTCCCGCGGCCCCGACGACGGTCGCGATTCCGGCGATCTTCTGGAGCAGTTTGTTGAGTCGCTCCCGGGTCGGATTCGAGTTGATCTCGCCGATCGCGGCGTCCACCTCCGCCGGGTCGCTCGTGTCGAGGTGCTGCCGCAGCGCCTGGACCTCCCGTACGAGGACGTCGATCGCCCGCTCCCCCGCCCCCGAGCCGTGTGTGCCGCCCGCCACGATGTCGCCGGAGCCTGTGTGTTCGGCCCTGCCGATGTTGCCGGAGCCGTACTGGCTGTAGCTGTCGCCGCTCATGAGGACGCGATGTTGCCGGAGCCGCTGTGCTGGGCCTTGCCGATGTTGCCGTTGCCGTACTGGTTGATGAAGTCCCCCTGCACGGCGTGCTGCACGTTGTAGATCACCTGGGCCACGTCCGGGTGGCCGATCGCCTTGGTGATCTCGTGGACGAGGTGCTGGATCTCGCCGCTGTCCGTCGACCACACGGCGTCACGCTGGGTGCCGGAGGTGTTGAGGACCAGGCCGAACAGGGGCGGTTTGCCGATCGCCTCGAGGAGGCGCCAGACCAGCAGCGCCTCCACGGCGAGGAGGATGATCACGCCGATGGTTCCGACGCCGCTCGCGATGATTCCGCCGACGAACAGGCAGAGAAGAGTGCGCAGGAGGAATTGCTTCCACGCCGCGGCTTTGTTCACCTCCAGCATGCGCTGCCCTACATGGGAGATGTTGCGCAGGGGGTAGGCCTCGCCTTCCACCCAGAGAACACCTTCGTTCACCCTGACTTGAACGCCTGAATTAGTGGTTTTCACAGAATTGACGGTAAGGGAAAGGGAAATATCCCTATGGGTTTCAACAAGCCATCACCCAGATGGGTGAACCACGGATCGCGCGATCGACGAGCCGCCCACATCGCCCACGACGTCGTTCGGCACCGGTCCCTCCCCACGTGGGGACCGGTGCCGAAACGATGGACGGGGACCCGGGAACTCCGGACGCTGCCGGTTCCGCGGATCTCGGGCCCGCGAGGTGCGGCCGACACCCCGGCTGGCGTAATCCCACGGAACCCGGCCGAAAAAGTTCGGTGCCCGGGCCGCCCTGAGGATCGCTGCGCTGGTCGTCCGGTCGGACACCGCGTGGCTGATTCCTTGTTGCGTCATGATCCTGCCATCCACCGCTCCCAAAGTGGAGGTTCCGGTCCTGGTCCAAAGGCTTAACCGCAGGTCAGGCGTATAGAGTGGGTTTTCCGGTCCGGACGACACCGGATATTCAGACGCAGGGGAGTGAGGGGTGGAGACCTTGAGTTCCGACTCAGGGCCACGCACGGCGTTCGCGGAGCGGCTCTCCCTCTTGTACAAGGAGGCCGGTAATCCTCCCCTCAAGCGGGTGGCCGAGGCCGTCGTCCAGTTGCAGCGGGTCGACGAGCGTGGCCGGCCGGTTCGGGTGTCCGTGCAGCGGATCAGCGACTGGCGGCGGGCCAGGAACGTGCCCGCCCAGTTCGCCGCCCTCGCCGCCGTACTGAGCGTCCTCGTCCCGCTGGCCCGGCGCGCCCGGCCCGTGCCCGTCTCCCCCGGGCTGTACGACATGGTCCAGTGGCAGCACCTGTGGGAGCGCGCCGTCGCCGACCCCGTCGGTGACCGGGCCCCGGGGTCCCCCGAGAACCAGGAGCCGCCCGCTGTCGAGGTCCCGGCCGTGCCGGGCGGGGTGTGCCCCTACCGGGGCCTCGCCTCGTACCGCCGGGAGGACACCCGCTGGTTCTTCGGCCGGGAGCGGAGCACCGACGCCCTGGTCGCCCAGCTGCGCGCGGCGG
>Ga0136846_1219022_pt1 | contig 15327 bp, 17 predicted proteins | sample HopSoiMetagenom2_FD_96841 | JGI IMG/M metagenome (GOLD analysis project Ga0136846, IMG submission 96841) | Grasslands soil microbial communities from Hopland, California, USA - 2 Assembly 2016 (version 4) | ecosystem: Environmental > Terrestrial > Soil > Grasslands | place: USA: Hopland... | reverse complement strand
TCGAGAAGTGGATGCAAGAGAAGCAGGGTGTCCAGCAGGAGCTTGGCATGGGTGGGGCAGGGGCAACACCGGCAGCCGCCACGGCGCCGAGCGAGGTCGTCCGGGAGTCAGCGGGCGATGCGGCCATGCTTGGAGGCCGCCGCCCCGAGCAGGACTTCATCGGCGCCTGCCCGGACTGCGGCTCGCAGCTGGCGTTCATCGAGGGATGTGCGAAATGTCACGTTTGCGGCTACTCGGAATGCGGGTGACCCAGTGACGACCGTGTCGGTTGTGACACGAGTCACGACCGACACTTGCGGACGAGGCTAGTGTTAGAGCCATGGAAACCCTGCCGCGCCAAATCACTCCCACGAAATTGCAGGTCAAAGGTTGGGCGCGCGTCGGTCCTGCCGGCGCGCATACCCTGCGTCGTGGGGCGTGGTATCCCGTCGTGCGCATCTCATCGAGCAACATCGTCGTCCTCGATGTGAACCGGCACAACATTCCGGTCGACCGCCGCTTTCTGGAGATCCGATATCATCCTCCCGAGCGGTGGACGATCGTGCAATGCGAGCCGCGCGTGATCGAGCGACTGGGCCGGCTGTTTCCTCTCACGTACGCGGTGTGCCCGAACTGCCGGCACCGGCAGGACATCGAAGCGCGCACCAACGACATGACGTGCACGCGCTGTCATAAGTCGGCGGCGATGGCATGGGACGAGCTCTCCTGAATACCAAAGCGCGGACCTGCAAGAGCTAGACGCACAGACGCACAGACGCACAGCGGGGATCAGTGAACAGAAAACGGGACCATCCTGTGTAGGGTGGTCCCGTTTACTCTTACCTGTTCACCGCTGTGCGTCTGTGCGTCTAGTCTTTTGCCTGTCCTAAAGAATCGCGATCAGATCTCCCAACGCCACCGTCCCCGTCCCCTCACCCACGCAGTAAAACCCCCGCATCCCATCATCCAAAAACTGAAGATGCTTCTTGAGCTCTGCGGGCTCGACGGTTTTTCCGAGGGCCCATCCCGTGAACGGTTTGCAGGGATGTGCCACCTCGAGCACACGGAGACGGACCCGCTCCGTGCCATCGGGCGCGCAGATGACCACGCCGCCGGCCAGCTCGTCGTAGGTGAATTGCCGGTCGGTAATCGCGATGATGTTTTCGCCGGCGCAGCCCACGGCAATGCGGTCCCCGAAGTGCTCGCGCATCGCGTCGTAATGCGCGGTGAAGCCGAGCGAGATGCCGTGCAAGCCGTCCTCGTTCTTGGTGAACGGGTGGGCCCGGTGATGGACGTCGACGATCCAATCACCGCCGTCGGGGCTGCCGAGCGCGCCGTCCGGTGTGACGTTCAATCTCGGCACAGCGAGCAGGGGAGTAGGGTCGTAACGGCGGATCGGTTTCTCGCCGGTCTTGAGTGACCCGCGTTGAATCTGCAATCGAACGATCCTGCCGATCGTACGCATAACGAAATCTAGCGCGGCGTGCTACATTGGGCCGGGTCATGCCTTCCCTTCGTCCCCTTGGCTGGGCACGCTGCCTCGACAACGTCGCCGACGTGCTCCGGCGCGGGGCCTGGTATCCGATCATCGACGAAACTACGGACGGGAAAGTCGTGATCGAGGTGCGCAAACGCCCCGTCCGCGTCAGCCGCATCGACGTCGCCGTGCGCGACGTGCCACCGGACCGCTGGAGCATCGTGGTGCGCACCGGGGTTCTCCGTCCCACCCTCGGCGGCAGGGAAGGGCAGGACGTGACGACGACCTATGCGGTCTGCCCGCACTGCCAGGAGCGGCAGGACTTCACAGGCAAACCGGACACGCTGACCTGCGCGCGCTGTAAACAGGAATCGAAGGCCGACTGGTCGGAAACGTGCTGAGCCTGGGGATTCGGGTTGGGGAGTGGGGACTCGACTCTACAGAAAGCTCATTATTGGCAGGCCCCTCAAGTATTTAGTATGTTAACTATCAATATGTTAACATCTCCCCAAGCCCCGAGTCCCCACTCCGAATCCCTGTGAGCGACCGCTCCGAACTGGCCCTGCAGCTCACTGACGCCGTCATCGCCGCTCAACAGGCCATCGAGCGCGCCGGTAACCGCGCCTACAAGACGTTTGGGTTGTCGCAGCGCGCCCATGCAGTCATGGCGGCCGTGGATGTGGGCGGCCCCGATGGCGCCCGGCCGAGCGATGTGGCGCGCGAGCTGGGCGTGTCACGGGCGGCAGCGACGACGTTCATCCAGCGCCTGGAGGCGAAGGGGATGCTCGAGACCACGACCGACCCCGACGATGATCGAGGGGTCCGCGTAACGCTCACGCGGCATGGTCTGGAAGTACTGCTCCGGGCGGGACAGCTCGAGCGCCGTCTCGCCGCCCGCACGATCGAAGGCATGCCGGCGTCGGCGATGGCGCGCACGATTCAGGTGCTTCAGGAGCTGAAGCAACGCGTCGAGCAGAAGTCACTCGAGGTGGTCCGTTGAGCACATATACAGATGTGCGAAACTTTATGCATAACCTGAAACGCGACCCTGGGGACGGTATGGCCTCACGCAGTACTTCAACGGTTTCGTCTAGACGTAGTCGCTTCAATGGATTCAATTCGACTTCCCCCGGGCCAACGGTCCTTCCAGTAGAGCAAAGATCGAATGTTTCACGATGCCAAGTTATCCACATAGCAAGCCGCACGTGCATTTGTGGATAACATCCCCGATAGCACCTCCCAGATCCGCAAAACCAAAATCGTCGCGACGCTGGGCCCGGCAACCGGCAATGCAGCGGCCATCGCGGCGCTCATCGAGGCCGGGACGAACGTGCTGCGAATCAACGCGTCCCACGGCACGCCCGAGCTCCGTAGCGAGTGGATCGCGACGGCGCGGAAGGTGGCTGAGAAGCGCGGATTGCCGGTCGCGGTGCTCTTCGACCTGCAGGGTCCCCGAATCCGGGTGGGCGATCTCTCAGCGCCGCGCGAGCTCAAGCGGGGGGAGGAGATCGTCTTCGCGCCCGAGGACGTCGCTCGCGGGGATGAGCTGCCGACCACGTACGACGGCCTGGCCACTGACGCGAAAGCAGGCTCGCGCATTCTCCTGAACGACGGTCTGCTGTCCGTCGAGGTCACGCATGTGGCGGCGCCCCGGGTGCGGGCACGCGTGGTGGACGGGGGCATTCTGACCGCCCACAAGGGAATGAACCTGCCCGGCGTGCAGGTCTCGGCGCCGGCACTCACGGAGAAGGACCGCGAGGACGTCGCGCATGCCATGAAGGCGGGCGTGGACTATGTCGCGCTCTCGTTCGTACGGCGACCCGAGGACATCGCGGAGCTGCGCAAACTCGTCGATCCCGCGACCAAGCTCGTCGCCAAGATCGAAAAGGCGACCGCGCTCGACAATCTCGAGAAGATCGTTGCCGTGTCGGACGCCGTCATGGTGGCGCGCGGGGATCTGGGCGTCGAGCTGCCCTTCGAGCAGGTGCCGCTCGTGCAAAAGCGCCTGATCAGCGAAGCGAACCACCAGGGGAAGCCCGTCATCACCGCGACCCAGATGCTCGAGTCGATGGTGCACGCGCCGAGGCCGACCCGCGCGGAAGCCTCGGACGTCGCCAATGCGATTCTCTACGGGACCGACGCCGTAATGCTCTCGGCGGAAACCGCGATCGGGCAGTACCCGGTGGAGGCAGTGCGGGCGATGGACCGGATCATCCGCGAGATGGAGCGCCATCCGCTGCGGCATCGCGAAGAACGTCGTGCCGGCGCTGACGGCCTGGCCACGGAGGACGCGATCGCATGGGGCACGAACGCCGTCGCGCGCCTGCTGAAGACGCCGCTCATCGTCACGCTGACGCAGGGTGGCTTCACGGCGCGCAAAGTCGCGGCGCTCCGTCCACCCGTTCCCATTCTCGCGGTCACGACGGTGCAGGCGACGTATCAACAGCTGCCGCTCGTGTGGGGCGTGGTGCCGGTCCTCGTGGACCGCGTACCCGGATACGATGCAATGCTCGAAGTGGTGCGCAGCCTCATCCTCAAACGCGGGCTGGCAAAACCGGGGGACTGCATCGTCGTGACCGCGGGATTGCCCTGGGAAGTCTCCGGCAGCACTAATCTCATAAAAGTCGAAGAGGTGTGATGTGCGGTTGACGCTGCTCGGTACGGGCACGTCGTTCGGCGTGCCTCAGATCGGCTGCCAGTGTCCTGCCTGCACGTCGCCTGACCCGCGCGATCGCCGGACGCGCACCGCGGCCTTGATCGAAACGCGTGATGCGCGCCTGCTGATCGACACCCCGCCCGAGCTGCGGCTGCAGCTGGTCGGGGCGCGCGTCGATCGGGTTGATGCGGTGCTGTTCACGCACGCGCACGCCGACCACGTGCACGGGATCGACGATCTGCGCGCCTTGTCGATGCGGCAGGGAACGGCGCTGCCCGCATTCGGCTCCCGCGCCACCATGACGGAGCTCGCCGGCAAGTTTCCCTACATCTTCGATCCGTCGTTCGTGATCCCCACGGGCGCAACCAAGCCGGAGCTCGCCGCCCACATTCTCGAGCCCGATGTTCCGGTCGCGATCGCCGGGGTGGACGTCTTGCCGCTCGCGTTGCCGCACGGCCAACAGCCGGTACTCGGCTTCCGTGTGGGTGCCATGGCGTACCTGACCGACGTAAAGATGATTCCCGAGAGTGTGATCGACGCCCTGCACGGTCTGGACGTGCTGGTGCTCAGCGCGCTGCTGTCGCGGCCGCACCCGCTGCATCTGTCCATTTCGGAAGCCGTAGCCGCCGCGCGACGGGTCGGCGCGCGTCGCACGTACTTCACGCATTTGACGCATGAGTTCACGCACAGCGCGCTGGCCGCCATGCTGCCGGCCGCGATCGAGCCCGCGTTTGACGGACTGGTTATCGACCTGGCCGGGCCGTAGATTCCGCCGCGAGGAGGGCTCCGTGACACTCGAAGCGACGCTGAAACAGTTCGACGATCCGGCAGTGCGGCAGAGCGCCGCGATGGACGCGCTGGTGCGCGAGGCGGTATTCGGGCACGAGGATGCGAGGACCCGCGCGCGCTGGCTGCTGTGGGAGATCGGCCAGCGGGCCGGCGTTCGCCCCGCGTCGATTCACGAGCTGTACATGGCGCGCGGTCGCGGCGAGGCGCCGGCCTTCACGACCCCCGCCATGAACGTCCGCATCCTGTCCTATGACACAGGCCGAGCGATCTTCCGCGCGGCGAAGCGGCTCGACGCAGGGGCGATCATTTGCGAGATCGCGCGCAGCGAGATCGCGTATACCGATCAGCGCCCCGCCGAATACGTCGCCGTGATGACGGCGGCCGCCCTGCGTGAGGGCTTTGCCGGACCCCTCTTCATCCAAGGCGATCACGTCCAGGTCAACGCGAAGAAGTATGCCGCGGATCCGGAAACCGAGCTGAAGGCGCTGCGGGCGCTGATCGAAGAAGAGCTGCACGCCGGTTTCTACAACATCGACATCGACACCTCGACTCTGGTCGATCTCTCCAAGCCCAATCTCGACGAGCAGCAGCGCACCAACTACGAGCGCGCCGCCGAGCTGACGAAGTTCATTCGCGAGCACGAACCCGAGGATGTCACGGTCTCGGTTGGCGCCGAGATCGGCGAGGTCGGCGGCAAGAACAGCGACGTCCACGAGCTGAATGCGTTCATGCAGGGCTACAACCGCACGCTGAAGGCGCGGGGTACCGCGCCGGGCATCTCCAAGATCTCCGTGCAGACCGGGACGAGTCACGGCGGCGTGGTATTGCCAGACGGGTCGATCGCGAAGGTGCAGCTCGACCTCGAGGCGCTGAAAGCGCTGTCGCAGGCCGGGCGCACGCAGTACGGCCTGGGGGGCGCGGTGCAGCACGGCGCCTCCACGCTTCCGCCCGAGGCCTTCTCGCAGTTCCCGCAGTGCGAGGCGATCGAGATTCACCTCGCGACCAACTTCCAGACGATCGTCATGGACCATCCCGTGCTCCCGAAGGATCTGCGACGCGAGGTGAACGAGTGGGTGAAGACCGAAGCAAAAGACGAGTGGAAAAAGGGCGACACCGAGGAGCAGTTCATCTATAAGAGCCGCAAGAAAGCGATCGGTCCGTTCAAGCGACGCTTCTGGGATTTGCCTGCCGATGTGCGCGCTGCCATCGGCGCGGATCTCGAGAAGACGTTCTCCTTCCTGTTCGAGCAGCTGCGCGTCAAGGGAACGCGCGCGCTGACCGACCGCCACGTGAAACCGAAACTCGCGTCCCACGCGGCGCCCCGGGCGGCGCTGGTGGCGGCGCCGGACGACGCGGAGGCGGGCGAATGAGCGACCGTAGCGGTGGGGGGGGCGGCTTTGGGTCCTTCCTCTTCGGCATTGTGCTCGGCGCGGTGGCGGGATTCGTGTTCGCGCCCACCGAGCGGGGCGCGACGACGCGGCGCAAAATGACGAAGGGCCTGCGCAATCTGAAGGAGCTGGCCGAGGAAAAGGTGGACGAGGTGCGGGGACTGTTGCAGGAGGCGGAGGACGACGCCGAGGCCGAAGTCGAGGCAGACGAGCCGGAGGAGGAAGAGCCGGAGCTTGCGACGCGCGAGCAGCTGCGGCGCCGGCTCGAAGCCGCACGGCGGCGCCGCCGGGCCGCCCGCCCCGCGTCGCCCGCGGAGGAGGAGGACGATCCGCTCGCGTGAACGGTGAAGGCGGCTGGCACCGCACGGTCACCGGTGTCGTCCGGCGCACGCTCGAGGCGGCCTTCGAAGACAATATCCCCTTTCTCGCCGGCGCTCTGTCGTTCGACATTCTGCTCACGGCGATTCCCTTCGTCGGCCTCGTCCTCGCCGTCGTCGGCCACCTGGCGCAATATCAGCTCGTCATCCATCAGCTCGACATCCACGAGCTCCTGCAGCGCTTTCTCCCCGAGTCCAGCGGCGGGGCCAACGGCACGTTCGGCTTCATCGAGCGGGCGCTGGGCGACCTCATCTCCCGCCGCGGCCACCTCACCCTGCTCGCCGCGCCCCTGTTCCTGTGGTTTTCGACTCGTATGTTCGGGGGTCTGCGCGCGGCCCTGAATGAGGTCTTCGATACGGAGGAGAACCGGCCCTGGCCCGTCGCCAAGCTCATGGATCTTGCCATGGTGTTCGTCGCCGGCGCGCTGTTTCTCGCGAATGCATTCGCGTCGACCGCCGGCGGCGTGACAGGGCAATTCATGCCGCTCATCTTCAGTACGCTGCTGTTCTACGTGATCTTCAAGTTTCTCCCGAGCCGGCGGATCTACTGGCGCACCGGTCTCGTCGCATCGCTGTTCTGCGCCATCGCGTTCGAAATCGCCAAGCGGCTCTATGCGCTGTACGTCGCCCGCTTCGTGACATTCGACCGCGTGGCATCGGACGCGAATCTGGTCGCCTTCCTGCTGTTCATTCTCTGGATCTACTACACGGCCTACGTCTTTCTGCTGGGCGGCGAGGTGGCCGAGACCTACGATCTGATGCGCATGCGCCGACTGCAACGCGTGCGCCTCGGATGACTGCTCCCGCTGCCGCGATCGATCTCCGGTCCGATACGGTCACCATGCCGTCGGCCGGGATGCGGCGCGCGATGGCGGAAGCGCAAGTCGGCGACGACGTCCTCGATGGCGATCCGACCACCCGCCGGCTCGAGCAACGCATCGCCCAGCTGATCGGCACGGAGGACGCGCTCTTCTTCCCGTCCGGGACTCAAGCCAATCAGACCGGCATTTGGCTCGTGGCGGAACACGGAACTGAAGTGCTCCTCGAAGCCAATACCCACCTGGTGCACTCCGAGGTGGGGGGCATTGCGGCCTTGTCGGGCGCGCAAATCCGCCCGATCACCACCCCTGACGGCCTGCTGACGCCGGACCTCGTGCGCGCCGCGCTGCGCCCCTCCTCGCCGCATGTACCCCGGATCACGGCTCTCGCGGTCGAGAACACGCACAATTCTGCTGGAGGCAGGGTGTTGCCGGCCGGGACATATGACGGCGTCGTGGCTGTTGCCCGCGAGGCGGGTCTGTCCGTGCATGTCGATGGCGCGCGGTTGTGGAATGCCGCCGTCGCCCAGGAGGTGTCACCGGCGCGGCTCACTCGCGGCGCCGATACCGTCATGGTCAGTGTGTCCAAGGGACTGGGCTGCCCGGTGGGATCCTGCCTCGGCTTTCGGGCAGCGCGCCGGGCGCGCGCCTGGGAGATTCGCAAACGCCTGGGCGGTGGTATGCGCCAGTCGGGGATACTCGCTGCCGCCGCGCTGTACGCGCTCGATCATAACTTCGACCGAATCAACGAGGACCACGTCAACGCGAAGCGCTTTGCCGAGCTGCTCTGCGACAGCCGGATGGTCCGGCCCTCCATGCCGGAGACGAACATCGTGATGCTCGATCTGCTGCGTGACGAGGATACGGCGGAGGCGGCGGCGCAGCGTGTGGCGCAAGCCGGCGTACGCGTCGCGCCGTGGGGTCCACGCCGGTTGCGCGCCGTGACGCATCTCGACGTCACACGCGCCGACGTCGAGCGCGCGGCACAGATCATCGGAGCAACGTTGCGATGAGCGGCGGCCGCCCCGAACCCAAGCTCCAGCCGATGCCGCTCGATCGGGCGATCCTGTGGAATCCACCCGCAGCTCCTGGCACCACTGCGCCCGGACGGCCTTCGACCCGCTCGCCTTACCCGATCTTTTTCCAGCAGGAAGCGGTGATCGCGCTTCAGGACCACCTGAAGAGCTCGCCGACGCAGGCAATCTTCGGCTTCCTGATCGGCGATGTCTATCGCGATCCCGACACCGGGGTGCTGTACACGATCATCGACAAAACGCTCAAGCTCAGCCAGCCGATTTACGGCGATAAAACGGAAGTCGTCGTGTCGCGGCTGTGGGATCGGATGCAGGAACAGCTCAAAAAAGCGTCGGCCTCGTTGCTCGGCTGGTACCACAGCCACCCGGGGCAGGGCGGATTCCTCACCGCGCACGACGTCGAGACACACGAGAAGTTCTTCGCGGAGCCGTGGCACGTGGCTATCCTCGTCGCGGCAGAAGCGGGCGGTGTGACGGGGCGATTCTTCCGCGCGGCGCAGAACACCGACTGGCACAAGATGCCCGTCGCGTTCTACGAGCTGCTGCAGCCCGACTCGATCAAACCGGATGGCAAGAAGCGCTCGTTCATCACCTGGAGGAACTACAAGGCCTACGGACCGACACTGACCGGCCCGAAGCCCGCCAAACCTGCGCCGCCGCCGCCGCCGCCGCCCGAGGAAGAGTCTCCGTCTTCCGAAGGGTCCGCGCACGCGGATGAGAAGGGATTCCGGATCATGCGCTCGAGCGCTGATGACATTCCTGTCATCCGCTCGAGTGCCGACGATGAGCCGGCACCGGCTCGCGCACCGGAACCCGAACCCGAACCGGAGCCGCCTCCTCCGCCACCGCCACCGCCACCACCACCACCACCCCCGCGCGTGGAGAAACGCCGACCGGAGCCGGTCTTCGTTTCGCCGTCGGATGATCGGTCCGAGGAGCCGCCACCAGAAAAGGATGAGCTGCCGTGGGCGGTAACGCCGGAGTCCGTCGCGTCGGTACCACCACCGATCGCCGAGCCTCTGCGAGAGCCGCGGCGGACGCCGACCCAGCCGTTCCAGTTGCTGGATCCCACGCCCGAGCCCGCACTCCCGCGACGCAAGCGCCGCCGCGGCACGGGGCGCTGGTTACGCCGGCTGGCGGTCTTGTTGCTGATCGCCGGCATCGGGGCAGGGGGATATTGGTACTTTGCGTTGCGCAATCCTGGCGTGCCGCCGCCGTGGGCCGGGCTGCTCGATCGCGCGAAGAAGCTGGTGTCGCCAGCGCGTGGCGGCAGTGCTCGCGCAACCCGTCCATCGACTCCGCCTCCGGCGGCAGCGCCGCTGCCCGCGCCACCGCGTCCCCCCCAGCCCCCGCCGCCTCCGCCCCCGCCCCCGGTGGCGATTCCACAAGCGCCGCCGTCGCCCTTCGCGCGCTTCGATCGTCTGAGCGACTCGCTGTCGCGCGCGGTGCGCACCTATCACGATCGCGTCGATCTGTTTACGAGCGGGCGTATCGACTGCGGCGGCCTCGCGAATGGCCTCGTCTCGATCGAGAGTCTGTGGACGACCTACAACGCGGAACGGCGGGCGCGCATGGCGAATTTCGATACTCGGCGCGCAATGCAGGATCAGGCGGTGTACGCGTCGGTCGATTCGGTGGAGAGTCACTTCGAGCAGTCGGGCTGCCGCCGACCCTGACGGCCCTGGCGGGCCGAATGATCAATGTAGAGTGATCAGAATTCAATGCTCATTGATCATTGAACATTGATCATTGTAGATTTCGTGGCCCCAGGTCCGCAGGCTTTCCGCTCGTGAACCGCGTCAGGCCCCCGCAGGGAGCAGCGCTAAACGATGTCGGGATTCGTTGCGGGGTGCCTGGGGCATTTACTTGTCAACCGTGAACCGGTAACGGGTAACCGACGCACAGCGGTGAACAGGGAGTAGATTCCCCCTCCATGATTGCGCTCGCCCGAAAGTATCGTCCCAAGCAGTTCTCCGATCTCATTGTCCAGGATCACGTCGCCGCCGCGCTCCGCGGCGCGGTCGCCCAGGGTCGCGTGGCGCACGGGTACCTCTTCGCCGGTCCGCGGGGGGTCGGAAAGACCACTGCCGCGCGCATTCTCGCCATGGCGTTGAACTGCAAGCAGCGCACCCCGGCAGGAGAGCCGTGCGGGGTCTGCGACTCGTGCAGCCGCATCTGGACGGGGGCAGCCAACCTCGATGTGGTCGAGCTCGACGCTGCATCGAACCGCGGCGTCGACGATGCGCGCGATTTACGCGAGCGCGCCATGTACGCCGCCAGTACGGAAGGCGGCTCCAAGGTGTACATCGTGGACGAAGCGCACATGCTCACGCGCGAAGCGTGGAACGCGCTCCTAAAGATTCTCGAGGAGCCGCCGCCGCGCGTCGTCTTCGTCTTCGCCACGACCGAGCCGCAGAAAATCGCCAACACCGCGGCGCCGATTCTGTCGCGGCTGCAGCGCTTCGATTTCCGGCGCATCGGTCCACACGCCATCGTGGCGCGCCTGAAGGAAGTGGCCAAGGCCGAGAAGCTGCAGGTCGAGGACGATGCGCTGCATCTGATCGCCAAGAGCGCGAACGGCGGAATGCGGGATGGGCTGTCGCTGCTCGACCAGGTGCTGTCGTTCGGCGAAGGCCCCGTCACCGCGGCGCGCGTGCGTGAAGTGCTCGGTCTCATTCCCGACGAGCTGTACGGGGAGATGCTGCGGGCGATCGTCGAGCGCGATCCGGCGGCGATCTTCCCGCTCATCGAGCGCCTGCTCGAAGCCGGCGCGGATCTGGGCGAATTCGTCAACGGCGCAGCGGAGACCCTGCGCGCGTTACTGCTGGTCGCGGTGGGAGGCCAGCCGGAAGGATTGACCGAAGGACTCATGACCGTCGTCCGGGAATATGCCCCGCAGCTGCCGCCCGCCGACGTGATTCGACTGCTGACCATCCTGTCCGAGTCCGAGGAGCGGCTCAGTCGCAGCGCGAATCAGCGGCTGCTCGTCGAGATCCTACTCCTGCGCTGGGCCATGCTCGATCGGACGGTGGAGCTGTCGGAAGTGATTGAGGCACTGAAGGCAGGCGGGCGGGCGGGCGAGCCGGCGGACAGTCCATCCGAATCGACTCAGCCTGAACAGAGCCGCCCGGCGTCACGCCCACCCGCCAGCCCGCCCGGGCAAAAACTCGAGCCCACTCTCGAAAACGTCCGCTCGGTCTGGAATGCGATCGTCGCCGAGGCCCGCGCCAAAACTCCACTGCTCGGCAGTCTCCTTGCCGAAGCGGACGTCGTTGCGGTCGATGGGCGCATCATTACGGTCCGGCCCGGAAACGAAGGACACGCCGAAGGACTCGAACGCCAGCGCGAGACCATCGCGCAAGCGATTGGTCGTTTCATCAGTGAAGCCCCGCGCGTCAAGATCGGTGGGGGCGGAGGGGGCGGAGGCGGCGGTGGTAGTGGGGGGAACCGCGGTGCAGCCCCGCCGGCGCGCATGACGCAGGAGGGCGCTGCGGCCGAACGGTTGAAGAGTCTGCGGGCCAAAGATCCCACCCTGAGCGCCGCGGTAGACGCATTAGATTTGGAGCTGCTCGAATAGCTTGCTAACAGTCCCCTGAGGGGTAACTTTCGATATATGGCGGATTTATCTAGCCTGCTCCAGCTGTCCCAGCAGATGCAGGGGCGGCTTACCGAAATCCAGACCCAGCTCGCGCAGCAGACCCTGACGGTCTCTGCCGGGGGGGGTATGGTGCAAGCCACAGTCGACGGGCGCGGCCACATCCGCGCCATCAAGATCGACCCGCAGGCAGTCAGCCAGGGCGACGTCGAGATGCTCGAGGATCTCGTGCTCGCCGCGGTCGCGGAGGCGCAGAAACGCGCCGCCGAGCTGTATCAGGCCGAGGTGCGGAAGCTGGCGTCGGGACTGCCGTTCCCGTTCCAGCTCCCGCCGCTTTAGGCCGCGGGTCCCCCCGTGTCCGCCATCGAGGAGCTTGTGGCGGAGCTGGCCAAGCTCCCCGGCATCGGCCGTAAGACCGCCCAACGACTCACGTTCCATTTGCTGAAGCAACCTGCGGAGACCTCCGAGCGATTGGCGGAGGCCATCCGGCGCGTGCGGGGCCAGGTCATGGCGTGCGGGAAGTGCGGCAATCTCGCGGACGTGGATCCATGCCCGATTTGCACCGATCCCCGGCGCGATGCCACGCTGCTCTGCGTGGTCGAGGAATCGGGAGACGTGGGCGCCATCGAGCGTGCTGGCCGCTATCGCGGCCTCTACCACGTACTGGGAGGCCGGCTGTCCCCCCTCGACGGCATTGGTCCGGATGAGCTGCATGTGGACCGGTTGCTCGCGCGGCTGGCTAATGGCACGGAGGTACGCGAGGTTATCGTCGCCACGAATCCCTCCATGGAAGGGGAAGCGACGGCGACCTATCTCCAGCAGGTGCTGAGGCCCCGCGGGAGCAATGGAGCAGGTATTCGCGTCACCCGCATTGCGCGCGGATTGCCAGTCGGTGGCGATCTCGAGTACGCCGACGCGGTGACGATCGCTCAGGCGCTGGCGGCACGGCGCGACATGTCCGAGACCGACTAAGCGGGACGGGAGGAAACGCATTTGGCCGGTGCCGCAAGCTGGTCCTTCAACGAGAACGACTTCAAGCAAATCCAGACGCACCTGCAGGCGTTCCTGCGCGATTCGAACGCCCGCTGCGCGCTGCTCGTTGATCGCAACGGCCAGCTCGTCGCGACTGTCGGCGAAACGCCGCAGTTCGATTCCACCGCCTTCGCGTCACTCACCGCCGCGGACTTCAGCGCCAACGATCAGCTGGCGAAGATGATCGGCGAGGAGGAGTTCGCGTCGCTCGTGCACCAGGGCGAGCGCGAATCGATGTATCTCGCGGATGTGGCGAAGCGCGTCATCCTCGTCGTCCTGTTCGATCAGCGCGCCACCCTGGGACTCGTCAAGCTCAAGGCCAAAAGCGTCGTCGGAGAGCTCAACAAGATATTCGAAGAGATGTTCAATCGGGTCGGCACCGGTCAGGCGCAGGAAAAAGGCCTGCTCGAAGGGGCAGAGGACGAAATTGACAAACTCTTCGGATAAGGCAGGGACGCGTCCATGTCGATGATCAACTACGCGTCCCGCGAGATCAACTGCAAGCTCGTCTACTACGGCCCCGGCCTGGGCGGCAAGACGACGAATCTCGAGCACATCTACGGCAAAGTGTCGCCCAACACGCGCGGCAAGATGATTTCGCTCGCGACCGAGACCGAGCGGACGCTGTTCTTCGATTTTCTTCCGGTCGATCTCGGCACGATCCGCGGCTTCAAGACGCGGTTCCATCTCTACACCGTGCCGGGCCAGGTATACTACAACGCGAGCCGCAAACTCATTCTCAAGGGCGTCGACGGCATCGTATTTGTCGCCGACAGCCAGATCGAGCGCATGGAAGCCAACGTGGAATCGATGCAGAACCTGTACGACAACATGTCCGAGTACGGCTACGATCTGACCAAGATTCCGTTCGTCATTCAGTACAACAAACGCGATCTGCCGAACGCGGCGCCCATCAAGGATCTGCAGGCCGCCCTGAATCCCGGATGGCCGATCGAAGAGGCCGCGCGGCAAAAAGTGACGCCGGATCCGTCTCATCCCGGCGAAAACCTCATCGAGAAAGCCGGCGGCGAGTGGATCGGTCGCGCGGCGTACCACGAGGCAGTGGCCGTGCGCGGGGACGGGGTGTTCGATACGCTCAAGGCGGTCAGCAAACTGGTACTCAAGACGTTGAGCTAATGGCAGGACCTTCTTCCGGGCTCCTCCCGATCCGCTGGACGCTGCCGAACATCATCACGCTGGCGCGCATCTGTTTGACGCCGGTGATCGCCCTGCTGCCGTTCATTCAGGGCTACTGGCCCAAGGTCATCGCGTTCATCGTGTTCCTGATCGCCGCCTTTTCCGATCTCGTCGACGGATATCTGGCGCGACGCTACGGCGAAACCAGCGAGCTCGGCATTTTGCTCGACCCGATCGCCGACAAGCTGCTGCTCTTCGCCACGCTGATTCCGATTTTCTGGATCACCCGGCACCCGACGATCCTCGTCGATTACCGCATCCCGTGGTGGGGCAGCCTCCCGCTGTGGGTCGCGCTGCTGCTCGTGGGCCGCGAGGTCCTGATCACCGTGTTTCGGTTTTTCGCGAAGCGGCGCGGGATCGTGATCCCTGCCGTGGGCGCGGGGAAACTCAAAGCTGTCGTGCAGAACATCTTCATCGGCGCGACCATCGCGTGGTTCGCTTGGAAGGACGCGATCGCCGAGATGCACCTCGCCGGCACGTGGCGCAACTTCTGGGACGAGTTCCACGGCTGGTTCGTGTCGGTCACGCTGGCCGGCGCCATCGTGCTGACCGTCTATTCGTTGCTCGTCTACCTCTACCGCTACCGGGCCCTCCTCAAAGTCGGCAAGTGAAGCTCGAGGTCGTCACCATCGGCACCGAGCTGCTGCTGGGTTTTACCCAGGACACCAACGCCGCCGAGCTGGGCCGCGCGCTGGCCGGCGCCGGCGTGGAAGTCGTGCGCCACAGCTCCGTCGCCGACCGGCCGGACGCGATACGCGCGGCAGTGCGCGAGGCGCTCGCGCGGACCGGATTCGTGATTACCACCGGCGGCCTGGGCCCGACGCGCGATGACATGACCAAGCAGGAAGTCGCAGCATTGTTCGGGAAGCCGCTGGAGCTTCGGGCCGACATCTTACAGTCGCTCGAGGCGCGGTTTCGCCGGCTCGGACGGCCGATGCCGGCTGCGAATCGGATACAGGCGGAGGTGCCCCAGGGCGCGACGGTG
>Ga0136846_1238535_pt1 | contig 15328 bp, 20 predicted proteins | sample HopSoiMetagenom2_FD_96841 | JGI IMG/M metagenome (GOLD analysis project Ga0136846, IMG submission 96841) | Grasslands soil microbial communities from Hopland, California, USA - 2 Assembly 2016 (version 4) | ecosystem: Environmental > Terrestrial > Soil > Grasslands | place: USA: Hopland... | reverse complement strand
GCGTGTCCGTGCGCGAAGCATGGAACGTCAGCAAGAGCGCTCATGGCCCATGGCGAATCTCGCAAACCCCGGCACTATCGGTGGCGATGCCAACGAGTTTCTTCAGCGCAATGGGCCTGCCAGAACTGGCGCCAGCCAGGGCCTGACGCGCATGCATTCAACGCAGCGAACCGCCGTGTACGTGATCCGTATGCACGGTGGTGTGGGAGGGAGGGGTCGTGAGGTTCCTTCCTATCCCGATTGGGCGTCTCAGTAGTGATATCGGAGTTGAGCGAGCAGAAGTGAACCGCCCTCAATCCTGTAAACCATTCGGTGCTCGTCATTGATGCGCCGAGACCAGTAGCCAGAGAGTGCGTGCTTGAGCTGCTCAGGTTTTCCAACTCCAGAGAACGGCTCACGCTTTACTTCCGCAATCAACTTGTTGATCCGCTCAACCATCTTCTTGTCTTGCTTCTGCCAGTAAAGGTAGTCTTCCCATGCCTCGTCAGCGAAGATCAGTTTCACTTGGCCAGCTTCCGCTCTACACCCTTGCCGGCACCCAACTGTGCAGTAGCAGAAAGCAAGCGCTTGGCATTGGCGGGGTTACGCAGCAAGTAGGCAGTCTCTTCGAGAGCTTGGTAGTCTTCCAAAGAAAGCATTACCACCGCCTGTTCACCGTTGCGGGTAATGATCAATGCCTCGTGGTCTTCGCAAACCCGATCCATTGTCCGAGCAAGGTTTGCACGGGCTGAAGAGTAGGTAATGGCATCCATGGCAACCCTCCGAATAAGTACGTGTTATTGTACAATTCAAGAAAAGGCCTGTCCATTGCGGGCGGAGACGCCCAATCGGGTGGCCGAGGGTTTCTAGCCCCCAGCCCCCGCACCACCCACCATGCGGGTCCGCAGTGGGCGGTTCAACAAGTCGGCTCGCTGCGCCCCGTGAGTTCGCCGACAGCCTGCGAGTACGCTATGAGCAACGAACCTGTCAAACCACGTCTATCCGAACTGAGTCAGTACGTCACCCGAGGGGAGGAGGCGGTTCGAGTCGACATCTACGAGAACGGTGAAGGCGGCTGGATCCTCGAAATCATCGATAGGTACAACAACTCGACTGTCTGGGATGACCCCTTCCCAAGTGATCAATCAGCTCTCGATGAAGCGTACGAGCAATCAATGCAGATGGCATCGCCGCTTATGTTGGTCCACCGTCAATCGAAATTGGCTAAGCGTTCATGAAGCAGGCGCCTAACGGAAAGCGTTTATCTGACGCCATGCACCGCTGTGCCTTCGCTTCCGTTTGGTCTGGGCGCCCGATAAACGCTTTCCGTTAGGCGTCGGAGAACACGCACTTCAGACCGAGGTGCTTCTCGAACGCTTCAAAGTCACGGTCACTGTGCAGCAATCGATAGCCGCTCACGATGCACCGCGTGGCCAGTACGACATCAATCGTCCCGCGCACGGTCACTCCAAGCTGGCGCAGCTTGAGGTGGTTCTTGGCCGCCGGAACGACCACATCTGCTCCGCCGAGGACGACGAGATCGAGCCTGCCCAAGAGACGCCGTACCTCGTTGAACTCCTTCTCGACCTTGCAACCTTGAAGAACTTCAGTGAAGTTCAGATCCCCGATTGCAAGCTCTTGGGAGTCAAGCAATCCCTCCAGTAGGTCAGTCTGAGCGGTAGCTCTGCCTCCGAAGTAGTCGATCCACACGCTTGAGTCGACAAGGATCACTTGTCCCGCCTCATGGCATCGAGGTCGCCTTCCCAGGTGATCTTGCCGCGCAGCTTCTTAATCTCCGACTGCTGCCGCAGGCGCAGCAGTGTCCGCAGCCCCAACTCGACCACCTCGCGCTTGGTTTTCAACCCGGTTGCCCGCAGGGTGTCGGCCATCAGCTTGTCGTCAATCACGATGTTCGTTCGCACGATGCATACCTTTCAAAGGTCCCGTACACATCATAGCTCGCAGCCCGCCAGCCAGATCGCCACGCCGTGCCGAGGTCCGCCGTGACGCGCAGCGACCCTTCGAAGGCAGCATCGCGTCCTCGCCGCATCTGCGGTGCAGGCAGCGCCTTTTTGCCGCACCGACCAAATCCATGCATTCGTCCCATCACGCGAGCGATAACTGAGGAAAAACAATCAATCGATCAGGTCACCGAAGGTCGAGGGTCGCGCGCTATGCAGCGGAAGGTCAATCCAGAATGCGGCCCCGCAGCCCCGTGTCGGCGGATCGATGCCGATCGCACCGTTCATCATTTCTATGAGGCCCCGGCTGATCGCCAGGCCCAGCCCCGTGCCGCCCTGTTTGCGTTGCTTCGGATCGCGCGCCTGCTCGAACGGCAGGAATAGACGCGGCAGAAACTCGGCCGGCACTCCGGGGCCATCGTCGCGCACCGTCAGCCGCGCACGTTCATCGTTGCGTTCGATCGTCACGCGCACCGTGCCGTTCGGCGGCGAGTACTTGATCGCATTCGAGATCAGATTGACCAGAACTTGCGTGAACCGTGTGGGGTCGGCCAGCGCGGGTGCGTTCTCGTCGTCGCCGCGCAAGAGGAGGTGCACTCCCGCAGGTCGAGCCATGCCCTCAAGCGACTCGATCGCTCGGCGAGCGACTTCGCTGAGATCGATGGCAGCCAGGTCGAGAATGAGCGCGCCTGCACGCAGCTTCTCGTAGTCCAGGATGTCGTTGACCAGCACCACAAGTCGCTCGGCGTTGGTGTTGGCCAGGCGCAGCAATCGCATCGCGTCGGGCGGGAGCCCGGCGATCGAGCCGTCGGCCAGGATCGCGAGTGACCCACGCAGGCTGGTCAGCGGAGTGCGTAGTTCGTGGCTGACCATCGAGACGAACTCGCTCTTCATCCGGTCGACACGTTCTGCATCGGTGACGTCGCGACACACGCACATGCCTGGGTGCACGCCGTTCACGGACAACGGAACCAGCGCGATCTCGAGAGTGAACTCGGTGCCGTCGCGGCGCCGGGCAGGTGTGGTGATGCGAGGGGCCTGGGCATCGACCATGCCCGGCGCCACGGCAGAGGCGACTGGAGTGGGTATCGCCTCGATTGCGGGGATCAGCGTGGCGACCGGCTCGCCGACCGCATCGGTCATGCTGCAGCGAAAGATGAGTCGTGCTGCCGGGTTGATCCATTCGATGCGGCCCTGCGGATCGAAGGCGAGCACGCCATCGGGCATGCGGTCGAGCAGCAGCTGCAGGCGATGCCGCGACTCGCGCATCCCTTGCTGCATCAGATCGCCATGCTCGCGCTCAACGCGCAGGCGATGGTTGCTGGCCGCGAGACGGCGCACCGACAGCAGCAGCGCGATCAGGGTGCTCAACGCGAGCGCCGCGGTGATCGCAAAGGTCACCGCCAGAGGCGTTCCCGCCGGCTGATGCCAGAGCAGCACGAGCGCGGAGGCGAGCAGCACGTACATCAAGAAGACGACGACCACAAGGCCGCGAAGCAGCCAGCACGATTTGGGCTTTGGAGTTGACGAAGCGGCCGTCACGTTCTCTTCTTGGGGCCGACGCCTGAGCCCACGCGTGTCATCGTGCCCCAGGTTTGCTTGCGCCGTGTGGCCCACTGCCACAGCCCGACGATCCTCCACCAGCAGTTGATCTGCCGGTAACCGAGGTTCTCGACGACGATCGCGGCCATCAGCTGGCGAAGTTGGCGCGGGCTCGGATAGGTGCGAAACGCGATCTCCTCGAGCAGCAGAGCGCTCGCCGACAGCATCATGCCCATGCCGAGTGCCATCAGCAGGAATGCCGCGAAAGCCGGCCATGCGATGTTGCCGGACGCGAAGAGCAGTCCCATCACGATGTAGCCGAGCAGCTCGACAACTGGCCCGAGGCCCTCGAAGATCAACATGAACGGCATCGCGAGCAGACCGATCGCCCCGCCGCCGAAAAGGCGTCGGTTGGCCCACAAGCTCTCCATCAGCCCGCGCTGCCATCGCGTGCGCTGGCTGCGCAGGACCTGCATCGATTCCGGCGCCTCGGTCCAGCAGACCGCGTCGGGCACGAAGACGATGCGGTAGTCGCGCCCCTTGTCACGGTGAATGCGGTGCAGGCGCAATACAAGCTCCATGTCTTCGCCGATCGTCCCGATCGACAGGCCGCCAGCCTCGACCACCGCGGCTCGCCTGAACAGGCCGAAAGCCCCCGAGATCAGCGGAAGCGCGTTCAGCCGCGTCCAACCGAGCCGGCCGTAGAGGAAGCCGCGCAGGTATTCGACGACCTGGATGCGCGCCAGCCAGTTGCGTGGCACGTCAACCTCCTCGAGGTATCCACGCACGATGCGGCAGCTGTTGGAGATGCGAACTGTGCCCCCGCAGGCGACAACACGCGGGTCCTGCATGAAGGGGCGCACCAGTCGGCGCAGGCTGTCGTGCAGCAGAAGCGAGTCGGCGTCGACGAGGCAAACCAGACCGCGCTGGGCCGCGTTGATGCCGGCATTGACCGCGTCCGAGCGGCCGCCGTTGGCCTTGTCGATCACGCGCAGCTGGTGGTGCCGCGGCGTGCGGTACAGGCCACGCACCGGCTGAACGGGCACCGAGATGCGGTAGGCCTCCGGAAACAGCTGCAGGTCGAACTCGCGCTTGAGTACGCCGAGTGTGTCGTCCTTCGAGCCGTCGTTGACCACGATGATCTCGACGTCGGGATAGTCAAGCTGCAGCATCGAGCGCACCGCGGCGGCGATCGTCGCTGCCTCGTTGTACGCGGGGACGACGATCGAGATCCCGGGCTCGAGTCCGGCGCTGTATCCGGGAAGCGCAGCGAGCTGGTTCTCCGCGGACTCGCGCCCGATCATGCGCAGCGCGACGAGATCGAGCGTCAGGTAGACCGCGTTCAGCCCGGCGAAGTAACCGATGAAGAGCCACGAAAGCGCCTCGACCCAGGCTGGATCGATGGCCCCCGCGGGCAGCGGTGGCCAGCTCATCTCGGCTCCACGCGCGTGCGCAACGCACGCTCGGCGCAGACATGGTCGAGGGCAGCACGGGCGAAGCGGTCGGTGAGCAGACGACGCAGCTCGATGATCGCGGCGGCATTGGTGCCCGGGAGCGCGAGCTGTGCCTCGGCGGCGCGGTAGCGCACCCACCAGTCGCGATCCGACATCATGGCCATCAGTCGGCCACGGTCCTCGGTCCTGCCGATCTGACCGAGCGCCTGGGCCGCCGCCGAGCGCACCAGCGCGTCGTCGTGCTGCGCAAGCGAGCGCACCCGCGGCAGGGCGTCGGGACCACACAGCTGGCGCAAGGCGATCGAGAGCACCTGCGGATCGCTGCTGCGCTCGACCAGTTGGTGCAAGACACCGCCCCGGAGGGGCGACTCGGCGAATCGCAGGAGCGGTAGCAGGCGCCGCTGCTGTTCAGGGCTGCCCTCGAGCAGACGCTCGACCAGCGGCGAGGCGACCGCCTCCGCGCCGGCCTCGCGTAGCAGCGTGCCCAGCCGCGGCGCTGGCCAATCGGGGCGTTTCAAGAATTCGTCGAGCACGGCCGGGACGGCGCGCCTCGCGTCGATCTGAAGCAGCGCGCGTGCCGCACCTACGCTCACGAGGGGCAGGGGGTCGTCGAGCGCGGCGCGCAGTGGCGCCCAATCGTCGGCCCGACCAAAGTGGCCGAGCGCGATCAGACCGATCACGCGCCGCGCCATCGCGCCACGGCCGGGGCGCGTCCAGCGCAGGGCGTCGTCGTGCAGGCCGAGCCGCTCCGCAATCCGGTTCAGTCCCTCGTGCGCGCTGCCGCGCATCCCGTCCTGCAGTGCGATCCATAACAGGATCCAGTCCGTGCGCTCGCGCGAACGCAAGGCATGAAGCATGTCGGGCAGGTCCTCGCCGAGGGCAGCGCCGGCCAGCAGCGGGCGCCAGCGGTCGTGTAGCGCGGCGCGCTCGCGCGCACGCCGGATGCCGCGCAGGCGCATCCACGTGACCTGCAGTGCAAGGCCGATAGCCACCGCCATGCTCACCAGGCCGAGCGCCAGCGCCAGCCTCAGTCCGAGCTCAGAACTCGTGTTGAACACCGATTCGGACTCCACTGCGCTGGTAACCACCCGGCAGCGACAAGCTCGCGCCATCGACACGCCGCACAATGTTGGATACGTGGGTGCTGCCTGCCTCGCCGGTGAGGGCCCAACCGGGCGCGACTGGCCAACGCGCCAGCAGCACGAACGTGTCCACCTGCGTCGAGATCACGCCGGCGGGGTCCTTCTCGAGCTCTTCGCCGCCGGCCACGAGCAAGCCGACGCGACCGGCCTCCCCGACATAGCGGTCCGCCTGCAGTCGCCAGCCCATGGCAGATGCGCCGCCGTCGAGCCGTGCCTGCGTCAGCCCACCGGCGAGGCGCCAGGCTCCTGCGTAGCGTTCGATGCCCAGCCGGAGCAGGGTGGTCCCGGTGGATGGGCTGTCGATGCCTTCGAACCGATTCCGGACGAGACCGATGCTGGCCACCCAGCCGTCCAACAGGCGTTGCGTCGCGTCGATGGCGACACTCTGCCGAGGCAGGAAATTCGCCGCGCCCGCGGTCGTACCACGCAGCGCGACGGTTGCGTCCGGACCGAAATTCCAAAGCCCTCCGAGCGCTAACTCGCGGTCGGTGCGTCCGTAACGCTGCGCCTCGCGCAGAGCGACTTCGGCCGTGGCGCCGTCGTCGAAGCGGCGACGCAGGGCAACATCGAGCTGACGCCAGTCGGGCGAGCCGTTGTCGAGGGTCTCGACGCCGACGCCCGTCTCGACCTGCCACGGCAATGGCGCCGCGCTGGCGGCCGCGCAGAGAAGCGCCAGCCCCGCGGCCAGTCCACGCGCTGCGGCGATCATGTGTTGGCAGGGCGCACATAGCGGCGCACCCGGGCGAGCAACTCCTGTGGCTGGAACGGCTTGACCACGTAGTCGTTCGCGCCGGCCTCGAGCGCGCGCACGATATCGCGCTCGAGCGAGCGAGCCGTCAGCATGATCACCGGCACCCCCGACCAGCCGTCCGTCTGGGCTCGCATCGCCGCGAGGAGGCTCAGGCCGTCACGGTAGGGAAGCATCGCATCGAGCAGTACGAGGGCCGGCGGCGATGACGTGAGCACTTGGTGGTGCGCGGCCTCGCCGTCGGCCAAATGTTCGATCGCGTGCCCTTCTCGCTCGAGCATGAACGAGAGCAGTTGTGCAATGTGTTCGTCATCTTCGATGACAAGGATCTTGGCCATAGCGGGGCGTTGGTGCACGGATACCAAGGTGCAGACGGATCTTGCGAACGCATGATGAATGCGCGAGCTTCGCACGCCGGTTGCCGAGTTAGTAGCTGCTATCTCTTACAGGCATCGTGCTGACGTTTCTGCTGCTATGGAACGTGCGCGAAACAAGTTGGCTATTTCTGTCAGCTTGCGCAGCGCCTTGTCCAGCGAGGTCAGATCGCCGCCGATGCTGCCCACGTGTCGCACCTCGCCGTCGCGGCCGCAGTCGGCGGTGGCGATGTCGAGGCTGTCCTTGTGAACGTCCAGACCCACATACACGAGCGTGATAGATTGGTCCATGCTAAGGCTAAGGGAGGCGCTCGAAAGGTGACGTCTTACCCTCTCCATGAACATCACTCTTGCGGCGAGGGCACAGGCACCAACCCGCTGCCCGAATCTGGAGACTCAATGGAACCCGTAGAGGATCGCTCGGACGTCAGGAGTAAGTTCATTCCTGCAAATCCGGCTCAGGTGTTCGCTGCCTTGCAAGAGCCTGCCCGCGTGGCCAAGTGGTGGGGCCCCGCTGGGTTCACCAATACGTTCCACAGATACGAGTTCGTCCCCGGCGGTAGTTGGCTTCTCACCATGCACGGGCCCGACGGCAAAGACTACCCAAACGAAAGCCGGTTTATCCGGATCGTTCAGGACCGGCTCGTCGAAGTCGAACATCTAAGCGGTCACCATTCGTCCTCACGCTCGAACTCGAGCCCGACGCGGCAGGAACAAACGTCCTGTGGCGTCAGACCTTCGACACTGTTGAACACTATCAACGAATCGCGGGGTTCGTTGCCGGAGCCAACGAGCAGAACCTTGAGCGCCTCGCCGCAGAGGTTGTCCGTGCGTAGCGTGGGGATGCCCATTCGAAAATGCCTACCGCGACGGGTTGGCAAACGCTTGATCGCGCTAGAGCTAGAAGTTCAGTCTGGCTCCATGTCCTCGAGAAGCGAGAACCGCACGGCGAAGATTTCCCTGGTCGATACCGAACCATCGGCATCCTTGTCGACCAGGATCAGTTGCTGCTCATCAGGCAGCCCGGCGGGTATCACCATCTTGCCCCCGGGCTTCAACTGATAGATCAACGCGCGCGGGATCAGCTCGGGAGCCGCTGTCACGATCATCTTGTCGAATGGCGCGTGTTCGGGCCATCCGTGGCAGCCGTTGCCGATCTTGACCTTGACATTGTCATGCCCCTGCCGAGCCAGCCGGTGCCGAGCCTGTGCACCGAGCTCTTCAATGAGTTCCACGCTGAAGACTCGTTGCGCGAGCTCTCCCAGAACCGCGGACTGGTAGCCCAGTCCGGTGCCAATCTCCAGCACCGAGTCGGTTGTCTGTATGTCGAGAAGTTCGGTCATCACCGCGACGATGAACGGCTGCGAGATCGTTTTGTCGTAGCCGATCGGCAAGGGTGAGTTGGCATAGGCGTAGGGCCGCAGCTCGAGCGGTACGAACTCGTGGCGCGGCACCTTGGCCATGACGTCCATGACCCGCCGGCTCAATGCCGCCTTGCCCAGTTGGGCGCACGCAAAAATGGTCTGTGCCGCGATTTCCGCGACCATGAGTTGGCGCAGTTTCGAGAATTCCTCGTCGCTCATGGTGCTTTCCGGTGGAAGCCACGTGGACATGCCCATCCTACGCCTGGGTCAGGCCGCCAGGCGCACTGGAATGCCCCGGCGGCCAAAGCCACGCGTGAAAGTGTCGAAGCGGCCAGCGATCGGCGTGCCGCAACGGGGGCAACAGCCGTGCGCGTCAAGATCGCATGCCAGCACCTCATACCAGTCGCGTCGCACGAGCGCTTCGTGGCAACCCGGGCAATAGGCCGTGCCACCGTCGACGTCGTGCACGTTGCCGGTGTACACATGGTGCAGACCGTTTCCACGCGCGATGGTGCAGGCGCGCGTCAATGTTGCGGGCGGGGTCGGCTCCGCATCCATCATCTTGTAGTCCGGGTGAAAGGCGGTGAAATGCAACGGCACGTCGGGCCCGAGCCGGTCGGCGATCCAGCGGGTCATCGCATCGATCTCTGCGCTGCTGTCGAACCGTCGGCGATGCCCAAGCAAGGAAATCCCGCTTAGACGATGATCGCGGCTCCGACATCGAACTGCGAAAAAGGAGACTCGGCTTGACAAGCCTGCAACAACGCCTGAAAGACTTGGCAAGCATCGACCTGCGGGGCATCCGGCGCGGGATCGAAAAAGAGAGCCTGCGCGTACAACCCGGCGGGGCGCTTGCCCTGACGCCACATCCGGCAGCGCTCGGTTCGGCGCTCGCCCATCCAAACATCACCACCGACTTCAGCGAATCGCAAGTCGAACTCATCACTGGCGTGCACACGGGCGTGGCTTCGTGCCTCGACGAGCTGACGCAGATTCACCAGTTCGTCTATCGAGAAATTGGCGACGAGTTGCTGTGGGTGGGAAGCATGCCGTGCGGGCTGCCGGCCGACGAAACGATTCCGATCGGCAGTTACGGCCCGTCGAACGTGGGCCGGGCCAAGAGCGTTTATCGCATGGGGCTGGGCCACCGTTACGGGCGGCGCATGCAGACGATCTCGGGCATCCACTACAACTGGTCGATGCCTGGCGTCTCCACCGATGAATATTTCGCGCTGATCCGCAATTTCAGGCGGCATTCGTTCCTATTGCTGTACCTGTTTGGCGCATCGCCCGCCGTCTGCTCGAGCTTTGTCGCGGGGCGCGAACACCGCCTTCAGGCGCTTGGCAACCACACGCTGCACCTGCCACACGCCACGTCGCTTCGCATGGGCCGGCTGGGCTACCAGAGCGACGCACAGGCGACTTTGTCCGTGAGCTACAACAGCCTCGATGGCTACGGCGCGTCGCTGCAGGATGCGCTGACGCGGCCATACCCGCCCTATGAGGCACTCGGCATTCTCAACCCTGGTGGAGAGTACAACCAGCTTGCCACCAGCTTGCTGCAGATCGAGAACGAGTTCTACGGAACCATCCGACCCAAGCGCGTCATCCGCCCTGGCGAACGCCCCTTGCACGCACTGCGCGAGCGCGGCGTGGAGTATGTCGAGGTGCGCTGCATGGATCTCGATCCCTTCGAGCCCGTGGGCATCGGCGCCGGCACCATCGCTTTCCTCGACGTCTTCCTGCTGCACTGCCTGCTTGCTGACAGCCCGCCGGACACGCCCGACGAAGTCGCGGCACAGGCGCGCAACCAGCATCGCACGGCGGAGCGCGGCCGCGAGTCGACCCTGCGGCTGGAACGCGGCGACGAAGAGGTGACGATCGCCGAATGGGGGGCGCAGCTTGTTGACGAATGCGCCCCGATCGCCGCCTTGCTCGACTCGCTGCACGGTGGCAGCAGCCACGTCGATGCTCTTGCGTCGGCGACGGCTGCGCTGGGCGATCCCGAACGCCTGCCCTCCGCCGAGGTCCTCAAGGCCATGGTTCGCGAGCACGAAGGCTCGTACACGGGGTTCATCAAGTCGCGCTCCGAACACACCAAGAAAGACTTGATGCAGCGCCCGTTCACTCCAGACATGCAGTCACGCTTCGAACGGCTTGCTCGGGAATCGGTCGAAGAGCAGCAACGCATCGAGGAGGCAGACTCGGTGCCGTTTGATGAGTTTCGGCAGCGGTATCTTTCGCTGAAGCAACTGGTCGTTTGAGCGAGGCTGCTCATGGCTGACGCGCCGTGTCCGCCTGCGGCTTCTTCGGCGGGCGGCGAGAACAGCGCGCCCTGCTGGAAAGCACGCCGAGCGGCGCGCCCTTTGTCTCGGCGGCGCCGGCTCATCACTCGCGTGCCAGATGCTGAAGGAACCACTCCTGCGCGCGCGCTGCGACGATGTCCAGCGTGCCAGGCTCTTCGAACAAGTGAGTGGCGCCCGGGACGATGATCAATTGCGTCTCGGCGGTGATTTGAGCAGCCGCTCGTTCGTTCATGCCGATCACTGGGACATCGTTGCCACCGACGATCAACAACGTCGGGGCGCGCACACCGCTCAGCGCGTCACCGGCCAAGTCCGGTCGACCTCCGCGCGATACAACGGCGCGCACGACCTCAGGACGCTCCGAGGCCGCCACGAGCGCCGCGCCCGCCCCCGTGCTGGCACCGAAATAGCCGATGGGGAGATTGGGGAGGCGGTTGGCTCCTGGTTGACCGAGCCAATCGGTCGCGGCAACGAGTCGCTGCGCGAGGAGTTCAATGTCAAATCTCAGATGGCGGGTTCGCTCATCGATCGCTTCTTCCTCGGGCGTCAGCAGGTCGGCCAGTACGCTGGCCAAGCCGGCTTTTCCAAGCACTGCTGCAACAAAGCGGTTGCGCGGACTGAATCGACTGCTGCCACTGCCGTGGGCAAACAGGACGAGACCGGAAGCGTCGGTCGGCAGGCTCAGGTCCGCGTCTATCGTGACCAGTCCCGCAGGAATCCGCAGCGGGTGCTGCTCGATGCCGGAAATCAGGGTGGCCATGACTACAAGCTCGCGGGATAGGTTTGTCGCGCTTCAGCCTCGCGCTTATCGGCATTGCGCTCGGTTTCGATGGCACGCATCAGGAAGAAGTCAGGATCCATGTTTGCTCGTTCGGTCTTCTTCTGCTCTCTGCAAGGAAAGCTCAGCAAATCGCATTCCACTCGACCTTCCCTCGCGAATGACCTCAGCACCGTGCAAATTCCACTCAAGCGGATGCAGGATTTCCCGCTTGGACCAAAGCCAAGCCGGAGATGGCTCGCTCGCCACCGTTACCTCCTCTCCCTCTGGGGAGTCTCTGGGGCGGGTGGGTTTGCCACCGTGCGGAGCCAGCGTCAAGCTCGCAGTCATTGGCGGCTGCCTTCGGCGCGTCTCACAATGCACTCTGTTTCCCGAACACTTGGAACCCTCGCCTCATCATGCTCGACTGGATTTTCAAGAAAAGCAAGGCGCGCACAGCCGCGGACCGAAATGCAAGCTCTGCCGTCAAGCCCGTCGCATCCGGCGACTCCGTGCAAGTCGACAACCCGGCGCCTGCGGCCGTCGACTGGCAGTCGAAGCTGCAAGCTGCAATGGGCGATGACGCCGCTCTCTTGGCATTGGCGCGCGAGGGGACCCCGATCGACGTGAAGATGGCCGCCGTCGGCGCGCTCACCAGCGAAGCCTCGTTGAAGCTCGCCGAGCGTGAGCATCGTGACCGGGATCGCCGGGTTCATCGACTGGCCAAGCAGCGTCTCCTCGCGCAGGTCGCGCTGCGAGAAACCGGCGAAAAGGCCTCCCGACTCATCGATGCGGCCAAAGAGTTGGTCGAAGTGCCTTTGATTCCGGCCAACCGGCTTGTAGATCTCGACCGGGCATGGCGGGCATTGGACAGTACGCTGGTTAGCGCCATGCAGCGCTGCGAATTCGATGCTTTGCTCGCTCAGCTGAGCACACTCACGCGTGAGCGCGGCGACCACAAGCTGAAGATCGAGCGCTGGACCGCCGAGGCGCGGCATGCGCTCGCGCAATTGCAGGCAGCCTGCGGCCCAGCCGCCGACACGCAAGATCGCAGCCAGTTGGCGGCGGCCATCGCATCGGCCCACGCAGTCGTCGAGGCTGCACCGGATGCAGACACCACCGGCACGCTGCGAGATTCGTTGCGCGACGCGGTGCAGAACTGCGCAGAATTCGACGAACGTCTTGCCGTTCTCGACGACATCCTGCAAATGGAAACGCCGCCGCAGGATGCCGTATTGCGCTGGCAACAGCTTTCACCGCTTGCGGATACCCGGCTTTCCGAGATGCTGAACCGGCGTTTCGAGCAGTGGCAGCATGCCCGGGACCATGGGCAGCAGGCACGCCGCGCGCAGCGGCGAGAGCGCGCCATTGAGCGTGAACTAGGGGTCCGAAAGGAACGCACTGAAACCTTGGCCACGGTGCTGGAACAGGCCGAGGCAGCACTCGCCGCAGGTCATCTTGCCGACACCGACAAGCACCTGGTCGACATCGACGAGTTGCTGCACGGCGGCGCATCTGCCGAAGCGCTGCGGACACGCATCGACGCACTTCAGGCAGAGTACGCGCGGCTCAAAGGTTGGCAGCAGTGGGGCGGCGGTCTGGCACGCGAGGAACTTGTGCTGCAAGCCGAAGCCTTGGCGGCGGCCTCCGTCGGGGAAGCCGATGCGCGCATCGTGAAGCTGTCGATCAAGCAGCAAACCGAGGTCATCGACGATCTGCATGCGCGCTGGAAAGAACTTGATCGCTTGGGCGGCGCCACGAATCGCTCGCTGTGGCAGCGTTTCGACGCGGCGCTCAAGACTGCGTATCAACCGGTGGCCGCGCATTTCGAAGCGCAGCGGGCGGCGCGTCAGCAGAACCTGATTGCGCGTGATCAACTTGTCGAGGCATTGAACGCGGTAACGCTGCCCGAGGTGAGCGAAGGCGCAGCGGTCCCGGACTGGAAGTCGCTGGCCGCTGCGCTCGATCAGTTTCAGACCGAGTGGCGAAAGCTCGGTCCGCTCGAACACACGGTGCCGCACAAGGATCGCGGCAAGCTGGTCGAGCGCATGAGCGCCGCGGTGCAACGGCTAGAAGCGCCACTGACCGAAGCGCGTCGCGTTGCCCGGCTGGCACGCGAGCGGCTCATCGCTGGCGCCAAGGCCTTGGCCTCTGAAGCGGGTGGCGGTGCGCAAGGTCGCGACGTGGTCGGCAAGGTGCGCGAGCTGCAGGCCGAGTGGCAGCAGCAAGCGAAGGCACTGCCGCTCACTCGCGCCGTCGAGAATGCGCTGTGGGCAGAGTTCAAGACCCACATAGACGCTGTCTTCAGCGAGCGCGAGGCGGTCTTCAGCGCTCGCGACGCGGAGTTCAAGTCAAATAGCGCGGAGCGAGCCGCACTGATCGATCGACTCGTGGCGATGACTGCCGACACGCCGCCGGCCGAACTCAAGCGCACGTTGGCCGAAGTCGACGCGCAGTGGCAGCGTACGGGGCCTGCGTCGCGAAGCGACGCGGCAGCCCTTGATTCGCGGTTCAACAACGCCCGCGAAGCGGCACGCCAATACCTGGCCTGCGCTGAACAACGCCACTGGCACACCAACTGTGACGCGTTGGAGGCCAAGCTGGCGATGTGCGAGGAGCTGGAGCGCGGCGCGACGCCTGCCGAGACAAGGGCGGCGATCGAGCAGCGCTGGAAGGCGCTGCCCGCGCTGCAGCCGGCTGCCTGGGAGCAGGCGCTGGCCGAGCGTGCTTCGTTGGTCGATGCAGCGCAAAGCGGCAACTCACGCACTCCTGCGTCGACCGGCGACTTGCTGATGCAATTGGAGGTCGCCTTTCAACTGGACTCACCACCGGAGTTCCAGGCGGCGCGCCGAGAGATGAAGCTGCAGGCGATGAAGGCGGCATTGGAAGGGCGGCAATCTCTCGAATCGACCCCGCTCGCGCCAGATGAACTGCTGGCAGCGGCACTCGGTCGCACGCCACTCGATGGTCCGCAGCGCGAACGCCTGGGCAAGGTCATTGCAGCGGTGCGCAGTCTTGCTCGGCCAGGCGCTGGCTGACCGCGCACACCGGCAAGTGCGCGTTCAATACGTCCCGACGTAGTCCTTCTTGCCCACCTCGACGCCGTTGTGGCGCAAGATTGCATAGGCGGTGGTGACATGGAAGAAGAAGTGCGGCAGTCCGTAGTTCAACAGGTACGAATGGCCGCTGAAGCGCTTCTCTTTGGGCGTGCCGGCCTGGGTCACGATCTCTCGCGTGTCGCTGCCCTCGTATTGTTGCGGCGTCAGGCTGTTGACGAAGGCGAGTGTCTTGGCGATGCGTGCCTGCGCGTCGCCGAACGTCTGCTCCTCGTCCTCGAAGCTTGGCACCTCCACGCCTGCCAGCCGCGCCGACACGCCTTTCGCGAAGTCGCAAGCCACCTGGACTTGGCGCAGCAAGGGGAACATGTCTGGGTAGAGGCGATCCTGCAGCAGCACGTTCGGTTCGAACTTCCTGGCCACCGCGTGCGCTTCGGCTTTTGCCAAAACGCCGCTCAAGCTGCCGAGCATTTGATTGAAAACAGTGTTTGAAGTGATGTACAGCGAAGAGGTCATGGGTGCTTTTGGGTAGAAGGGATGAATTGGCCTGAGAGGCTGGGAGTATTTCGAACGTGTCCGAGCAGCACGTCAAAAGGCGCCTGATCTAGGCGCAAAGCGCAGCCATAGCTTGGCTATGGCGAGCAT
>Ga0136846_1218845_pt1 | contig 15331 bp, 22 predicted proteins | sample HopSoiMetagenom2_FD_96841 | JGI IMG/M metagenome (GOLD analysis project Ga0136846, IMG submission 96841) | Grasslands soil microbial communities from Hopland, California, USA - 2 Assembly 2016 (version 4) | ecosystem: Environmental > Terrestrial > Soil > Grasslands | place: USA: Hopland... | reverse complement strand
GCCACGTCGACGGCGAAAACGACGTTCGGCACGATTGGCGTGAAGGTCTGGATCTTCAAGGGTGAAGTGACCGAAGACCTCCACGGTCGCACCTATTCGACGGGCGTCTAACCATGCTGGCACCGAAGCGGGTCAAGTTTCGCAAGCGGTTCAAGGGCCGCACCGCCGGAATGGCCACGCGCGGCAACACCGTCGCGTTCGGCCACTACGCGCTCATGTCACTCGATCCCGGCTGGATCTCGAACCGGCAGATCGAGGCCGCGCGCGTCGCGCTCACGCGCGAGATGAAGCGGGGCGGCAAGGTCTGGATCCGGCTGTTCCCGGACAAGCCGATCACGAAGAAGCCGGCCGAGACGCGGATGGGGAAGGGCAAGGGAAATCCGGAAGGCTGGGTGGCGGTCGTGAAGCCGGGCCGGATCATGTTCGAGGTGGAAGGCATCGACGAGCCGTCGGCGCGCGCGGCATTGGCGCTCGCGTCGGCCAAGCTGCCCGTCAAGTCGAAGTTCGTGAAGCGCGAGGAGCGGTAAGATGGCGGCTAAACGGGAAAACCGGCCCGACGGACTGCGCGAGCTCAAGACCGACGAGCTGAGCCAGAAGCTGGCCGTGCTGACCGAAGAGCAATTCCGGCTCGAGTTCCGCCGGGCGACGGAGTCGTTGTCGAACCCGCTGCAGCTGCGCACGATCCGGCGCGACATCGCGCGGATCAAGACCATTCTGAAGGAGAGGGCATCCGCATGATCGAGCGCGGCCGCCGGAAGGTTCGCACGGGCACCGTGGTGAGCGACAAAATGGTGAAGACGGTGACGGTCTCGATGGAGCGTCGCTTCGCCCACGGCTTTTACGGCAAGCAGGTCAACCGCACCAAGACGGTCGCCGCGCACGACGAGCACGGCGCCAAGCTGGGTGATACGGTGCGCATCGTGGAAACGCGGCCACTCTCCAAGCGCAAGCGCTGGCGGGTGGTCGAAATCGTCGAGCGCGCGAAGTAAGCGGAGAGAGCCATGGTTCAGCAAGAATCGCAGGTCAAGATCGCGGACAACTCGGGCGCGCGCCGCGCGCTCGTGATCCGCGTGCTCGGCGGCTCCAAGCGCCGCTACGCAGGGCTGGGCGACGTCGTCGTTGTGACGATCAAGGACGCCATTCCCACCGGCCAGGTGAAAAAGGGGGAAGTGGTGAAGGCGGTCATTGTGCGGACGGCGAAGGAGACCAAGCGCAAGGACGGCTCCTATATCCGCTTCGACGAGAACGCCGCGGTGCTCATCAACGATGAAGGCGAGCCGCGCGCGACACGCATCTTCGGCCCTGTGGGGCGGGAGCTGCGGGAGAAAAAGTTCATGAAGATCGTGTCGCTGGCGCCGGAGGTGATCTGACATGAAGCCGCTCGTCTACAAGAAGTCCCGACTCGAGCGCGGGACTGAGCCGGAACGGCACAAGCTGCATATCGCCAAGGGCGACACGGTGCGCGTGATCAGCGGCGAGCACCGCGGCAAGGAAGGCCGGGTGCTCCACGTCTATCCCAAGAAGTTCCGGGTGGTGGTGGAGGGCGTAAACGTCGTGAAGCGGCACAAGCGCGCGACGACCCCGCAGGGGGAGAGCGGGATCATCGAGTTTGCGGCGCCGATCGCCGCATCGAACGTGATGCTGCTCGATCCGAAGTCGGGAAATCCGACGCGGGTGCGCCGGCGCCACGACAAGGAAGGCAAGCTCGAACGGATCGCGGTGAGATCGGGTCAACCGATTCCGCGGGTGAGGTGAGTATGGCCGACGACAAAGAGAAGCAGGAAAAGAAGCCGAAACAGCAGCAGCAGCCGAAGGGCGAGAAGCAGGGCAAGAAGCCGAAGAAGGACGCCGAGCAGGCGGCCGAAGCCCAGACCTCGAGCCCCGAGCCCCCATCGGAGCCGGCGCCGCGCGCGCGGCTCTGGGATTTCTACGAGCAGCAGGTGCGCGGCAAGCTGCAGCAACAGTTCGGCTTCAAGAATCCGCACGAGATTCCGAAGCTCAAGAAAATCGTGCTGAACGTCGGGATGGGCGACGCGCCCAAGAATCCGAAAGGGCTCGACGCCGCGGTCGCCGAGCTGGCCTCCATCACCGGGCAGCACCCGGTCGTGACGCGGGCCAAGAAGGCGATCGCGAATTTCAACCTGCGCGAGGGCCAGCCGATCGGCTGCGCCGTGACGTTGCGGGGCGGGCGGATGTTCGAGTTTCTGGACCGGTTCATCAGCATCGCGGTGCCGCGCATGCGCGACTTCCGCGGGTTGCCGACGAAGAGCTTCGACGGGCGCGGTAACTACTCGCTCGGCATCAAAGAGCAGATGATTTTCCCCGAGATCGACTACGACAAAGTCGAGCGCATTCACGGGATGGACATCACGTTCGTGACGAGCGCCGGGCGCGACGACACCGCGCTGGCGCTGCTCAAAGAGCTGGGCATGCCGTTCCGCATGGAAGCAGCGGCCGCGGCCGGCGCGGCAGCCTAGGAGAGGACATGGCGAAGAAGGCGTGGATCGAGAAGATCAAGAAGACCCCGAAGTTCAAGGTGCGGCGCTACTACCGCTGCCGCCGTTGCGGCCGCAGCCGGGGCACGCTGCGCAAGTTCGAGCTGTGCCGCATTTGTTTCCGTGAGCTGGCGTTACGCGGGGAGATTCCCGGCGTACGCAAGGCCAGCTGGTAAAGGCGCGAGGGACACGAATGAGCGTTATTGATCCCGTCGCCGATATGCTTACCCGGGTACGCAACGCGTGCCTCGCGGGTCACCGCCGGGTCGACATGCCGGTGTCGAAGCTGAAAGTCGCGATCGCCAACATTCTCCGCGACAACCACTACATCCAGGACTACAAGGTCCTCGATGACGGCCAGCACGGACTGCTGCGGCTGTATCTGAAGTATCACAACGACGCGTCCGTCATCCGCGAGTTGCATCGGGTGTCGTCGCCCGGCCTGCGACGCTACGTGAAGGCACGCGAGATTCCCCGCGTCAAGAACGGACTCGGGATGGCCATTCTCAGCACGCCGCAGGGACTCATGACGGACCGCGAAGCCCGCACCGCCCGCGTGGGTGGCGAAGTGCTCGCGGTGGTCTGGTAGCCAGGGACTCGGGGAGAGGGAATAGGGGCTCGGAATGTCACGCATCGGAAGAAAGCCGGTTGCGCTGCCGAAAGGCGTCACGGCGCAGATCGACGGTCACAAGGTGACGGTCAAGGGACCGAAGGGCGAAATCAGCCGGACGCTGCACGAGGACATGCTGCTGTCGCTCGAGGACGGCACGATCGTCGTGAAACGTCCCTCTGACGAAGCGCAGCACAAGGCGCTCCACGGCCTGACGCGCACGCTCGTGGCAAACATGGTGCAGGGGGTGACCGACGGCTTCGTGAAGTCGCTCGAGATCCAGGGCGTCGGCTACAAGGCCGAGCCCAAGCCGTTTGGCGTGCAGCTCGTCGTGGGCTACTCGCATCCGGTGCCCTACCACGCGCCGCAGGGCATTAAGATCACGGTCACGAACAACGTCCAGGTAAAGATCGAGGGCGTCGACAAGGAACTGGTCGGCCAGGTAGCCGCGGAGATTCGCAACGTGCGGCCACCCGAGCCTTACAAGGGCAAAGGCATCCGCTACGCCGGCGAGCAGGTGCGGCGCAAAGCGGGCAAGACGGCCCAGGCGGCGAAATAAGCTATGCGATCGATTCGAAAAGTCAGAAGCGCGAACGACAGCCGGCGGCGCCGGCACCTCCGGGTCCGCAAGAAGGTGGAGGGGACGCCCGAGCGGCCGCGCCTCGTCGTGTTTCGCTCGTCGAAACACATTTACGCGCAGCTGGTGGATGATCAGCGCGGCGTGACGCTCGCCGGCGCGGCCGACACCTCCGAAGGGATGCAGGTCGACGGCAAGGGCAAAGTGGCACGCAGCTTCGCGCTCGGCCGCCTCATGGCGGCGAAGGCAAAAGAGAAAGGCATCGCCAAAGTCGTATTCGATCGCGGCGGTTATCAGTATCACGGGCGCGTGAAGGCCGTTGCCGACGGCGCCCGCAAGGGGGGGCTCGAGTTCTAATGGCTGATCCGAAAGACGAAACAGTGCCCTCGACCGAGGGAACGTCCGCGTCGACGAACGTGCCGGCGGCCGATGTGCCACCGGCCGCCGCAGACCAGCAGCCGCCGCCGCAGCAACAGCAACCGCAGCAACAGCAACCGCAGCGCCCATCGCGCGGACCTCGAGGCGGTGGCGGTGGTGGGGGCGGGGGGGGGCGCGGCCGCGGTCGTGGGCGTGGGGGAGATCGGCGCGATGGCGAACGGGGCGGCCCGGGCGGACGCGACAACGACGGCATGGTCGAGAACGTCGTCGCGATCAACCGGGTAGCGAAGGTCGTGAAGGGCGGTCGCCGCTTCTCCTTCAATGCCCTGGTAGCGGTGGGCGACGGCAAAGGCCAGGTCGGCATCGCGACGGGTAAGGCGAACGAAGTGAGCGAGGCGGTGCGGAAGGCCGTCGAGGCGGCGCGCCGGAGCATGAACGAGATCCCGCTCACCGGCGGAACGATTCCACACGAGATCATCGGCAAGCACGGCGCGGGGCGCGTGCTGCTCAAACCGGCGGCGTCGGGAACGGGCGTGATCGCGGGCGGTCCGGTGCGCGCAGTGCTCGAGTGCGCCGGCATTCGCGACATCCTGACCAAGAGCCTTGGATCGACGAATCCGCACAACATGGTACGCGCCACGATGGACGGCCTGAAGCGGCTGACGACGGCGCGGCGTGTTGCGCGCGAACGTGGTGTCGAGCCCGAGGCGATTCATTACCGGGCGCGCCAGGAAGCCGTGGTGACGCATGGGTAGGCTGCCACCGACCCGGAAATATCGGAAACGCAAATCGGGTCGGGACCGTGTGCTCCCACCGGCCGGGAAAGGCAGCCTGCGGATCAAGCAAGTGCGCTCCGGGAGCGGCCATTCCGGGCGCCTGAAGCGGACGCTCGCGGCGCTGGGATTGAAGCACCATCAGGATGAAGTCGTGCACGCCGACCATCCCGCACTGCGCGGCATGCTGCAGCAGGTCCGGCATCTCGTTGTCGTGACGGCCGACGGGACGGAGCGAGCGACCAAAGACACGAAGCGGGGAAAGAAGTCAGATGCCAAGAGCTAAAGCGAAAGCGACGCGGAAGCCACGGGCGAGGGCCAAGTCCCGGGCCGCGAATCCGGAGACCCAATTCCAGCGGCTGGCGCTCCACGATCTCAAGCCGCCGCGCGGCTCGCACCGCGCGCGTATCCGCAAGGGCAGGGGTCCGGGCTCCGGAATCGGGAAAACCGCTGGCCGTGGCGGTAAGGGTCAGACCGCGCGCCAGGGCGGCAAGGTGCGGCCCGGATTCGAGGGCGGGCAGATGCCGCTCATCCGGCGCATCCCGAAGCGCGGTTTTACCAATCCGTTCAAGCAGGCGGCGCAGGTGGTGAACGTGCGGCATCTCGTGCTGCTGGCGGAGGGCGTCGAGGTGACGCCCGACACGCTGTTTGGCGCCGGCCTGGTCCGACGGCCCGATCATCCGATCAAGCTGCTCGGCACCGGTGAGGTCGCGGGGCGGAAGTTCGTCGTCAAAGGCGTGGCGGTATCGGCCAGTGCCAAGACCAAAATCGAGCAGGCGGGCGGAACGATCGCGTGAGCAATCCGATTCCCAATCTGTTCAAGGTTCCGGAGCTCAAGGAAAAACTCCTCTTCACCTTCCTGTGCCTCGCGATCTACCGCATCGGCGCGCACATCGCGACGCCGGGCGTCAACGTCGATGCGCTCGCCGACTTCCTGACCAACCAGGGACAGGGCACGCTGTTCCAGCTGTACGACCTGTTTGCGGGCGGCGGCTTCTCCCGCGCCACCGTATTCGCGCTGGGCATCATGCCCTACATCTCGGCGAGCATCGTCTTCCAGCTCGCGGGGCCGGTGTTCCCGGTGATCGAGAAGATGCAGCGCGACGAAGAGGGCAAGAAGACGCTCACGCAGTGGACGCGCTACCTGACTGTGGTGCTGTGCATTTTTCAGGCATACGGCTTCGCCATCTTCACCGAGCAGCTCACGAACGCAGTGGCGCACCCGGGATGGGCATTCCGGATGACGACGGTGCTCACCCTCACCACGGGCGGCGTGTTCGTCATGTGGCTGGGCGAGCAGATCACCGAGCGGGGCATCGGCAACGGCATGAGCCTGCTGATCTTCTTCTCCATCATCGAGCGCATTCTTCCCGAAACGCTGCGAACCTTCGAAGCGCTGAAGACGGGCACCCTGAGCTTTCCGGTGCTGCTCATCGTGCTGTCCATGATGGTACTGGTCGTCGCGGCCACCGTCGCGATTACGGTGGCAGCGCGGCGCATTCCGGTGCAGATCCCGCGCAAGGTGATGGGACGCGGGCGCATTCGCGAAGGACAGAAGACGTTCATTCCGCTGCGCATCAATTCGGCCGGCGTGATGCCGATCATCTTTGCGCAGTCGCTGATCATCGTTCCGGGAACGGTCGCGACCTTCAGCGGCATCGAGTCGCTGAAGCGCTTCGCCGAGTACTTCAACACGACGTCGGTGTGGTACATCGTCTCGAGCGCAGTGCTGATCGTGTTCTTCGCGTATTTCTACACGTCCATCATCTTCAATCCGGTCGACCTCGCGGAAAATCTGAAGAAACAGGGCGCGTTCATTCCCGGCGTGAAGCCCGGCGCGGCGACCGCGGATTATATCGACGAGGTTCTGACGCGCATCACGCTGCCGGGCGCGATCTTCCTCACCTTCGTCGCGTTGCTTCCGATCGTGGTATCCAACACGCTCAACATGCCGTTCGGATTTGGCGGCACGGCGCTGCTCATCGTGGTCGGCGTCGCGCTGGATACGGTGCAGCAGGTGCAGCAGCATCTCCTGTTGCGGCAATATGACGGCTTCATGAAGGGTGGGGGCGCCGGCGGCGGCACCTCGCGGGTGCGCTTCCGCCGCTAGTGTTCATTCTCATCCTGGGGGCGCCGGGCTCGGGCAAGGGGACGCAGGGAAAGATCCTCGCCGAGCGCCTCGGCGTGCCCAAGATCACCACGGGCGACCTGATCCGCGCCGCCATGCGTGACGGCACTCCGCTCGGCATCGAAGCCAAGAAGTTCTACGACGAAGGAAAGCTGGTTCCCGACAGCGTCATCCTCGGCATGATCAAGGACGAGCTGGACCGCCCGGAAGCGAAAGAGGGCGCGATCCTGGACGGTTTTCCCCGCACCGCGGGGCAAGCCGAGCTGGTCGATCGGACGTTGGCGCAGCGCGGCCAGCGTTTGAATCACATCCTGCTGCTCGATGTCACCGAGGACGAGCTCGTGCGCCGCATGAGCCAGCGCGCGCAGGTCGAGGGCCGCCCCGACGACACGCCCGAGGCGATCAAGACGCGCCTGCAGGTTTATCAACGCGATACCGCCCCCCTCATCGGGCACTACGCCCAGCGCGGCATCGTGCACCCCGTCCCCGGCACCGGTTCGGTCGCGCAGATCACCGAGGCGATCAAGCGGATCATCGGGCGATGATTACGATCAAGTCGCCGCGCGAGATCGAGACGATGGCGGCCGCCGGCCGGATCGTCGCCGAGACGCTGGCGCTCGTCGGCCGGAATATCCGGCCCGATATCACCACCGAGGAGCTGGACCGCCTGGCGGAAGAATTCATCCGCAGTCATCCCGGCGCGCTGCCCTCGTTCAAAGGCCTGTACGATTTCCCCGCGACGCTCTGCACGTCCATCAATCAGGAAATCGTGCACGGCATACCCTCCAAAAAGCGCGTGCTGCACGACGGCGACATCCTCAGTGTGGACGTCGGCGTGCGGTTCGAAGGGCTGCATGCGGATTCCGCCGCGACGTTTCCGGTCGGCGACATCAAACCCGAGGTGGCGCGGCTGCTCGACGTGACGCAGGAAGCGCTGGCTGCCGGAGTGGCGCAGGCGCGGGCCGGCAATCACGTGGGGGACATCGGACATGCCGTACAAAAGGTGGCCGAAGGGGCGGGGTATTCGATTGTACGCGAGCTCGTGGGGCACGGCATCGGTACGGCGTTTCACGAGGAGCCGCAGGTGCCCAACTACGGCAAGCCCAAGCGCGGGCCGCGACTCGTGGCGGGGATGACGATTGCGATCGAGCCGATGATCAACCTGGGCGGATCGGCGATCCGAACGCTCGACGACAAGTGGACCGTCGTAACGGAAGACGGCTCGATGTCGGCGCATTTCGAGCATACGGTGGCGATCGGCGAGACCGGCGACCCACCCCGCATCCTGACGAGCGTGAACGGATCAGCCGACGCCTGAGTGTTTTGCCCTCGCCTGATCGGACATTCCGGCCAGGTTGGCGTTCACATTCTCCGTTGCCCCATCGATCGCTGTTCGTGCGAGCATTCCCGCCACCCGCGCGTCACTCACGGCGTTCTTGTTTCCGATTTGCTCGATGGACTGCGCCAGCGCCAGGATGCGCCGTCCGTGCTTGACGACTTCGGCGGGGGGACGCGCGGCCGCCAGAAGCGCCTCATCGATCGCCTGGGCGCGGGCGGGGTCGTTTTTCGCAATCTTGTACGCCCGGCTGACTCCTTCGTAGGCCTGCGCGTCTTCATCCACCAGCCGGCGCAGATCGACGCGCAGGCGCTCGGCTTCGGCAAGGATATCGCGGGCCTGAGCGTCGACGGCCGCGTAGGCTTTTCGTCCTACCGTCAGCCGCGCCACCATGGCCACGAGCGCGGCGGCGAGTGTTCCCGCGAGCGCGGCGGCGCTGCCGCCCCCGGGCGTTGGTGATCCGCCCGCCAACTCGTCGATCCACCCATCCATGGTGGGCGCGGGGGGACGGTCGCTCTCGGACGACGGTGCCGCGGCTTCGCGGATCTTCGCTTCCAAAATGTGCGCGGCTGCATTGGGCAGCCGCAGTGCGGTCTCCGCGGCGCTGATGATCGCGCGCTCGGGAATCAGGCCCACGATCTCGCTTTTCTGTATCGCCACCTCGCGTTTTTCCGCCAGGGCTCTGATCCGGTTGTAAGCGGTCGCCGGCGACGTGATATCGATATCCAACAGATTCATCGAGACCTGTGCGACGCCATCGACCGCGAAGCCGCTGGCCTGCACGCCGGGCAAGCCGCCGCTCGAGGTGCGGATCTGTTTCGCGATCTCTTTGGCGATCGCGACGTCGGTCGTGTCGAGATACACGTTGAATGCGACGAGAAAGGGCCGCGCCCCGATCGCGGTCGCACCAGCGGTGGGATGAACGCGGTTGGGCCCGTAGTCGGGATCGAGCACCCGTCCGCGCATGCCTTCGAATTCGCCCTTGCGCACGTCCGGCAGCAGCACCCGCTCGGCGCGCGCGGCAGCACGCGCGTAGAGAAAGACCGGGATCCCGAGCTCTTTCGCGGCCTGCTCCCCCAACCGGCGCGCCAGCGCGACGCATTCGTCCATGGTGACGCCCGCCACGGGGACGAACGGCACGACATCCGTCGCGCCCATGCGCGGATGTTCCCCGCTGTGCTGCGTGAGATCGATCCGCTGCGTGGCGACCCGCATTGCCGCGAACGCGGCGGCGAGGGCTGCCTCCGGCGGTGCGACGAAAGTGAAGACCGACCGGTGGTGCGACGCGTCGGTCTGCACATCGAGCAGATGCACCCCCGTCACGCCCGCGATCGCCGACCGCAGCGCGTCGATCGTCGCGGCGTCGCGGCCCTCCGAAAAATTCGGGACGCATTCGACGAGCGGAGTCGATGTCATCAGCTCTTCCTTATCAGCTCGAGAAGCCAGCGGTGCATCGCCGTGTTGCCCGCGACGATCGATCCGTTGCCCTCAGTGCTCAGCACATCGGCGCTGCCGTCCAGGCGCGTTACCATGCCGCCGGCTTCGCGGATGAGCAGCGCGCCGGCCGCGATGTCCCATGGCGCCAGCTGAAGCTCCCAGAACCCGTCCAGCCGTCCCGCCGCGAGGTCCGCCAGGTCCAGCGCGGCCGATCCCGCGCGCCGGATGCCGCTCGCCGCTCCGGTGACGGCCGCGAACTGCGCGAGATAGGCGGGGAGCCGCTCCAAGGCACGGAACGGGAATCCGGTTCCGATCAGCGCGAGCCGCGGCTCGCTGATCGGCGAGACGCTGAGTCGGGTCGTCCCCTCGAACGCGCCGCCCCCCCGCACCGCGCGATACGTGCTCTCGCGGCATACATCGTGAATGACGCCAACGGCCAGTTTCCCCTCGACCACGCAGCCGATGCTCACCGCGTACTGGGGATAGCCGTGCAGGTAGTTGGTCGTGCCATCGAGGGGATCGACGATCCAGACGACGTCCCCTCGCACGGCCCGCTGCGGCGACAGCTCCTCGCCGACGACGATCGAGTCCGGCGCGCCGCGCGTCAGAATCTCCGTGATCACGCCTTCGGCCGCGCGGTCGACCTCCGTGGCGAAATCGTGTTGGCCCTTCTCGGTCCAGGCCTGGGTCGCGGGCCGCGCCGCGCTGCGGAGATACTCCCCGGCGCGAGTGGCGGCGGTTTCGGCGAGCTTGACTAAGTCGTTGTAATCACGCACCTTGTGGCCCCGTGCCCCCGATGAAACGCGTGTTCAGCGGTATCCAGCCGTCCGGCGAGCTGCACCTCGGTAACTACCTCGGCGCCGTGCAGAACTGGGTGAAGCTCCAGTCGCAGCATGATTGTCTGTTCTGCGTCGTCGATCTCCACGCCATCACTCAGCCCTACGACTCAGCCAACTTGTCGTCGCTCACACTCGACATGGCGGTGAGTCTCTACGCCGCGGGCCTCGATCCGGAAAAATGCATCGTGTTCGTGCAAGCACACGTGCCCGAACACAACGAGCTCAACTGGCTGCTGACGACGGTGGCTCCCCTCGGTGAGCTCGAGCGCCAGACGCAGTTCAAGGACAAGGCGCAGCGTCAGGAGAGCGTCCCGGCCGGGTTGCTCATGTATCCCGTACTGCAAGCGGCTGACGTACTGCTCTATAAAGCTAGCCTCGTCCCGGTCGGAGAGGATCAGGTTCAGCACCTCGAGCTGATGCGGGAAATCGCGCGCCGTTGGAACGGGCGCTTCGGTGAGGGCTATTTTCCGGAGCCGCAGCCGCTCCTGACCAATACGAAACGTGTCCTCGGCCTCGACGGCAAAGCGAAGATGTCCAAGAGTCTGGGGAACACGATCGGCATTTTCGAGTCCCCCGAGGCGATCTGGGAGAAGCTCCGCCCCGCCGCCACCGATCCGGCGCGCGTGACGCGGAAGGATCCTGGCACTCCGGAGATCTGCAATATCTTCACGCTGCATCACGGGTTTTCGCCTCCCGATACCGTTGCGGAAGTGGCCGAGAAGTGCCGGACCGCCGGGTGGGGCTGCATCGACTGCAAGCGCAGGCTCGCCGACAACATGATCGCCACCCTGGCCCCGATGCGGGAGCGTGCGGGGGCGCTGAAGCGTGATCCGGGTGGCGTGATGGAGCGGCTGCGCGCCGGGGCAGCCCGGGCGCGCCGACTGGCACAGCAAACCATCGCCGAAGTGCGCGAGAAGATGGGGTTTCTCCATGGGTGATATGCTGCAACGCATCACCGGGATCTTTCGCCTCGATCTCATGCTGCAGCTCGGTCTCGCCACGCTGCTCGGCGGCGCCATCGGCCTCGAGCGCGAGCTCGGCGGCAAGCCGGCGGGACTCAGGACCAACATCCTGATCTGTATCGGGTCGGTGCTCTACACCCATCTCTCGCTCGCGATGCTGCGCGGAGCGTCGGCGACGGGGATGATTCCCGCGGGCACCGACACCACCCGCGTTGCGGCCCAGATCGTTACCGGCGTCGGGTTCATCGGGGCCGGCACGATCCTGCATGCGCGCGGCGCCGTCGTCGGTCTGACCAGCGCGGCGACGATCTGGGTCGTCGCGGCCATTGGTGTCGCACTGGGGAGCGGCTACTACCTCGAAGGAGTCGGTACCACACTCGCGGTGTTAATCGTGCTTGCCGGTCTCGGTCGGGCCGAGAAGATCGTGCAGCGACGCTCGATGCGCGCGACGATCACGGTGCATGCGCGCACCGGGCCGTCCGTCGTCGAAGATTTGGAAACGCTGGTGCGCCGTACCGGGCTCGAGCTGATCAGCATCTCGCAGCGGCAGGAGAACGTCGATACCGTCATCGAGCTGGATCTGCGCGGCTCCAAGCGGTTGTACGATCAGGCTGTCGTGACGCTGCTGCATCACGATCACGTTCGTACCGTCTCCACGGGGGAGTGAACGGCCGCCCCCCGTCGGATGGTTGTGGATCTCGCTTCGCCACGCGCGTCCTGGCGAATCCCACCCGCGCGCGTTATCGAAATCGGTGACGCCCTCGGTCGGGACTGGGAGCTCGTCGAGATTCGCACGCCGGCTTCCTCCGATGGAGACGGCGCGTCGGGCAGCGGCTCGCGCGAGGCCATCGCGGCCGCGCACGGGGCCGAGATCTACATCGGCTACGGAATTGCGGCGGGCGTCGCCGCGGCGGGAAAGGGCACACTCCGGTGGGTTCACAGCGGCACCGCCGGCATCGGATCGAGCATCGAGCAGCTTCGCGGTACCGGGGGCGGGGGCATTCAGCTCACCAATTCCGCCGGTGTCCATGCCGAGCCGATGGCCGATTGGGTCATGGCGGCGATCGCATACTTCGCCCGCGGCCTGGATCGCATGGCGGCGGCGCAGCGCGAGGGCCGCTGGGCAAAAGAAGAATTCGCGGACCACGCCGAAAACCTGCGCGAGCTGCGCGACATCCGGGTAGGGATTCTCGGGTTGGGCGGGATCGGAAGTGCCGTCGCCCGCCGTGCGCTCGGACTTGAAATGCCGGTCGCCGGCGTCCGACGCCAGCCACAGCGCGGCGGGCCCCTGGGGCTGCGCTGGATCGGAGGTCTGAACGACCTGCCGCGACTTGCAGCGGAAAGCGATTGTCTCGTGATCGCGGCCCCGCATACGGCCGCAACGGCCGGCGCCGTCAGTCGCCGCGTGCTCGAACGTCTTCCAAAGCGCGCGCTGGTGATCAACGTATCACGCGGCACGCTGCTCGACGAAACGGCGCTGCTGGCGCTGCTCGATTCCGCTCACCTGTCCGGCGCGGCGTTGGACGTGTTCGCCACGGAGCCACTGCCGGCCGGGCATCCGTTCTGGACGCATCCGCGCGTGCTCATGAGCCCGCATGTGAGCGCCGTCACCAGCCGTTTCTGGGAGCGGGAGACGACTTTGATCGTGGACAACATCAAACGCTATCTTGCAGGGATGCCGCTCACGAACCTCGTCGATCTGGAAGCCGGGTACTGAATGGAAAAGATCATCAAGGCTGCCGTGGACCGCGGGGCGTCCGACCTGCATATCAAGGCCGGCGACGTCTTCCGTGCGCGTATCGACGGGCGGCTCGTGCCCCTCACCAAGCAGCGCCTTACGCCGGATCAGACGAAGGCAATCGCGCTGCGGCTGATTTCCAATGACGACGACCGCGGGCGCATCGATAAGCTGCGTGACTACGATTGCTCCTGGGGCATGCCCGGCGTCGGCCGGTTCCGCATCAATATCCTGCGGCAGCGCTCCTCGTTCATGATCGTCATGCGCGTCATCCCCTTCGACGTGCCCACGTTCGAGTCCCTGAAGCTGCCGGCCGTGCTCGCCGACGTGGCGACCGCCGACAAGGGCATGATCCTCGTCACGGGGGTCACGGGGTCGGGCAAGAGCTCGACCATGGCGGCGATCATCAATCACATCAACCAGAATCAGCACCGGCATATTCTGACCCTCGAGAATCCGATCGAGTTCCTGCATCGCGACATCAATTGCTCCGTGACGCAGCGCGAGGTCGGTGTGGACACGGACGACTTCCGCACCGGCCTGCGGGCCGCACTGCGCCAGGATCCCGACGTGATCCTGATCGGCGAGATGCGCGACCACGAGACGATCGATACGGCGCTGAAGGCCGCAGAAACTGGTCACGTTCTCGTTTCGACGCTGCACACGCCCGATGCCGTGACGACGATTAACCGGATCATTTCGATGTTCCCGCCGGAGGATCAGGAAATCGCCCGGCTGCGTCTGTCGGAGGCGCTGCACGCGGTCGTGTCGCAGCGCCTGCTGCCGCGCGCCGACGGCCACGGGCGCGGGGTCGCCATCGAGATTCTGCTCGCCACTCCGACGGTGCGCGAGATGATTCGTGAGCGCGACCGTACGGCGTCGCTGCACGATTACATCAAGGCGTCGCGCGAGCAGTACGGCATGCAGACGTTCGATCAGCATCTGATGGACCTGGTCGCCGACGATGTCGTGACGTTCGAGACGGCTCTCGCGGCCTCGTCGAATCCGGCGGACTTCCAGCTGCAAGTGCGCACGCTCCGACGCCGCGCGCGGCCGGCTGCCACGTCTCAGCCGGTCCCGGCGCCGACGCCGGCGGAAGTGAAGCCGGCGGACGATCTGTCCAACATGCTGCCGCCGTGACCGAGCGCAGCGCGAGGCCGCAGGGAGTCTTCCCACCCGTTACGACGCCGTTCGATCCTCAAAACGGTGAGGTCATGCCGGGAGTGTTTCGCGAAACCATCAGACGTCTGCTGGCCGCGGGAGTCGACGGCGTGGTGGTCGCCGGTTCGACCGGTGAGGCGCCGCTCCTCGACGCGGCGGAGCAGCGGAAGCTCGTCGCCACGGCGCGCAAGGAGGTCGGCACGGGCGCCTGGCTGATTGTCGGGACCGGCGGGGAATCGACGCGGGAGACCATTGCGCTCTCGCGCGCGGCCGCGGACGAAGGCGCCGATGCGGTGCTGGTCCGTGGGCCGGCATACTACTCGGCCAGCGCGACCGAGGAATCGCTCGACGCGCATTTTCGCGCGGTCGCCGACGCGAGTCCGGTCCCGGTGCTGCTGTACAATATTCCCAAGTACACGCATCTGTCGCTCGCGCCCGCCTTTCTGCAGCAATTGACGGCGCATGAGCGCATCATCGGCATCAAGGATTCCTCTGGCGATCCAAAGAACCTCGCGGCCTACCGGGCCGCAGTTCCCCAGTGGACGCTGCTGGCGGGATCGGCCTCGCTGCTGTTGCACGCGCTCGAGCTCGGGTGCGAGGGTGGCGTCGTCGGCGTCGCCTGTTTCGCACCGGTGCTGTGCGTGCAGCTGCGGCGTGAGTTCGAGCAGGGACATCGCACAGCGGCCGCGGAGCTCCAGGAGCGCATCACGCCGCTCGATAAGGGGATCGTCAGCAAACTGGGACCGGCCGGTGTGAAGGCCGCGATGGATGCGGTCGGATTCCACGGCGGTCCACCGCGGCCCCCGCTCGCGCCCCTGTCGCCCGCCGATCGCGAGCGCGTCAGCGCGCTCGTACGCGGTGACTGACTACGGCGTGTTGTTCCGCGAGCTCGCGATT
>Ga0136846_1228947_pt1 | contig 15332 bp, 13 predicted proteins | sample HopSoiMetagenom2_FD_96841 | JGI IMG/M metagenome (GOLD analysis project Ga0136846, IMG submission 96841) | Grasslands soil microbial communities from Hopland, California, USA - 2 Assembly 2016 (version 4) | ecosystem: Environmental > Terrestrial > Soil > Grasslands | place: USA: Hopland... | reverse complement strand
CCGATCACCTTGATCTGTGTGCCTTGGTTGAATTCTTCGATTTCAATCATTTCGATGCTCATTGGGAGCCTCCTAATCAATAAACTGCAGTTGCCAATAATTGGAAATTTGTATTTATGGTTGACATGGCTTCTTCATGCAGGGGGATCCGCCCCGCCGGAATGCATACAACGCGAAGGCCTGCCGATAAAAGTGAAATAGGTTTTCATGGTCAGAAGTTCCCCACAAACCAGTCTTTGACCTTGCCGAATGCGTTGTGCACGCTGCCTGCTTTTTGCGACACCTTGTAGCCGCGCATGCGCGCCAGCCGGGCCTCTTCAAGCAGGCCCATGACGGTAGCGGCTCTCGCCTGGGCCACCATGTCGGACAAGGCGCTCGAATAACGCGGTATGCCGCGCCGCACCGGTTTGAGGAAGATGTCTTCGCCGAGCTCCACCATGCCGGGCATGACAGCGCTGCCGCCCGTGATGACGATTCCCGAGGACAACACTTCTTCGTAGCCGGACTCGCGGATGACCTGCTGCACCAGCGAAAAAATTTCTTCGATGCGCGGCTCGATCACGCCGGCCAGCGCCTGCTTGCTCAGCATGCGCGGGCCGCGGTCGCCCAGGCCGGGCACCTCCACCTGCTGGTCCGGGTCGGCCAGCAACTGCTTGGCGTAGCCGCTTTCCACCTTGATGTCCTCGGCGTCTTTGGTCGGCGTGCGCAGCGCCATGGCGATGTCGCTGGTGATCAGGTCGCCGGCAATCGGAATGACCGCCGTGTGCCGGATGGCGCCGCCGGTGAAGATGGCGACGTCGGTGGTGCCGGCGCCGATGTCGACCAGCGCCACGCCAAGCTCCTGCTCGTCCTGTGTCAGCACCGCGAGGCTGGAGGCGAGCGGATTCAGCATGAGCTGGTCCACTTCCAGCCCGCAGCGGCGCACGCATTTGATGATGTTTTCGGCCGCGCTCTGCGCCCCGGTCACGATGTGCACCTTGGCTTCGAGGCGGATGCCGCTCATGCCGATGGGTTCGCGCACGTCCTGACCGTCGATGACGAACTCTTGCGGCTCCACCAGCAGCAAGCGCTGGTCGGTCGAGATGTTGATGGCTTTGGCCGTCTCGATCACCCGCGCCACGTCGGCCTGGGTGACTTCCTTGTCTTTCACCGCCACCATGCCGCTGGAGTTGATGCCGCGGATATGGCTGCCGGTGATGCCGGTGTAGACCCGCGCGATCTTGCAGTCGGCCATCAACTCGGCCTCCTTGAGCGCCTGCTGGATGCTTTGCACCGTGGCGTCGATGTTGACGACCACGCCGCGCTTCAAGCCGTTGCTCGCCGCGATGCCCAGGCCCGCCAGCTTGAGTTCGCCGCCCGGCATGACCTCGGCCACCACCGCCATGACCTTGCTGGTTCCGATGTCCAGCCCGACCACCAGATCTTTATATTCCTTGGCCATATATGTTTACCTTTTTTTCTTTCCGTCGTCTTTGTCAGCGGGGTTTCCCGTGGTGACGCCCTTGAGCTTGACCGCATACCCGGTGCCGTAACGCAAATCGGCCGACTCCAGGTCACGCCCGTAGCGGGACGACACCTGCGTCAGCGTGGCGATGAAGCGGCGCGTACGCGTCTGTATTTCGTCCAGGGATCCGTGCCCCAGTTCAATCACGGCGCCGCTGTCGAGCTGGGCGCGCCAGCTGCCCTGCCCTGACAGTTGAAGCCCCTCCAGCACGGTGTCCATTTCTTCAAACATGGGCGACAGCATCTGATAAGCCTGGAGCACCAGCGGCGCCTGCCCCGCCGGGCCGTTCAGCAGCGGCAGTTCTTCGGCTTCCACGTCACCCTGGTTGGCTTCGAACACCTCGCCAAAGCTGTTGACCAGCCGGGCATCGCCTTCGGCGCCCCAGAAGGCCACCGGTTTGTGCTCCTGCAGCACGACCTTGAGCCGGTTGGGAAACTCGCGCTGCACCAGTGCCCGGCGAACCCAGGGCACCGACTCGAACACCGCGCGCGTGGCGCCCAGGTCCACCGTGAAGAAGTTGCCCGTCAGCCGGGGCGCCACATTGGCGCGCAGGGTGACTGCGTTGTTGTGGATCAGGTCGCCCTGCACACGGATGGCGCTGAGGCTGAACAAGGACTGCCGCATCAGCCACGCCACGCCCAGCGCCACGAGCATGGCGGCAAACGCCAGGCCCAGAACCACCGAGAAGGTGTTCATGAGCTTGACGTCCATCGGCATGGGCGTTGGCAGGGGCATGGTTCGGCTCAAGTGGCGCCTCCTCCGTGCTTTTGATGGTCGAGTGAAGCGGTCTGGAGTACCCGCACGCAAAGATCTTCATACGAGATGCCGGCCGCGCGGGCGGACATGGGCACCAGCGAATGGCCGGTCATGCCGGGCGAGGTATTGATCTCCAGCAGGTAGGGCTTACGCGTGACCTTGTCGATCATCACGTCGGCGCGGCCCCAGCCCCGGCAGTTCAGGATGCGGAAGGTGTCCAGCACCAGCTGCTGGATGGCGGCCTCTTCGCCTTCCGGCAGTCCGCAGGGCACCAGGTACTGCGTGGTGTCGGTGAAATACTTGTTCTGGTAGTCGTAATTGCCGTCAGGCGCGACGATGCGGATGACGGGCAGCGCGCGCGCCTCGGCGCCTGTGCCGAGCACCGGGCAGGTCACCTCGTCGCCGCTGATGAACTGTTCGCACAAGACATCAGCATCGAGTTTTTCGGCCTGCGCGACAGCATCGGCCATGCCGGAGCGGTCGGTCACTTTGGTGAGCCCGATGGACGAGCCTTCGCGCGCCGGCTTGACGATCAGCGGCAGGCCGAGCGCATCCGGCAAGGCCGCGATGTCGGCAGCGCCATAGGTGCCTCGGCGCAGCAAACGATACTGCGGTGTCGGCAGCCCTTCGGAAATCATCACGCGCTTGGTCATGACCTTGTCGATGGCCATGCTGGAGGCCATGACGCCAGAGCCGGTATAGGGAATGCCCAGCAGTTCAAGTGCGCCTTGCACCGTGCCGTCTTCCCCGAAGCGGCCGTGCAAGGCAATGAAGCAGCGCTCGAAGCCGTCTTTCTTCAACTCACTCAGGTCGCGCTCGGCCGGATCGAAAGCGTGCGCGTCCACGCCGCGCGAGCGCAACGCCTTCAACACGCCGCTGCCCGACATTAGCGAGACCTCACGCTCTGCCGATATGCCGCCCATCAGAACGGCGACTTTTCCGAAGTTCACGGTGTTCTCTTTCATGTTCTGGCCCCTGCCGACTCCAGCATTTCAACGACTTTAGCGGGCACTTGCCCAATCGATCCGGCGCCCATGCACATCACGACGTCACCACCGAGCGCGTTGTCCAGGATGGCTTGCGGCATGGCGTCGATCCCGTCCACGAAGACGGGTTCCACCTTGCCGGCCACACGCAGGGCCCGCGCCAGGGCACGGCCATCGGCAGCCACGATGGGCGCCTCCCCGGCCGCATACACCTCCGACAGCAGCACGACGTCGGCATTGCCGATCACCTTGACGAAATCTTCAAAGCAGTCCCGCGTGCGGGTGTAGCGGTGGGGCTGAAAGGCCAGCACCAGGCGCCGCCCCGGAAAGGCCCCCCGCGCGGCGGCCAGGGTCGCGGCCATTTCAACGGGGTGATGCCCGTAGTCATCGACAACGCGGAACACGCCGCCGCCCTGAGCCGGCAGGTCGCCATAGCTCTGAAAGCGCCGCCCGACGCCGGAAAAACCGGCCAACGCCTTTTGCACCGCGACATCCGGCACGTTGAGTTCGACCGCCACGGCAATCGCCGACAGCGCGTTGAGCACGTTGTGACGGCCAGGCAGGTTGAGCACGATGGGCAGGTCGGGCAAGGTCACGCCATTGCGGCGCTGCACCGTGAAATGCATCTGTCCTTCCACGGCCCGCACATCCACCGCGCGGACCTGGGCGCCCTCTTCAAACCCATAGGTGGTGACGGGGCAAGTTACTTTGGGCACGATATCCCGGACGGCCGCATCGTCGGTGCACAAAATTGCCGTGCCATAAAACGGCATGCGGTGTAAAAAGTCCACGAAGGCGCCTTTGAGCCGTTCGAAATCATGGCCGTAGGTTTCCATGTGGTCGGCGTCGATGTTGGTTACCACGGCCATCACAGGCAACAGGTGCAAAAACGAAGCATCCGATTCGTCGGCTTCGACCACGATGTAGTCGCCGCTGCCATTGCGTGCGTTGGCGCCAGCGCTGTTGAGCCTGCCACCGATGACAAAAGTCGGGTCCAGCCCGGCTTCAATGAGCACGCTGGCCACCAGGCTGGTGGTGGTGGTCTTGCCGTGGGTGCCTGCGATGGCGATGCCCTGCTTCAGACGCATCAGTTCGGCCAGCATCAAGGCGCGCGGCACGATGGAAATGCGTCGCTCGCGGGCTGTGACCACCTCGGGGTTGTCGTCCTTCACGGCGGTCGAGGTGACCACCGCATCGGCCCCGGTGACGTTGGCAGGCGCATGGCCCACAAAGGTCTTGATGCCCAGGCTCGCAAGACGCCGCAGCGTGGAAGTGTCCGCCAGGTCAGACCCCGAAATGACGTAACCAAGGTTGTGTAGAACCTCGGCAATGGCAGACATGCCGGAGCCGCCTATGCCCACGAAGTGAATGTGTTTGACGGCGTGTTTCATATCGCCAGCTCCTCGCAAGCGGCCACTACGCGAGCTGTGGCATCTATTTTTTGCATTGTTTTGGCCTGCAGCCCATACTGCATAAGCACATGGCGCTCTGTTTTTTGTAGCATTCCGGCGAGCCGTTCAGGTGTCAGGTCGCGCTGCTGGATGAGCCAGCCGCCGCCCTGGTCCACCAGGAACTTCGCGTTGGCGGTCTGGTGGTCGTCAACTGCTGCGGGAAACGGCACGAACAACGCGGCGGCGCCGACGGCGGCAATTTCAGTCACCGTGCTGGCGCCAGAGCGGCAGATGATGAGGTCGGCATCGGCAAAAGCCTGTGCGGTATCTTCAATAAAGGGCGTGAGCTCGGCCTGCACGCCGGCCGCCGCGTAGTTGGCGCGCAGCTCGTCGATCTGCTGGGCGCCGCTTTGGTGGGTGACCTGTGGGCGTTCACCTTCGGGAATCAGCGCGAGGGCTTTGGGCACAAGCTCGTTCAAACCACGGGCGCCCAAGCTGCCACCCACGACCAGTAGCTTCAATGGACCGGAGCGGTCTGCAAAACGTTCGACGGGACCAGGCTGACGGAGGAAAGCCGGTCGCAAGGGATTACCGACCCACTCGGCTTTTCGAAATACATTCGGGAAAGCGGTGAAAACGCGGTCGGCGACGCTCGCCAGCACCTTGTTGACCATGCCCGCCACTGAATTTTGTTCGTGCAGCACCAGCGGCTTGCCCAGCAGCACACTCATCATCCCGGCCGGAAAGCTGATGTAGCCGCCCAGACCCACCACCACGTCGGGTTTGACGCGGCGCACCACCTGGATGCTTTGCCAGAAAGCCTTGAGCAGGCGCAGCGGAAGGAACACCAGCGTCGCCGGGCCTTTGCCGCGCACGCCGGAGAAATCAATGGACTCAAACGGGAAGCCGCGCGGCGGCACCAGCTGGCTTTCCATGCTGGGGCGCTGGGCGCTGCCAAGCCCGCCCAGCCAATGCACACGCCAGCCGCGTTCACGCAGGGCCTCGGCCACGGCCAGGCCCGGGAAGATGTGCCCGCCGGTTCCGCCGGCCATGACGAGGGCGCAGTGCTGCTTACTCATGGTTTTTCTCCTTCTCCCTCTGGGAGAAGGCAGGGATGAGGGCCGACGGCATGTGAAGCTGCACCGTGCGTGTAGAAAGGCCGCCCGCCCTCACGCCAACCCTCTCCCAGGGGGAGAGGGAGCAATACCGCCTACGCCAGATCCACAGGAGACTGGTCATGCCCGACCTCCCCGCATCAGCAATCTGTTTTCGTAATCAATCCGCAGCACCACAGCCAACGCAATCAGGTTCATCAAGATGGCCGAACCGCCGTAACTCATTAATGGCAAGGTCAAGCCCTTGGTCGGCAAGGCGCCCAGATTCACACCGATGTTGATGAAAGTCTGGAAGCCCATCCAGATGCCAACGCCCTGCGCCACCAAGCCGGCAAAGAGCCGGTCCAGCGCGATCGACTGACGGCCGATGTGCATGATGCGGCGGGTCATCCACATGAACAGGCCGATCACGGTGAGCACGCCTAGCAGGCCAAACTCTTCACCAATCACCGCCATCAAAAAGTCGGTGTGCGCTTCAGGCAGCCAGTGCAGCTTTTCAATGCTGCCGCCCAGCCCCACGCCAAAGATTTCACCGCGCCCGAAAGCGATCAAGGAGTGCGACAGCTGGTAGCCCTTGCCCATGGAGTACTTGTCGCTCCAGGGATCAAGGTAGGCAAAAATCCGTTCGCGCCGCCATTCGCTGAGCATCACCATCAGGCCGAAAGCGACGACGACCACGGTGGCGATCACAAAAAACATGCGGGCATTGACGCCGCCCAGAAAGAGGATGCCCATCGCAATGACCGAGATCACCATGAAGGCGCCCATGTCAGGCTCGGCCAGCAGCAAGAGGCCGACGATGGCAATCGCAATCGCCATCGGCATGACGGCGCGGAAGAAGCGTTCTTTCACTTCCATCTTGCGCACCATGTAGTCGGCCGCGTAAAGCAGCACGGCAAACTTCGCGAGTTCCGAGGGCTGAAAGTTCATGATGCCGAGCGATATCCAGCGGCGGGCGCCATTGACCCCTTTGCCAATGAAGGGCACCAGCACGAGGATCAACAGCAGCAGCGAGATGACAAACAGCCACGGCGCCACTTTTTCCCAGGTAGCCAGCGGAACCTGGAACGCCAGAACCGCGACGATAAAAGCCACCACCAGCGACAGCACATGGCGCATCAGGAAATGCGTGTGCGCATAACGCGCGAATTTCGGGTTGTCCGGCATGGCGACGGAGGCCGAGTACACCATCACCAGCCCCCACATCAGCAGGGCCACCGTGACCCAGAGCAGCGCCTGGTCAAAACCAGCCATGCGCACAGGCGGCTTGGCCAGCGTGCTGGACAGGCTTTGCCCGCCCAACCGCACGGGCAACACATCAGCCGCGGCCTTGCCGAAGCCGGCGAACCAGCCTGAAATACGCGCGGCGGCCGTCACAGCACGGCTCCCTGTTCGCGGGCAAGCGCCTGCACGGCATCGCAGAAGACGCGGGCGCGGTGCTCGTAGTTGTCGAACATGTCAAAACTGGCGCAGGCCGGCGACATCAGCACGGCGTCACCGGTGGTGGCCTGTTGCGCCGCCAGGGAAACCGCTTCTTCCATGGATGCGGCGTCGAACAGGGGAATATTGCGCGGCAACACTTCTTTGATGAGAGGCGCGTCGCGCCCTATCAGCACCACGGCCCGGACATGGCGTTGCACGGGATCGGCCAAGGGCGAGAAATCCTGCCCCTTGCCTTCACCCCCCAGGATAAGCACCAGCTTGCGCTCCAGGCCCAGCCCCGTCAGCGCCGCCACGGTGGCGCCCACGTTGGTGCCTTTGCTATCGTCGAAGTACTCGACGTCGTTGATGATCGCCACGGACTCCACGCGATGCGGCTCGCCGCGGTATTCGCGCAGGCCGTGCAGCATGGGTGCCAGGTTGCAGCCCGCAGCGACCGCCAGCCCCAGCGCCGCCAGGGCATTGGTGGCGTTGTGCCGCCCGCGTATGCGCAAGGCCTCAATCGGCATCAGGCGCTGCACATGCAGCTCCACCTCTTCGTCCTTGCGGCGCTTGATGGTTTCGTCAGCCTCTGCCGCGCGGACCAGCCAGGTCATCCCATTGACGGTTTCAATGCCGTAGTCGCCGGGGCGTTGCGGTTCGCCAGCGCCGAAGGTGGCATGGGGACGAATTTGCGGTGGCTTCAGGCGCACCTTGACGGGCGGCGGCAGCATGGCCATCACACGCGCGTCGTCGCGATTGAGCAGCATGAACGTGCTGTTGCCGAAGACCCTCGCTTTCGCCGCAACATAGGCATCCATGTCGCCGTGCCAGTCGAGGTGGTCTTGTGTGATGTTGAGCACCACGGCGGCCGTCGGCTCAAAGCCCTGCACATCGGCCAGCTGGAAGCTGGACAGCTCCAGCACCCAGACCTGCGGCAGGGTTTCTGCATCCATGTGGGCCGACAGCGTGTCGAGCAGCGTGGGGCCGATGTTGCCGGCTACGGCCACGGTTTTTCCTGCCCGCTGAACCAGTTGGCCCAGCAAGGAGGTCACCGTGGTTTTCCCGTTGGTGCCCGTGATGGCCAGCACCTGGGGGCGATAACCGGCGGGCTTTTCTGGCGGAACAAGGCCCAGCAGTTCGGGTGTCGCAACGCTTTCGCCCGCCTCTTCAATGGCGGCTGGCATGCTCTCTGTGGTGTTGTCCGCTGCGTCTGGCAGAGCTTCCGTATCGCCGGACGCATCGGCAGGCACACTGGTTTCATCCGTAAGCGAGCCGGCTGCGGGCATTGCCAGGGGCGCGTCCGTGTCATCGGACGCATCGGCGGCTTCGAGTTGCTGCACCTCAGCCGTGGGCTCCATGGATGAGGAAGCTGCCTCAGCTTCAGCTTCAGGTTCATCTTCCGCCGCCTCCTCAGCAGGGACATCGCGCAGATCCGCCAGGGCCTGGGAGAACAGGTCAAGCTCGCCGCCGACTGGCAAACCGATTTCACGTGCCGCGTTCACCACGGGTGCGATCACCGCAGGCGCCAGCCCCGGCGAACGATAGACAGCACGCACCGCCGTGCCCTGCACCAGCTCCGGCGTGAAAGCGCCGCTCACGAATGCCACACCGGGCAACTCTTGCCGTAGCGTTGCCAGCAGCGAAGGCGCCTCGCGCGTATCGGCAACTGTGACCGATGCACCATGGCGTACGCACCAGCGCGCCATGGCCAGGCCGGACGCACCCAGGCCCAGGATCAATACGGTTTGGTCTTGTAGATGCCGCATGCCTTGTTACCTGAGCTTCAAGGTGGAAAGGCCGACGAGGCACAGCAGCATGGTGATGATCCAGAAACGCACGACGACCTGCGTCTCTTTCCAGCCGCTCTTTTCAAAATGATGGTGAAGCGGCGCCATCTTGAGGATGCGGCGGCCTTCGCCATAGCGCTTCTTGGTGTATTTGAACCAGACCACCTGCATCATCACGGAGAGGGCTTCGACAACGAAGATGCCGCCCATGATGGCCAGCACGATTTCCTGGCGCACGATGACCGCGATGGTTCCCAGCGCTGCACCCAGGGCCAGCGCGCCGACGTCACCCATGAACACCTGCGCCGGATGTGTGTTGAACCACAGGAAAGCCAGCCCCGCCCCCGCCATGGCCGAGCAGAAGATCAGCAACTCACCCGAGCCGGGGATGTGCGGGAAGAGCAGGTACTTGGAGTAGACCGAGCTGCCCGTGACATAAGCGAAAACACCGAGCGCCGAACCCACCATGACCACAGGCATGATGGCCAGGCCGTCCAGCCCGTCGGTCAGGTTGACGGCATTGCTGGAACCGACGATTACGAGGTAAGTCAGGATCACAAAACCGAAAACACCCAGCGGGTAGCTGACTTCCTTGACGAAAGGCACCAGCAAGCCGGCCTTGGGCGGCAGGTTCACGTCGAAGCCGGATTGCACCCAGCTGAAGAACAGTTCCAGCACACGCATGTTGGAGCTCTCGGAGATGCTGAACACCAGGTACAGCGCGGCGATCAGGCCGATGACAGACTGCCAGAGGTATTTTTCACGCGAGCGCATGCCTTCCGGGTCCTTGAGCACCACCTTGCGCCAGTCGTCCGCCCAGCCGATGGCGCCGAAGCCCAGGGTGACGATGAGAACAATCCAGACAAAGCGGTTGGACAGGTCAAACCACAGCAGTGTGGAAATGCCGATAGCCATCAGGATCAACACCCCCCCCATCGTGGGTGTTCCGCTCTTGCTCAAATGGGTCTGCATGGCGTATTCGCGGATGGGCTGGCCAATCTTGAGCGAGATGAGCCGGCGAATTACAAACGGGCCTGCCAGCAGACCGATCAGCAGCGCCGTGAGTGCGGCCATGACGGCGCGAAACGTCAGGTACTGGAACACCCTGAAGAATCCAAATTCGGGGGAGATTGACTGGAGCCACTGGGCCAGGCTAAGCAGCATGAGGCTCTTCCTTATGGTTATGGTTTTGTTGGGTTTGGTCTTGTGCGTGCGCCGTGATGGCCTGGACCACACGCTCCATCTTCATGAACCGTGAGCCCTTCACCAGCACGCTGCCGACGCCGGGGAGCTCGGCCAGCACAGCGGCGATGAGCGCGTCCACTTCGTCGAATACCTGCGCCCGGCCAAAACCGGCCGCCGCATTTTTTGACTGCTCGCCCAATGTGAAAAGTTTTTCAATGCCCAAGGCACGTGCATGCCGCCCGGCTTCATCATGGAACTGCGGGCCCTGGTCGCCGACCTCGCCCATGTCGCCCATCACCATCAGGCGTGGTCCGGGCAATTCGGCGAGCACCTCAAGGGCGGCGCGCATGGAATCAGGATTGGCGTTATAGGTGTCGTCCACCAGCGTCAGCACCCGGCCGGACAGCGCCACGGCGATGGCGCGCGAACGCCCTTTGACCGGAACAAAGGCCGACAAGCCCGCGGAGACGGAGGCCAGGGGCACGCCCGCAGCCAGCGCGCAGGCGGTGGCTGCCAAAGCATTTTTGACGTTGTGCCGGCCGGCAATATGCAGTGAGAATTCGGCCGCACCCGCCGGCGTGACGGCCGCCACCTTCCAGCAGCCATCACCCCATTGCGCCGTGCCCGTGACATCGGCCGGGCCTGCAAGCGCAAAGGTAAGGACCTTGCGTGCCCCCACCAGCTTTCGCCAAAGAGGCGTGTAGTCATCGTCTGCAGGAAAAACCGCCGTGCCGGCGGCGTCCAGTGACTGGAATACCGAACCATTTTCAAGGGCGACCGCTTCGACCGTTGCCATGAACTCCAGGTGCTCGCGTTGGGCGTTGTTCACCAGCGCGACGCTGGGCCTGGCCAGCTCAGACAGGTAGGCAATCTCGCCCGGATGGTTCATGCCTAGTTCGACCACGCCAGCTTCATGCGCGGCCGACAGGCGCAGCAGCGTGAGCGGCACGCCGATGTCGTTGTTAAGGTTGCCTTCGGTTGAGAATGCCTTGTCGGCTTTCCAGGCGCGCAGGATGGCGGCGATCATCTGGGTCACGGTGGTTTTTCCGTTGCTGCCGGTCACCGCGATGAGGGGCAGGTGGAATTGCGACCGCCAGCCGGCAGCGAGCCGTCCCAGCGCGAGCCGTGTGTCGGGCACTTCCAGGCCTGGCAAGCCCGCCCCGGCCAAGCCGTGGTGTGCAATAGCTGCCACCGCGCCCTGCGCCTTGGCCTGTGCCAAAAACTCATGGGCATCGAAGCGTTCGCCCTTGAGTGCCACAAACAAATCACCCGCCTGCAGGCTGCGCGTATCGGTATTCACCCGCAACGCTTTCACATTGCCATCGCCCACCAACCGGGCAGAAGGCAACCAGCCCAGGGCTTGCCGCAGGGTCATCATGCCGAGCCCCCTTGGGCGCTGCGCCCCGCTGCGGCAGCGTCAAGTGCCGCCTGCGCATGGGCGTGGTCAGAAAACGGCAATTTCACGCCCGAAATTTCCTGAAAACTCTCGTGGCCCTTGCCCGCGAGCAGGACCACGTCTTGCGGTTGGGCCAGGCTCAAGGCATGCACAATCGCCGCCGCCCGGTCGGCCTGAACATGGACGGCATCCCTGTGGCTCAGGCCCAGCAAGACCTGGCAGATGATGGCCAGCGGGTTTTCGCTGCGTGGGTTGTCGCTGGTCACCACCACCTGGTCGGCATTTTTTTCAGCCACCGCGGCCATCAGCGGGCGCTTGGTGGCGTCCCGGTCGCCGCCGCAGCCAAACACGCACCAGAGCTGTCCGCCGCGACCCGAGGCAGCCGGCCTGAGCGCCTGCAGCACTTTTTCCAGGGCGTCAGGCGTGTGGGCGTAGTCAATCACCACCAGGGGTTGCCCCGGCACCGCCAGCGTCTCAGTGCGCCCCGGAACCGGCAGCAGCCCCGCACAGGCGCCCACGGCATCGGCCAGAGGCACACCCATGGCACGAAGCGCGGCCAGCACGCCGAGCAGGTTGGAAACGTTGTACTGGCCCACCACCTGCGCGTGGACCTTGTGATGCTCAGAGCCCTCAACCACATCGAAGCTCAAGGCATCTGCGCCGTGCTCGATGTTGCGCGCCTGCAGGCGCGCAGGCTCTGCGCACGATACCGTCCAGAGATCCAGTCCGCTGCCCGCGAGGGACTCCTTCAGTTCGACACCCTTGGCATCGTCGATATTGACGACCGCGGCCTTCAGGCCAGGCCAGCCGAACAGCGCCGCCTTGGCCTGCCAGTAGTCTTCCATGGAGGCGTGGTAGTCGAGGTGGTCTTGGGTGAAGTTGGTAAAAATGGCGACTTCGACGGCCGTCGCATCCAGGCGGTGCTCCACCACACCGATAGAAGAGGCCTCAATCGCACAGGCGACAAAGCCTTCGTCGGCAAAGCGCCGCAGCGCCTGCTGCAGCAGCACCGGGTCAGGCGTCGTCAAGCCATTGGACACCATGGCGCCGGGCTCGCCGATGCCCAGTGTTCCGACCAGCCCGCATTTGCGTCCGAGGCGGCCCAAGGCTTGTGCCAGCCACCAGGCCGTTGAGGTTTTGCCATTCGTGCCGGTGACGGCGGAAATCCGCAACTGCCGGCTTGGCTGCTCGAAGTAGGCGGCCGCGATAGGCCCGGTCGCGGCTTTGAGCCCGGCGTATTCGGCGACTTTTCCGTCCGTGAATGCATACGCCGCCGCGCCGTCTTGCTCAACCAGGCAGGCTTCGGCGCCGGCGGCCAGTGCCGCACCCACAAATTTGCGCCCGTCGGTGGCGGCGCCGGGCCAGGCAATGAAGCCGTCGCCCTCTGCCACCTGGCGGCTGTCGGTGCAGAGCTTGCCCGCCACGCGTTCGCGCAGCCAGCCTGCGGCCTCTTCAGGGGTATGGAGTTGCGTGCTCAAAACGACTCCTCCACAGCCTGGGTGGTAATTTGCGGCTTGACGCTCATATCCGGCTGCACGCCCATCATGCGAAGCGTCTGCTGCACGACCTCGCTGAAAACAGGCGCGGCGGCCACGCCGCCGAAGTAGTTGCCGTCGCTGGGCTCGTCGATCATTACCCCGACGATGATGCGCGGCGTCTCAATAGGCGCCATGCCTGTAAACCATGCACGGTATTTGTTGGTGGCATACCCCTTGCCGACCTGCTTGTGCGCGGTGCCCGACTTGCCGCCTACCGAATAGCCCACGGTTTGCGCCAGCTGGCCAGTGCCGCCGGGAGCGGCAGCCATCTGCAGCATCCGGCGAACGGCATGCGCGTTCTCCGCGGAAAAGACCTGTATGCCGACGGCGGGCTCGCTGCTCTTGAGCATGGTGGCAGGGATGATCTGGCCGTCGTGCGCGAACGCGGTATAGGAGTGCGCCATCTGAAAGAGCGAAGCCGACAAACCGTAGCCATAAGCCATCGTCGCCTGCTCGACAGGGCGCCAAGTCTTCCACGGCCGGACACGCCCCGTGACGGCGCCGGGAAACTGGATTTGCGGTTTTTGCCCGTAACCCAGCGCCATGTAGGTCTCCCACATTTCCTGCGGGCTCATTTTCTGGGCGATCTTCAGCGCCCCGACGTTGCTGGATTTCTGGATGACACCTTCCACCGTCAGCGTGCCGTAGTTGTGCGTATCGCTGATGGTGAAGCCGCCGATGCTGTAGCGACCAGGCCCGGTTTCGATGATGGTTTGCGGCTTGATGCGCCCGGCTTGGAGTGCCATGGCGACCGTGATGGGCTTCATCGTGGAGCCGGGCTCAAAGGTGTCCGTCAAGGCCCGGTTGCGCAACTGTTCACCGGTCAGGTTTTTTCGCTTGTCGGGCACGTAACTGGGATAGTTCGCCAGCGCCAGCACTTCGCCGGTCGTGGAGTCCAGCACCACCACGCTGCCGGCCTTGGCCTTGCGCGCGATGACCGCGTCGCGCAGCTTCTGGTACGCGAAAAACTGCACCTTGCTGTCGATGCTCAGCTGGATGTCCTTGCCTTCGACAGGATGCACCTGCTCGCCGACATCTTCGACGACACGGCCCAGGCGGTCCTTGATCACGCGGCGTGACCCGGCCTTGCCCGCCAGGTCCTTGTTGAAGGTCAGCTCGATGCCTTCCTGGCCGCGATCCTCGACATTGGTGAAGCCCACCACATGGGCCACGGTTTCACCTTCGGGATATTGGCGCTTGTATTCCTTGCGCTGATAGATGCCCTTGATGCCCAGCGCGTGGATTTTCTGGGCTACGGGCTCATCGACCTGGCGCTTGAGCCAGACAAAAGTCTTGTCTTCGTGGCCCAGTTTTTTCTTCAGGTCGGCAGGCGGCATTTCGAGCAGCCTGGCCAGCTCCGCCAACTGGGAATTGCTCGCTTCGACATCTTCCGGAATCGCCCAGATGCTGGGTGCAGGCACACTGGACGCGAGGATGAGGCCGTTGCGGTCCAGGATGCGGCCGCGGTTGGCGGGCAATTCCAGGGTGCGTGCAAAACGCACTTCACCCTGGCGCTGGAAGAACTCGTTGCCAAAAATCTGGATGTAGGCGGCGCGGCCGGCCAGCCCGGCAAAGGCCAGCGCCACGCCGGCCACGATGAATTTGCTGCGCCAGACAGGGGTCTTGCTGGCCAGCAATGGGCTGGACGAGTAGAGGACGCTGCGGCTCATGGCTTGGCACCCCCCGGTGCCGAAGCCGGTACCGAGGCCGCAGCCACGGGCTCGTCCTTGTAGGTCACGTATTGCGTGATGGCCGGCGTCACCGTGCGCATCTGCAGCTTCTCTTTGGCCAGCTTCTCGACCTTCAGGGGTGTGGCCTGTGCGCGCTTTTCCACTTGCAGGCGCTCGCTGTCTGTTTCGATTTTCCGGGCGTCGGCAGTCGCCTTTTCAAGTTCGACGTAAAGGCGGCGCGATTCGTACTGCGTGCGAACAAGGTAGAGCGCGCTGGCAAGCACCGCGAGGAGCAGCACGAAATTCAGCCTTGCCATAACGGTGCTCCGGCATTCATGCGGCCACCTCGGTGCGCTCAGCCACCCGCATTACGGCACTGCGCGATCGCGGATTGCCGTCCACTTCTTCTTCGCCGGGTTTGGTGCGGCCAAGCGCCTTGAGCTGCATGGCCTTGGGTTCGGCAAAAGGCGCGCGGCGGTCAAAGACCTCGCGCGAATGTGCGGCGATGAATTGCTTGACGATGCGGTCTTCGAGCGAATGAAAACTGATCACCACCAGACGGCCTCCCGGTTGGAGAACTTT
>Ga0136846_1219409_pt1 | contig 15335 bp, 11 predicted proteins | sample HopSoiMetagenom2_FD_96841 | JGI IMG/M metagenome (GOLD analysis project Ga0136846, IMG submission 96841) | Grasslands soil microbial communities from Hopland, California, USA - 2 Assembly 2016 (version 4) | ecosystem: Environmental > Terrestrial > Soil > Grasslands | place: USA: Hopland... | reverse complement strand
GGTTAATGGTCAGCCCGCGCCGCGTGATTGGCGCGCAGGTTACCCGATTGTCCGTCGACGCAAACGCACAGCCTGAGCTGTTGTGTAGATCGCCGAAGGGAGCTCTTCCGAGAGCGAGGCCGAACGCAATCCTCCCCCTGAAGACATCGGCCATTCCGCCGCCCATCAGGCTCGACCAGCCGGGACCGCGATCGTGGTCGCCCTCGTGACGATCCCCATCTTCGTGCTCGGCGTCGTCGAAGGTGCCGTTGGTGCTACCGGGCTCGAAGCCGTCGTTCGTTTCGGAGCTGCCGACGAAGCTGGTATTGATCTGATTGAAGCTGATTGGTGCAGTTCTGAGTGCTGAAGCCGCGAGGGCCGATGTAACTGGCGTGTTGACGTTATCAGAGCACGCGGCGGCCGACATCACCGCTGCGGTGGTAAGAAGGACCGCAGAAATCCTTTTCATGGTATCTCCAAAATTCGTTGCGATTCGTTGCGACTTTCGCAAACCGTTCTGGATTACGAGACACCCTTCCTCGAATCCACCCTACGGCAGCCACTGGCTCAACCGCTTCCGTAACTCGGCGAGGGCCTGGCCCATTCGTTTCTCGACCGTTTTGACCGAGATGTCGAGCGTCGTCGCGATCTCCGCGTACTTGAGTCCCTGATGTCTGCTCAGCTGAAAGATCTCTCGCGTTTTGTCCGGCAAGCCTTCGATGGCCCTGCGAACCGCTTCTTCCAGCTCCGTTCCAAGCATCTCGTCTTCGGCCGAGGGCGAGTTGCGCGGCTCGCTCGCTGCGACGGCTGCCTCGCGCTCCACCACCCGCTGGTGACGAACGTGATTCAGCGCCCGGTTGCGCGTCGAGCGCAGCAGATAGGCGCGAAAAGATTGCTCGAGCCGGAGAACCTCGCGCCTCCGCCACAGCTCCAGCATCACCTCCTGCGCCACTTCCTCGGCCATCGCGCGCTGTCGCAGAACCGCTTCAGCCATCCGCACCAGGTGCGGGTAGTGTTCGCGAAAAACTGCGTCGAAGGCGCTCTCGTCCCCGGCCCGAATGCGCTCCTGCAGCTCCCGGTCGCTGGCTTGATTCGTATCCAATAGGGTAGCGTTCAGTTGGGGTGTCCGTCTAATTAATGAATATGTCGAATCCGGGCGGAACCCCGGCGGGCATCACCCCCGACGAGTGGGAGCGCATCGCTCGCTACGTCACCGGTGAAGCTGGCCCCGGAGAAGTCGAGATCACGAGGCGCTGGATCGAAGCTGATTCCCATCGCGCGGAGATCGTGCGCCTGCTCGAGTCCATCGTGCGGAACGTAGAACGCGACGAGTCGTCTGCTACTCCCATCGATGTCGAAGGTGCCCTGGCAGGGGTGAAGGCGCGGTTCGGCGAGGCGACGGTAATTCCTTTTCCACGCACGGACGACACCAGCTCGCGTCGTACCACGATGGCGTTGCTCAAGGTCGCAGCGGCAGCAGTCATCATTATCGGCGGTACGGCGTTGTGGCAGAATCTTCGTCAGACTGAAACCGACGCCGTCGGCCGAACATTCGCCACCACGGTCGGAGAGCGACGCCAGATCGTGCTTGCCGACGGTACAAGAGTGCTGTTGGGCCCGACCAGCAGACTGGTCGTCGCCGCTGACGGCAGCGATGAGCGCCTCGTGACGCTGGATGGCATCGCCTACTTCAACGTCGTCCACAATCCGGCGCGCCCGTTCACCGTAATAGCGGGTGCGATCAGGATCCAGGATGTAGGGACTGCTTTCGCGGTTGAGAGTGATGACAGCGCGGGCACGCAAGTTACCGTCGATTCAGGCTCGGTTGCGATCGGCGCGGTGAATCGGAAGAGCAGCGCGGGCGCAGTGCTTAACGCCCGCGACAGGGCGTCGATCGATATCGACGGTGTAGTCGCGGTAGAGAGATCCGCCGCGTCCGAGGAAGACGTCGCCTGGACGCAAGGTCGGCTTGTTTTTCGCGACACGCCGCTGGTACTTGTTGGGGCTGAACTTTACCGCTGGTACGGAGTACGGCTAAGGGTCGCGGATTCATCCCTGATGAATCTGCACCTGACCGCATCTTTTTCTGGTGAGCCGGTTGATCGCGTCCTCAATGTCATCGCACTATCGCTCGGTGCCCGCATCGAGCGCCAGGGAAACGTCGCCATTCTTCACCGGGCTCCGTCGTCTGAAAACCGGTAAGGGTCGCTCGTTCGTGGATCCGATCCGTCCCCTGCTCGCGATCAGTTTTTCACTCGCCGCACTGACATCCCCGGCTGTCGTGAACGCGCAGTCATGCACAGTCGGAAACAGCCTCCAGGCGTCGCTAACGACGTGGTCCACGCCGCTCGACCGGCGCATCTCGCTTCACGCAAGAGACATTTCGCTACGCGATGCCCTCGACCGCGTCGCCTCCGCCGGGCGAATCGAGCTTTCCTACGCGTCTGAAACGATTCCGCTCGACAACAGAATTTGCGCGGCCTTCGATTCATTACCGCTGGGCGAAGCGCTCGGCATGCTGCTACGCGGCACCTCAGTGCTGCCTGTCTCAGCCGGCGGCGAGCATGTCGCGCTGGCCCCGGCTGGAACACCGGGTGATCAACACATTCCGCGGATGCTCGATAGGGTGGTAGTCACTGGAAATACTGTCGAGGCATCGGCACGTCCGCTCACCGTCGCCATGAATGTCGTCAGTGGCGCGCAACTGTCGCGATACGCCGAGGGGAATCTCGGCCAGGCGCTGAGCGATGTAGTGCCCGGGCTGTGGGTCTGGCAAAGCGCGCCGACATCACTGCTCGCGCACTACGGAAGCATTCGCGGCTCCAGCTCGTTCGGCTCCAGCTACCCGAAGATCTACGTCGATGGAATCGAGCTCGCGAATCCGCTTCTCATCACCCAGTTCACGCCTGAGACCATCGAGCGCATCGAAGTCATTCGCGGCCCACAGGGCGCCGCTCTTTACGGAACCGATGCCATCAGCGGCGTCATCAACATCGTGACGCGCCACGACGGATCGAATGGCGGGCCGGCGACGGTCGTTCGAACCGCGGTGGGCGCGGCGTCGAGCGACTACGTGCCACGCGCGGCGATAACTCAGGACCACGCGATCACGATCCGGGAAGGATCCAGCGCGCAGTCTGGGAGCGCCAGCTTCACTTCGGGTGGAGTCGGCGAATATCTGCCCGGCGCATTTGTCCGTCACACCACCGGCAGCGCCGGTTTTCGGATGGTCCGCTCCAACGTAATTGCGACCGCGACGGCGAGACTTTTTGCGAGCCAATCCGCTGATCCTATGAGTCCGCTATTCCGTGATTCGGTGAGCGCGGCACGGGCTGGACTGCTCCTGCCACAATCGGTGCAGGAGTATACCCTTGGCGGCAGTGCAACCATCGTTCAAAACGATCGCTGGACGCACGCTATCGTCGCCGGCTTCGATGGCAGCAGGTTGATCAATCTTGCCGACTACCACACGCCGCTTCCTTCGGGGACCGGGCCTGATCTCGGAAGTGCGGGTGGGAACGCGAATCTCGCGTCACTGCGTGTAAGCACCGTCGGACGACTGGGGAACGTGGACGGCCTCGCGACGACGCTGACTTTCGCCGCAGAAAATTCGATGCTCGACTTCCGCGCGCAGCCCGTTGCCGCCACATCGATGGAGAATGGCGGCGATCCATCCGCTCTAGCCTCGATCGTTCGCCGCTGGACGACAGCCGGTGTCGCGCAGGCGAACCTCGGTTGGAAAGATGCCGGCTACTTCACCAGCGGCTTCCGCGTCGAACGGAACGATGCGCTCGGCAACAACGCCACGGTGTCATTGCTGCCAATGGTGGGTGTGGCCGCGCTGCGCGATGTCGGGCCTCTCACCGTGAAGCTTCGGTCTGCCTATGGCCGCGGAATCCGTCCGGCGACGACGCCGATTCGCGAGACGACATGGTTTGACCCGCGGCACGATGGACGGCTGATGGATCTATCGCCTGAAGAGCAGTCCGGCATCGAGGCAGGAATGGACGTGTTCCTCGGGAAATCGTTCGGCCTGCAGGTGACCCGATTCGACCAGCTCGCCTCCGGGCTCATTCAGCGCGTCGCCTACGTGTCGACGGAATCGCACAACCAGGGACCGTCGAGCGGTTACTACGCACCGCCCGAGCAGCCGATGGGTCCGGGAGATCGCCACATCGACTACGCGCTGCAGAACGTTGGCGAGATCACCAATCGCGGCTGGGAACTCAAGAGCGATATCACCGTCGGATCGATGGCACTCAGTGGCACCTTCTCCACCGTAGACAGCCGGGTGAAGCAAGTCGCCAGTAATTATGCGGGCGACCTCCGCGTCGGCGACAGGATGCTGGAGGTACCCGCGAAGACGGGCAGCTTCTCCGCGGCGTGGAATGCTGGCGGGTGGAACACTTTCGTCGCGGCATCGCACTCGTGGGACTGGATCGACTACGATCGGATTGCACTCGCCGGCGCATTTTCCAACTCGACCCAGACCGACGCGCAGCTGGTAGGCCAGCAACTGCGAAATTACTGGCTGCAGTACAGCGGCTTGACGCGACTACGCGCCAGCATTGGCAGGACTCTCTACCGCGGTCTTTCTTTCACGCTCAGTGGAGAGAATCTCCTCGATCGGCAGCACGGCGAGCCCGACAACGTCACGGTCGTCCCAGGACGCACACTCAGCCTCGGCTTGCGCGCCGCGATGTAAGGCTGCGGATAACGACTAACGTTCGGCCAGGAAATAGATCGCGGTGATGGCGAGCAAAAAGTAGGGGACAAGGGCGGCGGCGCCGGCGTAATCCTTGGCGATGCGCTGGCCAAAAAAGAGGGCGACGATGTTCGCCGCTGCGATGAGTGCTCCCCAAAACGCCAGCGTCGCGTTTCTCGTCACGAGGAGTAAAAGAAACCCGATCGCGCTCAGGGCCCCAGCGGCGACCTCGAGAATCGTAACGACGAAGAACATCGGTCCGACGGTGGCCGCAAGCGGACTCTTCGCGAAGACCCCGTCGAGATAAGCGCGATTGCCTTTCCGGTCGATCACCTTGTCCAACCCCGATTGCAGAAACAGGATGGCCAGCATTGCCGAGGCGAGCAGCTGGATTATGTACGACATCCACTCCGGCGATCGCAGGTTCGGCATCCTATCTCATCTCGCGAATCATTACTCCCCGCTGCGCGAGCTCCTTGATGTATTTCTCGGGTGGCATTGCTTCATCGGGTGTGAAGACTCCGGCTTTGCCGATTTCCCCACGCGCCTGCATCTGGCCCGTTATTGATAATGAGTAGCCGGTAGAGCGCTCCATGGCGCTGATCCCGTTCTCCTCATCGTAGTAGTCGACCATTTCCCAACCGATGCGTTTCGGCTTGTCGGCTTTCTTCCCGTCGGCGTAAACGCGGAGAGCGACCAGGTCATGTCCGTTGGGCTTGGTGAGACGCGGGCCCATCGCAGCAACTACGAGATCGCGGGGAACGACCTTCACGCCTTTGACATCGACTGCCTTCAGCTCCAGAAGTCCGAGCTCTCGCACGGCTTCCATGATTCTGGCGTGACCCGGGTACCGAAGGGTCTTGTATTCCATCGTCGGAATTTTGCCTTCGTAGCGGAATGCCATTGTCGACAGACCACCCGCAGTGTGAAAACCCTCGAGCTCGCCGAGCGATCCGCCGAAGTACACCGGCTCGATTTCGGAGAGGGCCTTCATTCTCGTACGCTTTCCCTTGCGCAGGACCCATGACAAGGTCGTGTAGTAGTCGAGCACCCCCTCGAGCGAATACACGATCTGGTAGTTGAGTGGCGGCTCGGGGTGCTGCGGCAGTCCACCGACGAAGATTCGAACAGCGTCGACAGAATCGAGCTGCTGAATGGCATACTCCGCCAGGATGTTGACCATCCCCGGCGCAAGGCCGCAGTCGGGGATGATGGTGATGTTCTTCTTTTTGGCTTCGGCGTCGAGCTCTTTTTGCTTGAAGACGATCTCGGTATTGCCACCCAAGTCGGAGAAATGGACGCCCGCCTCCACCGCGAGCGCCGCCAGCTCGTAGTTGAAATAGTAGGGAATCGCGCTCATCACGGCGTCGGACTCACGCATCAGCGCGAGCACTGCTTCCTTGTCACGGACATCGAGCGGAGTGAAGATCAGGCGCTCGCCAGAGTGCGGAGCGAGGAACTGCGGGAGATGGCCGGTATGGAGATCGGCCAGCCTGACTTCCTTCACATCGGGATTTTGAAGCAGATCATACGCACACGCGGAGCCCTGAAGGCCCGCGCCGAGTACTAACATTCGCATTACGCGTGAATCTCCTGAATTTTGAGCTGGACTCGCTCTTGCAATTTATTGACGCGACCTCTTTATCGTTACCCCGCCCGGGCGACTGGTCACGCTCGCGCTTCACGTATTGCCGGCGGGCGTCAACGCCACCACCACAAGAAATGACAGAGCAGACTAACAGCGCCGATTGGCGAGAGCATTTGATCGACTCGCCTTAACGGATTAAAGATCTCCTCGAAAAACCCACCGCGTCGCCGTGCTCGGCATCAAACCCGACGCATCTCAGCCCGCTTACTATGTCCCCGAGTATGCGGTGCAGGCAGGCTACGAGATCGTCCCCGTCCCCGTTTACTACAAGGAACTGACGGAGATGATGGGCAAGAAGATTTATCGGAAGCTGGTCGACATTCCCGGCGATATCGACATGGTGAACGTCTTTCGGCGTCCCAACGACATCCCACCCCACGTCGATGACATCATCGCCAAGAAACCGAAATCAGTCTGGTTTCAGCTGGGAATCCGAAACGATGACGCCGCCGAGAAACTCGCACGCTCAGGCATCGACGTCGTTCAGGATCACTGCCTCCTCGTCGAGCTGCGCCGAATTGGGCGGTAGTATCTCGAGTTAGTCCGCCATCCGCGATTCAGGATTACTAAGGACCACTGGGACCACTGGGATCACCGGGGGACCACTGGGGACTACCAGGTGACTGTGTAGACGACTGGCTCGATCGCCATTCCGTTGGGATCCGGTTTCGCTTTCGGCGCGAGCGCGACGATGTAGCGTCCACTGGCGGTCGCCGCCAGCGCAACTCCAGCTCCGACGACGCGCTGGGCTCCGGTGGCACCCAGGCTCGGTGGATCCGCGATCGTGATCACACCGCGCGTAGTCTGGATGGTGTATGTCTTGTCCCCACGCTGGATTTTTATCGACGGAGACTGCGTCAGGTCGATCGGGACAGAACGATCGAGAGACGGGCCCACAGTGAACTTCACGTCGGCGAGCGCCGCGTTGCCCGGCAGCGATCCGTGCAGTTGCCCCGTTCTCGGATCGAGTGCGGCCCACGTCTGGCTGGGCTCGTTGTCCTCGGCGCGCGCCGGATTGTTGCCAAGGGCGAGTGTCGAGCCGTCGGTGGTCCAGCGCACACGCCAGCCGCGGGCAATAGGGAAGAGGCGCGGGGCGGAGCTGTCGGCCGCGAACTGCGCGCGTGGATCATCGGGGATGTGGATCACGCCTGGCTGGGCGATCGCCCGCGACATGGACATACCGCTCGACGCGAACGAGCCGGCTCGGAGCGTGGCCGTATCGATCGACGTGCGACGTGCGACGTCGGCGATGAGATCGGTTCCCGTTCCTTCCCCACTCACTACAGAGTAGGCGCGTCCGAATCCAATCCATTTCCAATCAGGAGACGGTGCGACATCCCACACGCTGTCCATCTGCGTCTGAAACCCGCGCGTCTCATCACCGAAGAAAAAACCATTCGGCACCGGCTGGTTCTCTACACCGCCCGGATCGGCGACCACCAGCACCGATTTTCCATCGGGCGACAGCGCCCACAACACCCGCTCCGCCATCCCACCCGCGCCTCGACTGACTGGCGTGACCGTAACTACCGGCGCGGCGGCCGTGGTGTCAGTGCTGGTTTGTTTTTTCGAGGAGTCGGCGAGGCAGCCGAGAAGGAGCGGGAGGAGGGAGGCGAGAGGCGGGAGGCGGTGTGAAGCCCGGAGAATGCGAGAGATGCTGAGCATGGCGGATTTGATAGACGTGGCCGGGGCGCTATCATTGCAGCGCTATTGTCAGACCCTGAAAAACTAAACCGCTTTACCGCCTCCCGCCTCCCGCCTCCCGCCTCCCGCCTCCCGCTAAACGCAGACCAGATTCCGTCCGCCAGCTTTGGCGCGGTAGAGCGCGCGGTCAGCGCAGTCGAGGAGGTCTTCGGCCGTTTCGACTTTCGGCTCGGGGAAATCAGCGACACCGATGCTGACGGTGAGCTGCAAGGGCTCGCCCTTCCCGATGTCGAACGGGTGCGATTGGATCTTGTCGCGGAGTCGCTCGGCGAACGCGATCGCGCCGGCCTCCCCCGTTTCGGGAACCGCGATGACAAATTCGTCGCCTCCGTAACGCGCGACTGAGTCCACGCTGCGTGCGGTTCGGGCGAGCAGGAGTGCGACCTCAACAAGCACCTGATCGCCGGCGAGATGTCCGTAGGTGTCGTTCACGTCCTTGAACTCGTCGACGTCGATCATGAGGATGCTGAGCGGCGCGTTATAGCGGCGCGTACGCTCGACCTCGGTGGCAAGCTGAGTCAGCAACGCGCGGCGGTTGAGCAGCTGAGTCAACGGGTCGGTACGCGCGAGTGCCTCGAGCCGAAGATTGTCCGCCTGCGTCACTTCCACCATGTGAGCGCGACGCATCGCGCTCATCGCGCTCTTTACCACCGTCTCGGCGAACTCGACGTCTGCGTCGTTCAGCGAAGGCTTCTCCGCAGTGCGACGGAGCAGGAACACGCCGGTGCGGTCGAGATCCAGACGGAATGGGAGCGCGATGATCGAGCGTACCGAGATCACACTGCCATCCTTCTCCCAGGCTTCCCGTAAAATCTTGTAGGCTTCCGAGTGCCAGATGTCGGGAATCAGCACCGGCTGCTCGCTGGCGAGCGCCGCTTCGATCTCCGGATACTTGTCCAGCTCGACCTGCAGATTCTCGAGCTGAGGATCTTCGTGCGCTGAGGCTACGGTGCCCCGCTCATCACCCTTTCTCGCGAAGATCACGGAGGAATGGCTCAAATTCAGAGCGCGGGCCAGGCGACGCGCGAGCATGTGAAAGAGCTCGCCCATGGACAGTGAGCCCATGACGTCGTGGAGAATGTCCACCAGCGCTCCGCGCGCCACGGCCTCATCGAGCAGACGCTGCACCTCGGACTCTGCTTTACGCAGAGACGTGCGCAGCTTCTCGATTTCTTCGAGCTGTGGATTGGGAGTAGTTGCGGAGCGCTTCGTTCTCATTCGTCGCTGAGAGCTTCGACCGGTTCAGTGTCGGGTGCGGGGGCGCCGTTTTCCGCGCCTTCGTCTGCATCATCGGGCACCACGCGCGCAACAGCGGTCACGAGATCGCCCTCGTCGAGATTGACGAGTTTGACCCCCTGTGCGATACGTCCCGTCACCCTCACCTGAGAGACCGAACTCCGGATGATCACACCATGTTTTGTGATGATCATGATCTCGTCCGCGGGCAGAACCTCCATCAGGGCAACGACATCGCCCGTTTTCTCCGTTCTGTTTACCGTGATGATGCCCTTTCCACCGCGTTTCTGAACCCGATAATCAGCGATGTTGGAGCACTTGCCGAGGCCACGCTCGGTGACCACGAGCAGCGTTGCGTCACGCTTCACCACGACCATTCCGATCACCGAATCGCCCTCACGCAACTCGACGCCTTTGACGCCGGTGGTGTCGCGTCCCATTTCCCGAACGTCCATTTCATGGAACCGTACGGACAGGCCGTGACGCGTAGCAAGCACAATGTCGTTCGATCCGCTCGTCACCTGGACATCGATTAGCTCGTCGTCCTTGTCGATCTTGATCGCCTTGATTCCTGTCTGACGAACGTTGGAGTACTCCGAGAGCGCCGTCTTCTTTACGGTTCCGTTGCGAGTGCAGAACAGCAGGAACTGGGTGTCAGAGAACTCGCGCACCGGTACCATCGACTTGATCTGCGTCTCTGCTGAGACGTTGATCAGGTTGACGATGGGTTTGCCCTTCGACGCCCTCCCCGCCTGCGGAACTTCATAGACTTTCAGCCAGAAGCATCGCCCGTCATCGGTGAAGCACAGGATGTAGTCGTGGGTCGAGCCGATGAAGAGACGCTCGATGAAATCCTCGTCCTTCAATCCCTGCCCGCTCAGTCCGCGACCGCCGCGACGTTGCTTGCGGTAAGTCGAGACCGAGGTGCGCTTGATGTAGCCGGAGTGGGAGATGGTAATGACCATGTCCTCTTCGGCGATCAGATCCTCGATCGTGAACTCACCCTCGTCGCTGGTGATTTCCGAGCGACGCTCGTCGCCGTATTTGTCGGCGACCGATTGCAGCTCGTCACGGATGATCTTCAACCGGCGTGGTTTGGAGGCGAGGATTTCCCTCATGTCCTTGATGAAGCTCCGCACGCCCTCGAGTTCTTCTTCGAGTTTGCTTATTTCCAGCCCGGTCAGCTTTGCCAGGCGCATGTTCAAAATCGCTTCCGCCTGACGCTCACTGAGCTTGAAACGCTTCTGGAGTTGCGCGCTGGCAGTCGGCGTGTCCTCGGCGGCGCGAATCAGCTTGATCACTGCGTCGATGTTGTCGACCGCGATCTTCAGTCCTTCGAGGATGTGCTCGCGCTCCAGCGCCTTATCGAGCTCGAACTGGGTGCGTCGCACCACAACCTCATGGCGATGCGCGAGATAGTGCTCGAGGACATCCTTGAGCGGCATCACCTTCGGCACCAGCTGGCCGGTGTGCGTATCCGGCACGAGCGCCAGCATAATAACGCCGAACGTCGACTGCATCGTCGTGTGCTTGTACAGCTGATTGAGAACGACGCGCGGAATCGCATCGCGCTTCAGCTCGATGACGACGCGCATTCCATCCTTGTCGCTTTCATCACGGAGCGCGCTGATTCCTTCGAGCTTCCCTTCCTTCACGAGGTCGGCCATGTCGATGATCAGCTTCGCCTTGTTCACCTGGTAAGGCAGCTCGGTCACGACTATCTGCGACTTGCTCGAGGATTCCTTCTCTTCGATTACTGCGCGGGCGCGCATCACGATCTTGCCGCGGCCGGTCTCCTGGTAGTCCTTGATGCCGGCGCGACCATAGATGTAGCCGCCCGTCGGAAAGTCGGGGCCTTTGATCAGCTTCCTGATGTCGCCCACCGTCATCTCGGCGTTGTCGATCAGACCCGTAAGAGCGGCGACAACTTCCTTGAGATTGTGGGGCGGAATGTTGGTCGCCATGCCGACGGCGATTCCCGACGATCCGTTCACCACCAAATTGGGAACTGCCGAAGGAAGGACCTTGGGCTCCATGAGCCGGTCGTCAAAGTTCGGCGCGAAATCGACGGTGTTCTTGTCGATGTCGGCCAGCATCTCGACGGCGATTCGAGTGAGCCGCGATTCGGTATAGCGATACGCAGCAGCCGGGTCCCCATCGACGGAGCCAAAGTTTCCCTGGCCATCGACAAGCGGATAACGGAGCGAGAAATCCTGGACCATACGCACCAGCGCATCGTAGACCGACTGGTCGCCGTGCGGGTGGTATTTGCCGAGTACGTCGCCAACAACGGTCGCCGACTTCTTGTATGGCCGGCCGGGGACGAGCCCGAGCTCGTTCATCGCGTACAGAACGCGACGGTGCACCGGCTTGAGTCCATCGCGCACATCTGGAAGCGCGCGAGAGACGATGACGCTCATCGAATAATTGATGAACGATTCTTTGATTTCTTCGTGAATGAGTCGCGGGAGAATGCGCTCTCTGTTGTTCGGAGCCGTCATTAAATCAGATGGACGATGCGGGTTCGGAGGCAGGGCGGGAGGTCAAAAAATGCCTCGGGAATCGATAGCATGAAATGTAGCCTTTTGTCTCCCCTAAATCAACTCGGCGAAGGGAACGTAAGTAGCGATATTGCAAGCGCTTAGGGGGCGCTTGAGCTCATGGTTGTAAATTCATATGTTAGTTTTGCGTTCCTTCTCAATCGTTACGGAAATCCGATGAAATTCATGGTGCTGATTTACAACGATCCCGAGCTTTTGGATGCGATACCTCAGCCAGTGTTCGATGAGACCATGCGAGGCTGCATCGAGCACGCGGGCGAGCTCCAGGGCCAAGGCTATCTCATTGAGTCGCAGCAGCTCGAGCCACCGGCTACGGCGAGATCGATTCGCGTCCGGAACGGCAAGACGACAACAATGGACGGCCCCTTCGCCGAGACCAAGGAAGTCCTCGGCGGGTTCAACCTGATCGAAGCCGAGAACATGGACGAAGCGATTCGGATCGCCATGGAGTTCCCGTGGGCGGAGACAGGTTGCATTGAGGTTCGACCCGTCCGCGATATCGGCGCTGTCGCCCAGCGGGTCGGGGCTAAACGGGCGCCCGCAACCGCGACACGTTGAGAGAAGGCGAGCCCTTGGCTCGCCTTTTCTTTCAGGGGGGTCTCTACAGGTAATCCTTGGTTGCCGGAATTAGCGCCGTGCCGGATATTCTTCGAGCCGGTCCTCGCGACCGGCTCACGAACTCCTGCACATGGCCGAACTCAACATCTCATCCATAGGTAAGTATCAAATCCTCGAGCTGGTTGGCGAGGGAGCCATGGGTGTTGTGTACAGGGCCCACGATCCTGTGCTGGAACGCACCGTCGCGATCAAGGTCATGAACGAGGCGATCGCGAGGCAGGAGGATCTGCGAAAGAGATTCCTTCGCGAAGCCCAGGCGGCCGGATCGCTCCAGCACCCGAACGTCGTCACTGTGTACGACCTCGGCGAAGCCGACGGCCATCTCTTCATCGCCATGGAGTTCGTGCCGGGAGTGGATCTCGAGCGCATGATCGAGCTCGGCGAGCCGATGTCGCTCCAGTCCCGGCTGGACATCGTCATCGATGTTCTGACTGGGCTCTCGTACGCACATAGAAAAGGCATCGTACACCGCGACATCAAGCCGGCCAACATTCGGGTCGCGGAAGATGGCCGCGCCAAGATCATGGACTTCGGAGTCGCGCATCTCTCGTCCTCGAGCATGACGCGCACTGGTTCGTTTCTGGGAACTCCGAGCTACATGGCGCCCGAGCAGATCACGCAGGGGCAGACGACAGCGGCGACAGACATATTCGCGGTGGGCGCGGTGCTTTATCAGCTGCTGGCTATGATGAAGCCGTTCGACGCGCCCACGCTGCAGAACCTGCTGTTCAAGATCATCACCGAGAAGCCGCGGCCGATCACCGAGATGACACCGGGACTTCCGCCGTCGCTCGACCGAATTGTGATGAAGGCGCTCGAGAAAGAGCCGTCGGCGCGATATGCCAGCGCGCTCGACATGGCCAACGAGCTCACCAACGTGCGCGCGAAGTTGAGCGGGCCGGCCTACCCGGCGTCGATTTCGCTGAGCGCTTCGGTGGCCGACGCGATCGAACAGTCACGCAAGAAATCCCAGTCACACTCGCAGCGAATCGCGATTATTGGATTCGCGGCGCTCGCGGCTGCGATCGCGGTGGCGATTTTCCGTGGCCCACTGTCACGACCTGCTTCGGCGCAAAAAACAACCACCGACTCGGTGGCGATTAGTGTACCGACCGCGGGCCCACCAATTCTCGCGACTCCGGCGACACAAACGACGGCTTCGCCGGTGAATTCTCGCGAATCAGCACCAGCGGTCGCTGCCGCCGGCGGCACCGAGGTCCTCGCGACAACACAGCGTTCACCGAAAGTCGAAAAGCCTCGCGTGGCTTCGCGTGAGACTAAGACCGTCGCGGTCCCGAACAAACCTCCGCCACGACCGGTTCAGGCTGCTCCATCGTCTCAACCGCTGACAACTGCTGCGCCTATCGTCGTCGCCCAGGCGCCCGTGACTGCAATCCGGCAGGACCCATTGCCGACGCAGCCTGCGGTCGAAGTCCCGAAGCCCGCCGTCAAACAGGAGTCGACCGTGGCGACCCCGCCGCCGCCCAGCCCGGCCGGCATCGGGCCGGCGGTACAGGCCTACGCGCGTGCCATAGAATCCCGGGATATGAGTACTCTTCGACGGGCCTACCCAGGCATGACCGCGGATCAGCAGCATGGCTTCGAGGTGTTCTTTCAGCGGACCCGCAGCATCAACGTCACCGTCAGAGTCACCAACATCGAAGCGACGGGATCATCCGCTGATGCTCGACTCGTGGGCACTTACGAGTACGTGACGACTGCCGGGCAAACCCAGCACGAGTCGCTGAATCTGGCGGCGGCGCTCCGCCACGACGGCGCACAATGGAGATTGACCTCCGTTCGCTGATCGCAGCGCCAGCGGCTAGAACAAGTACTCGAGGCCGACAGTATAGAGAAGATTCGGCCGCATCCCGCCACGATTCAGCGGAAAGAGTGCATTCAGCACGATTGTAGTCTTATCGACCGGCGAAAGCTTGAAACCAAACGATCCATTGACGATGTCGTCGCGCATGTCAGGGATGTTGGTCGGGTTCACCGTGCGCCGGAACGGCGACTCGTAGTTGACTATCGGCGGCAAGTGGAGCCTGCTGTCGCCTACCTGCAGCTCTGTTACGAGATCCGCGGCCAGAGTCACGGCGTCCGAGATGCGCTGGTCGAATCCACCTGTGGCCAACACAGCGTCGTTCTGCTGGGTGCTGGCGCGGTACAGGTAGCCCACGTTGATGTGCGGCGAAAAATCGCCGGCCTGTGAGTTGAAAATCATCAGCGCCCGGCCAGCGAATTTGCCGGAGCCGAGGAGATCCTTTTCGCTCCCGGTCGGAAATCTTCCATCCATCAGAAAGGCAAAGCTCGCCTTTGGCGCGTCGTGGAGATTGAACTTTGCGCGTACGGCGACGTCGCCGAGCCCGGAGGCAGAGCCGAGGCTTTCACGGTGGGCGGTGAGCACAGGATTCTCCGGCGTGCCGGCAAAATAGTGTGCGGCGGTCGTACCGCCAAAGGGACGGATCTCGGCGTCGCTGGTCCCCCGGAACTCGGCCTGCACCACCGGTACAACGAGTCCGAAGTCAAATTTATCCGTGACGCCGAATGTGACGTACATCGATGTCACTCTGACATCGAGATCCATCGACAGCTTGAAGTCCATTACATCGTTCTCGAGAACCGGCACACCCATCAGCGAGCAGTCCCCATTGAACTGTGCGTCGCAGCCAGGGAAATCGACGTTCTGGTGGGTGAAGGTGAGGTCGAGGTTATTCATGTCGACCCCTCGCAGTGTCGCAAACCGGAATGAGTTGCGACTGATACCAGCGAGAAGTCTTCCGCGTCCCAGCGTCTGGGCGCGTTCGGCGAAGATCGGTCCCGCTGATGTCGACGTGCGCACGGGTACCCCGGCCTCGAACCGAAATGACTCGGCGCCGCTGGT
>Ga0136846_1230366_pt1 | contig 15338 bp, 17 predicted proteins | sample HopSoiMetagenom2_FD_96841 | JGI IMG/M metagenome (GOLD analysis project Ga0136846, IMG submission 96841) | Grasslands soil microbial communities from Hopland, California, USA - 2 Assembly 2016 (version 4) | ecosystem: Environmental > Terrestrial > Soil > Grasslands | place: USA: Hopland... | reverse complement strand
TTTTTCGTGATGCTTTCTTCTTCTTCTTTTTCTTTCCGCCTTTTTTCGCTTTTTTCTTCGCCATTCTCAATCTCCTTCAAGGTTGTTGAACAAGAAAACCCGGCGCCTTGAGGCGACGGGCTATCCAGCCGCCGGCGGAGGGTTACCGCCGCCGACATGCTGAATGGGGTAGGACCGTGCAGCCAGGTCCTGATAGAGGATATCGCTGTCGAGCCGGATGCCGCCCTCCCAGGTGACAGTCGCGGTGTCCGGGTCGACGCTGACTTTCTCGAACTCGCGCACGTCGCGCCACAGCTGTAACGCGCCGATCTCGAGCAGGTTGCCGAGGAACACGCTGCCCTCGAGGCCGTCCTCGAAGCGCAGCCAGAGCTTGTAGTCTTCCTCGGCCTTGCATGCGGTGATTCTATGCATTTCGTCCCACTCCTCTTCCATGTGGCTCCCCCTCGTCATTGCCTGCTTTTAAGGGTCATTCCCAATTCAGCGCGCCGCCGGTCTGGTACTCGATCACGCGGGTCTCGAAGAAGTTGCGCTCCTTCTTCAGGTCGATCATCTCGCTCATCCAGGGAAACGGATTCTGCGCGCCCGGATAGAGCGTCTCGACGCCGATCTGTTGAGAGCGCCGGTTGGCGATGAAGCGCAGGTACTCCTTGAACATCGGTGCGTTGAGGCCCAGCACGCCGCGCGGCATGGTGTCCTCGGCATAGCGGTACTCGAGCTCGACCGCCTTCTTGAACAAGTCCTGGATCTCCTCGCGGAAGGCGACGGTCCACAGGTGCGGATTCTCGAGCTTGATGGTGTTGACGAGGTCGATGCCGAAGTTGCAGTGCATCGATTCGTCGCGAAGGATGTACATGTACTGCTCGGCGGCGCCGGTCATCTTGTTCTGCCGGCCGAGCGCGAGGATCTGGGCGAAGCCGACGTAGAAGAACAGGCCCTCCATCAGGCACGAGAAGACGATCAGGCTCTTCAGCAGCTTCTGGTCCGCCTCCGGCGTGCCGGTGCGGAAGGCCGGATCGGTCAGCACGTCGATGAACGGCACGAGGAACTCGTCCTTCTCGCGGATCGAACCCACCTCGTGATAGGCGTTGAAGATCTCCGATTCCTCGAGGTCCAGGCTTTCGACGATGTACTGGTAGGCGTGGGTGTGGATCGCCTCCTCGAAGGCCTGGCGCAGGAGGTATTGCCGGCACTCCGGCGCCGTGATGTGGCGGTAGGTGCCGAGGACGATGTTGTTCGCGGCGAGCGAATCGGCCGTGACGAAGAAGCCGAGGTTGCGCTTCACCACGCGGCGTTCGTCCTCGGTGAGCCCGTTCGGGTCCTTCCACAGCTGGATGTCGCGGCTCATGTTGATTTCCTGCGGCATCCAGTGGTTCGCGCAGGCGGCGAGGTACTTCTCCCAGGCCCACTTGTACTTGAAGGGCACCAGCTGGTTGACGTCGGCCTTGGAGTTGATGACGCGCTTGTCGTCGACCGAAACGCGCCGCAGCTTCGCATCCGGCACTTCTTCTCGTCCCAAGCTCGCCGGCATAAAGGCCGGGGCCGCGGGGAGGGCAATATCTTCGAACTTGAGCATAGTCATTGGAGGACGAGGGAGCGTCCGCGGAAGACTTCGTTGCATTCGGGTTGACAGGACTGGACGAGCACGCGCTCGAGCGCTTTCCTCTCACCCACGGTGGATTGCGGCATCCAGTGCGCCGCGACGTAGACGCCCTGGTCGTAATCGGCGATGTCGAGCCAGCTCGCGCGTCCGTGCTGCGCGCCGGGGAACGCCCGCTCGGCAAGATTGGCGCTCTCGCCCACGTACACCGGGCGGAAGGGCGGCTCGCGCCGCGCGTCAGGCACCAGGATGCAGAACACCGCCGCGCGCGCCGGCGGCGTCCAGCCGTCGATGGCGAACGGCCCCTCGAAGAGCTGCTGTGCCATCCGGATGGTCTTATTTGTCATGCGACTGGCGCATCGCCTGGGCGAGCATCATCGTGCGCAGGCTGGGCTGCTCTTTCTCGTCGACCGGCTTGAAGCCGGGCTTGTAGCTGCGCGCGAGCTCACGCGCCGCGGCTTCGCGCTGCGACGGCGAGGAGAACGACATCTCGTGCGTGGCGATGTACAGGTTCCATTCCGTGCCGGCGATCGTGCGCCACTCGGCAAGGCGCGAATGAGACTTGAGGATATCGGTATCCAGCGTCTCCGCCTGGCCGAAGTAGAGCGCGCGGAAGGTCATCAGCTTCCAGCCCGGGACGAGCACCGCATAGAGCCCGGCGGTCTTCGTCGGCGACCACAGCGGTGCGAGGTAAGGGCCGGAGAAGCCGAGCGAACCGAGCGTGATCACTGGCAGGCCTCGCAATCCGGGTTGTCGATCGCGCAGGCCTTGATACCCGCGTCGGCGACCGGCGCCATCACCGCCGCGCTAGCGGAGGCCGTTGGCACGGCGTTGAGCGCGCCTGCCTTCGAGGTGGACTTCTCGGCGTGCGTCGCGCCCATCGAACGCAGGTAGTACGTGGTCTTCAGGCCGCGCAGCCAGGCGAGCTTGTAGGTCTCATCGAGCTTCTTGCCTGAGGCGCCGCCCATGTAGATATTGAGCGACTGGGACTGGTCGATCCATTTCTGGCGCCGCGCGCCCGCCTCGACCAGCCACTTCGGCTCGACCTCGAACGCGGTGGCGTACAGCTTGCGCAGCCCGGCCGGGGCGCGGTCGATGCGCGCCAGGTTGCCGTCGAAGTACTTGAGGTCGGCGATCATCACCTCGTCCCACTGGCCGGCTGCCTTCAGGTCGGCGACGAGGTAGTCGTTCACCACGGTGAACTCGCCGGACAGGTTCGATTTGACGAACAGGTTCTGGTAGGTCGGCTCGATCGAGGCCGATACGCCGATGATGTTGGCGATGGTGGCGGTGGGCGCGATGGCGATGCAGTTCGAGTTGCGCATGCCGTGCTTCTTGATGCGCCCGCGCAGGGCTTCCCAGTCGAGCGTCGCGGAGCGGTCGACCTCGACGTAGCCGCCGCGCTCCGCGGCGAGCAAATCCAGCGTGTCCTGCGGCAGGATGCCGCGGTCCCACAGCGACCCGGGGAACGACGCGTAGCGGCCGCGCTCCTCGGCGAGCTCGGTCGACGCCCAGTAGGCGGCGAAGGCCACCATCTCCATCGAGCGATCGGCGAACTCGACCGCCGCATCGGAGGCGTAAGGCACGCGCATCCGGTGCAGGCAGTCCTGGAAGCCCATGATGCCGAGGCCGACGGGGCGGTGGCGCAGGTTGGAGTTGCGTGCCTTGTCCACCGCGTAGTAGTTGATGTCGATGACGTTGTCGAGCATCCGCATGGCGATGCGGATGGTGCGCTTCAGCTTGTCGAAGTCGAGCCGGCCCTGCGCGTCGAGGTGGGCCACCAAGTTGACCGAGCCGAGGTTGCAAACCGCGATCTCGTCGCCGGAGGTGTTGAGGGTGATTTCGGTGCACAGGTTCGAGCTATGCACTACGCCGACGTGCTGCTGGGGGCTCCTCACGTTGCAAGGATCCTTGAACGTGATCCACGGATGCCCGGTCTCGAAGAGCATCGACAGCATCTTGCGCCAGAGCTGCACCGCCGGCACCTTCTTGAAGAGCTTGAGTTCGCCGCGCGCGGCCCGATCCTCGTAGCGCACGTACGCTTCCTCGAAATCCTTGCCGAACTTCTCGTGCAGATCGCGGCAGTCGGACGGCGAGAACAGCGTCCATTCGGCGTTGTCCATCACGCGCTTCATGAACAGGTCGGGAATCCAGTTCGCGGTGTTCATGTCGTGCGTACGGCGGCGGTCGTCGCCGGTGTTCTTGCGCAGCTCGAGAAACTCCTCGATGTCGAGGTGCCAGGTCTCCAGGTACGAGCAGACGGCGCCTTTCCTCTTGCCGCCCTGATTGACCGCCACCGCCGTGTCGTTCACCACCTTGAGGAAAGGCACGACGCCCTGCGACTTGCCGTTGGTCCCCTTGATGTGCGAGCCGAGGGCGCGCACCGGGGTCCAGTCGTTGCCCAGGCCGCCGGCATACTTGGCGAGGAGCGCGTTCTCCTTTATGGCCTCGTAGATACCCTCGAGGTCGTCGGAGACGGTGGTGAGATAGCAGCTCGAAAGCTGCGAGCGCTGCGTGCCGGAGTTGAAGAGGGTCGGCGTCGAGCTCATGAAGTCGAAGCTCGACAGCACGTCGTAGAACTCGATGGCGCGCTCGTTGCGGTTCTTCTCGCGCAGCGCGAGGCCCATGGCGACGCGCATGAAGAAGGCCTGCGGCAGCTCGATGCGGCGGCCGAAGACATGGAGGAAGTAGCGGTCGTAGAGGGTCTGCAGCCCGAGATAGCCGAACTGCAGGTCGCGCTCGGCCTTGAGCGCCCGGCCGAGCTTGGCCAGGTCGAATTTGCCGAGCTCCGGATCGAGAAGCTCGGCCGCGATGCCGCGCTCGATGAACTGCGGGAAGTAGGTCCCATAGCGGGCGGCCATCGACGCGTGGCTCGTCTCCTCGCCCAGTACCTCCAGCCGTACGCCGTGCAGGAGGAGCCGCGCCGTCACGTAGCTGTAGGCGGGATCCTTCTCGATCATCGAGCGGGCCGCGAGCACGGCGGACTTGCGCACCTCCTCCATCGGCACGCCGTCGTACAGGTCGCGCAGCGTCGCCTCGAGGATCGCATCGGCGGACGCTTCTTTCAGGCCTTGGCAGGCGGACTGGACGACCTCGTGCAGCGCCGCCCGGTCGAGCGGCTTGCGCTGTCCGCCCTCGACGACATGGATGCCCGGCTCGGCCTTCTTCGCCGCCCGCTCCTGCGCGCGCGCCTTGGCGCGGTCCTCGCGATAGAGCACGTAGGCGCGGGCCACGTCGTGCTCGCCCGAGCGCATCAGGGCGAGCTCCACCTGGTCCTGGATGTCTTCTATATGGAAGGTGCCGCCCTGGGGCTGCCGGCGCATGAGGGCGCCGCATACGGAATCGGTCAGGTGGCCGACCACCTCGCGGATGCGGGCCGAGGCCGCTCCCTGCGCGCCGTTCACGGCGAGGAACGCCTTCGTCATCGCCACCGAGATCTTGCCCGGCTCGAAGGCGACCACCGCGCCGTTGCGCCGGATCACCTTGAAGTCGGCATACGGCCCGCGCGCCGGACTGCTCGCCTCAGGAAAACCGACGCCCAGCCCGGCCGTCGCGGTGGCGTTGTCCTGAGCGATCTGCATAGTGCCTCTCCCCACGTTGCGCTGTTCTCTCGGGCCGTCCCTGCGACGCCCCACCTTTAGTATCTGGCGGCCGCCTTAGGCCTACATCTAGTCGTTTTGCAGCAGCTGGACGCCATCTAACCATCAGTTTTTTCCCAATGCAACACAAATCTGCGCTTGTTGCGCCGCGCCATTGTGGAAGATTTTGCGGTTGTAGTGCGATGCCTACACTAGATCTAGTGCGGATTGGCTTTAGCCCTACATCTACCGGCCTCGACGCGCCGCCGCCCCGTATTTAGTGGGTCGGCGAGCCAAAAATTAAAACGGCGTCAGGCGCCGGCGAGGGCGGCGAGGAGGCGCGGCCAGTCGAACAACGGGCCGGGATCGGTCTTGCGGCCGGGAGCGATATCGGAATGCGCGGCGATGTCGCGCAGCGGATGATGCGCGCGCAGCGTGCGCACGAGTCGGATCAGCGCTTCGTACTGCGCATCGGCGAAGAGCGCGCCGTCCATGCCCTCCAGCTCGACGCCGATCGAAAAGTCGTTGCAGCGCTCGCGCCCGCGCCAGCGCGAAACGCCGGCATGCCAGGCGCGCCGCGTCGTCGCCACGAATTGCACCACGGCGCCGTCGCGTCGCACGAGGAAGTGGGACGACACCCGGAGCGTGCCGATCTCCTGGAAGTACGGATGCGCGGCCGGATCGAGGCAATTGGTGAAGAAGCGCTCGATCGCATCGCCGCCGTACTCGCCCGGCGGCAGGCTGATCGAATGCACGACGAGCAGCGTCGGCTCCTCGCCGTTGGGACGTTCATCCTGGTTCGGCGACTCGAGGTAGCGGCAAGGGCTACCGAGAATCATCTTTGACGCCGAGCCGCTGCATCCGGTAGCGCAGCTGGCGGAAGGTGATGCCGAGGAGCTTCGCCGCCGCCGTACGGTTGAAGCCGGTCTTGCCCAGCGCCTCCAGGATGGCCTTGCGCTCGATATCGTCGAGGTATTCGGGCAACGCGCCGCCGGCTGCGGCAGCGGCCGGCGCGTCGGGCGCCTCGCCCGCCGGCTCGGCGGCGTCGAGCTGAAGGTCGGCGGCCGTGATCTCGGCGCTGCCGGAGAGCGCCAGCGCTCGCTCGAGGATGTTTTCCAGCTCGCGGATGTTGCCCGGGAAGTCGTGGCGCTGCAGCTCGGCGAGCGCGTCCGGCGTGAGGCGGGCCGGGCCGGCCTCGCCCTGCGCGCCGAGTCGCTCGACGATCGCGGCAGCGATGAGCGGGATGTCCTCGCGGCACTCGCGCAGGGGCGGCATCGCCAGCTGGATGACATTGATGCGGTAGAAGAGGTCCTGCCGGAACTTGCCGGCGGCGACCAGCTGCGCGAGGTTCTGGTGCGTTGCGCAGATGATGCGCACGTCGACCGGCTCTTCCTGCGTCGCGCCAACCTTGCGTACGCGCTTCTCCTGGATCGCGCGCAGGAGCTTCACTTGCATCGGCAGGAGCAGGTCGGCGACCTCGTCGAGGAACAGGGTGCCGCCGTTCGCCGCCTGGAAGAAACCCTCGCGATCCTCCGCCGCGCCGGTAAAGGCGCCTTTCTTGTAGCCGAAGAACTCGCTCTCCACCAGGTTCTCGGGGATCGCGCCGCAGTTCACCGGAACGAATGGCTTGTCCCGGCGCGAGCCGTTCTCGTGGATCAGCCGCGCGGCGAGCTCCTTGCCGGTGCCCGATTCGCCGGAAACGTAGACCGGAGCCTGCGTGCGAGCGAGCTTCGCGATCAGCGCGCGCACCTGCACCAGAGGCGCGCTATCGCCGAGAAGCCGCTTGTCCTTGGGCGCAGCTTCGCCGCGCTCGGGGAGCGAGAGCGCCGAGCGCACGAGCGCCCGCAGCTGCTCCAGGCCGACCGGCTTCGACACGTAGTCGAAGGCGCCCGCCTTCAGCGCGGCGACCGCGTTCTCCGTGCTGCCATAAGCCGTGATCACGGCGACCGGCACCTCGGCCGCCTGCACGGCAATGTGGCGCACGAGATCGAGCCCCTCGCCGTCGCCCAGGCGCATGTCGGTCAGGCAAAGATCGAAGCGCTCGTTCTTCAGCCGTTCCTTCGCCTCGGCGATGCTGCCGACCGAAGCTACATCGAGCCCCATGCGTACGAGCGTCAGCTCCAGGAGCTCGCGGATGTCCGGCTCGTCGTCGACCACCAGCACCTGCGCGGCGGCCTTTTCCCCCTTGTCGCCCCGTCTCATTTTCTAAAGGTCATGCCGCGCGCACCTCCCGGCACAGAATGCGGAAATGGGCACCACGCCGATCGTTCACGTATTCCAGTGTCGCCCGATTCGCGTCGCAGAGCTCGCGCGCGAGGTAAAGGCCGAGCCCGGTGCCTTTCGCCTCGGTGGTGAAGAACGGCTCGAAGAGCTGCGCCTGCCGTGCCGGCGGTACCCCCGGGCCATTGTCGATCACCGAGAGCTCTACCCGGCCGGCGTAGCCGCGTAGCGCAATGCGCACGGCTCCGTCCTCAGGCCCGGCGTAGCGCGCGGCGTTGCGCAGCAAGTTCCACATGACCTGCCGCAGATGCTCGCGGTCGAACTCGATCCAAGCGTCCGCCGTCACGTCGACGGCAAAGCGCTCGGCTGCGGCAGATTCATTGGCGACGAATTCGTCGAGAAACTCGCTCAGCCAGGGATGCAACCGGATCGGGTCGGCGGCCATGCGGTCGCGCCGGTTGAGCTGCAGGACGTCGGACACCAGCCGCTCGAGGCGCCGCGTGTTGTCGTTGATGATCCTCGTCAGGCGCTCGCGGTCGTCGCCGCGCTTTTCCTCCTGCAGGAGCTCGGCGGCGTGGCTGATGGCGGCGAGCGGATTGCGGATTTCGTGCGCGATGTTGGCGGTGAGCCGGCCGAGCGCGGCGAGCTTGAGCTGCTGCGCCTGCTCGCGCGCGCGGCTCCTGTCCTCGACGAAGATCACCGTGTAGCCCTCCTCGGTGCCGGTGTCGAACAGGCGTACGCCGACGTCGCGGCCGCGCACCGACAAGTCGGTCGCTGCGCCGTCCTCGCCGCCGCTTGCGCGCCAGTTGGCCCAGCGCTCGGCGAAACCCGGCAGCAGCTCGTCGATGCGCGAGGCCACCAGCCGGTCGCTGCGCAGGAGGACTTGCGCTTGAGGGTTGTGCTGCACGACCACCCCGTCCGTGTCGACGACCATCACGCCGTCGTGCATGTCGTGCAGGACGAGCTGGTTGACCCGCTGCTGGGTAGCGAGCTCGCGCCCGCGCAGGCGAGCGAGCCGCTCTTGGGCCGCCACGCGCTGCGCAAGCCAGCCGGTGATGCCGCTCGCCGCGAAGCAGCCCATGGCGAGCAGCCCGGGCTGGGCGAAGCTCGCCGGCGGGGCGTCGTGCGCGAGCACCCAATAGGCCTGCTCGAGAAGCAGGGCGATGGTGGCGAGCGCGGCATAGAGGAACGAAAGCCGGCGCGGCGCCACGATCGAGCCCGCGATGAGCGAGATGAGCAGCATCACGCCGAGGCCGCTGCGCATGCCGCCGCTCGCGTACATGAGGAGCGTGATGGCGAACACATCCAGGCAGACGTGGACCGAGAGCTGGAGGTTGAAAGCCTCCCGCACGCGCCGCAGCGGCACGTGGAGGAAGATGGCGCCGAAGAGGTAGACCGCGCACGTGGCGCGGAACAGCGCCAGATCGTGCGAGCCGAGGTTGAGAGCATCCTTGTACACCATCGAGAGCGCGAGAAAGAGCGTCGCGACCGCGATGCGGTACAGGTTGAAGTACGCGAGCGAGATCCAGTACGAATCGGGCGTGCGCTCGGGCGGCGCCAGGAAAAGCTCCGGATAGCGAACCGGCTGCATCATCGTCCCGGTCCGAGCCGGGCATGTTCCTCACTGCAGTAGATGGCGCCGCCCGCCTGCCGAGCCTCGCCGCGCGGCAACAGCAGCCCGCAGTGCGCGCAGCGCACGAGCTCCTCGCTCCCTTTCGCCGCCGGTGGCGCTCCTTCGTCGCGCCGAGCGGCATTGAGCAGCGCGCGCTTGACGAGCCACACGCCGGCGAGCACGAGCACGATTAAGACCAGGAGCTTCCCCATGGCTGATTATCATAGCCAAGATGAAAATCCTGGTCGCAATACCGGGAAAGCTGCACACGGTGCGCATGAACCGCTTCGTGCCGGAGGCGCTTTCTGCGCTCGGCCACGACGTGCGCGTGGTGGATTACACGCCGACCCTTGTCGAGAAGCTGCGCCGAAAGCTCGGCGGCCGCGATGCCGCCCCTGTGGTGGCGCCGCGGCTTCTCGCCGCGATCGAGGCGCATGCGCCCGAGCTTTTCCTCACGCTCTACGGCGTCAATGTCGCCCCGCCGGTGCTCGAAGAGCTCAAGCGCAAGGGCGTGGCCAGCGCCAATTGGTGGCTGAATGATCCCTTCCAGTGGGAGCGCGCGTCGAAGATCCTTAGCCGGTACGACTTCGCCTTTACCAACGCCAAATACTCCGTCGATGCTTATGCGGCCGCCGGATTGAGTCATGTGCACTTCCTGCCGAGCGCGTGCGACGCGTCGGTGCATCACCCGCTCGACCGGCGCATCGAGGCCGACGTCTCGTTCGCGGGCGATTGGTCGCCCAATCGCGAACAATTGGTGCGCAGACTGGTCGATGCGGGCGTCGATGTGCGTGTCTACGGACCTTGGCGACGAAAGCTGAAAGCGCCTTCGCCGATTCGTCTCACCCACGGCTTCTTCACCCCCGAGCGCATGGCCGAGATCTTCGCCGCCTCGCGCGCGACGCTGAACGTCCACACCTGGCGCGGGCGGTTCGACTTCGGCTTGAATCCGCGCGTCTTCGAGGCGGGGGCCTGCGGCACGCCGCAGCTCGTCGACTGGAAGCGCGAGCTCGGCGAGCTCTTCGGCCCCGAGGAGCGCGCGGGCATGCTCGTCTATCGGACCGACGAGGAGCTGCTCGACCTCGCCCGCTCGATTCCGTCGCGGGCAAACGAGCTAAAGGCCGCGGCGCTCGCCGCGGTGCCGGCTTTCCAGCGGGATCATTCGTACCGCGCGCGCATGCAGGAGCTGTTGCGCGTCATCGGTGCGGCGGGTCGTTGAAGGGAAACCGAAAGGCTTGGTCGGGGTGAGAGGATTTGAACCTCCGACACCTGCGTCCCGAACGCAGTACTCTACCAGGCTGAGCTACACCCCGATGTTGCGGCTTTTCGTCGCGGCTAGGCGCCGTTACGACTGGCGGGCTACGGAAAAGGACGCCAATTCTAGCAAAGAACGCTTGAATTCCGTCTCCGGCAGCCGCGCGATGGCGGCCTTCGCCGCGGCGGCTTCGCGCTGCGCGGCGTTCCTCGCGTAGTCGAGCGAGCCGCTGGCGCGGATCGCATTGAGCACGCTGCCGAAATCCTCGCGCCCGCCTCCCAGGATGGCGTTGCGCACCAGGTCCTTTTCGGGCGCCGACCCGGCCCGCATGGCATGGATGAGCGGCAGCGTCGGCTTTCCTTCCGCGAGATCGTCGCCAAGGCTCTTGCCGATGGTGGTTTCCTCGCCCGAATAGTCGAGCACGTCGTCGATGAGCTGAAACGCCGTGCCCACATGCGCGCCGTAATCGGCGAGGCGCGCCTCCACCTCCGGCGTGCTGCGCGAGAGCACCGCGCCGAGCCGCGCCGCGGCCTCGAAGAGCTTGGCGGTCTTGCGCCGGATCACCTCGAGATAGCGGCCTTCGTCCACGTCCGGGTCGTGGCTGCCCATGAGCTGCATCACCTCGCCTGCGGCGATGGTATTGGTGGCGTCGGCGAGGACCCGCATCACGCGTATGTCGTCGACTTCGACCATCATCTGGAAGGCGCGCGAGTAGAGGAAGTCGCCCACCAGCACCGCCGCCGCATTGCCGAAGGCGGCATTCGCCGTCTGGTGGCCGCGGCGCAGCTTCGACTCGTCGACCACGTCGTCATGCAGGAGCGTCGCCGTATGGATGAACTCCACCACGGCCGCGAGCGCCAGGCGGGCATCCCCGCGATAGCCGAGCGCGCCGCTCGAAAGGAGGAGGAGGGCCGGCCGCAGGCGCTTGCCGCCGGCGGCGACGAGGTACTCGGCGACCTGGCGAACGAGCGGCACGTCGGACTCGAGGCGCCGCGAAATGAGCTCGTCCACCCGCCGCATGTCCTCGGCTACCGGGGATAGCATGGACAGGAAAGTCATGATTCCCTTATAATTCTCGGTCCGCAGTGCTAAATTTTGCAGCGCAACGCCTAGGGTAACCCATGTACGCAGTGATCAAATCCGGCGGCAAGCAGTACCGCGTCGAGTCCGGCGCCAAGCTCCGCCTAGAGGCGCTCAGCGCCGATGTCGGCGCGAATGTCTCGTTCGACCAAGTGCTCCTCGTGGGCACCGGCGACGCCGTCAAGGTCGGCGCTCCGCTCGTCTCCGGCGCTCTCGTGAAGGCCACCGTGCTCGGCCACGGCCGGGGCGAGAAGGTCAAGATCTTCAAGCTTCGCCGCCGCAAGCACTACATCAAGAACCAGGGCCATCGGCAGTCGTATACCGAGGTCCGCATCGACGACATCGTTCAAGGCTAAGGGCAATGGCACACAAGAAAGCAGGCGGCAGCTCGAGGAACGGCCGCGACTCCCAGGCAAAGCGCCTCGGCGTGAAGGTCTACGGCGGCGAGCGGGTCAGCGCCGGCGCGATCATCGTGCGCCAGCGCGGCACGCGCGTGCATCCAGGCGACAACGTGGGCATGGGGCGCGACCACACGCTCTATGCGCGCGTGGCCGGCCATGTGCAATTCCGCGTGCGCGGCGCGGACGGCAACCAATGGGTCGAGGTCGTGCAGGAAACCTCGCCGGCGTAGCCGGCCTGCACTCCCAGAAAGCCCTATCGAAGCCGGTAGGGCTTTTTTATTGGGTCAGATGAAATTCATCGACGAAGCGAAGATCGAAGTGCACGCCGGCAAGGGCGGCGACGGCGCGGCGCACTTCCGGCGCGAGAAATACGTGCCGCGCGGCGGCCCCGACGGGGGCGACGGCGGCCGCGGCGGCAGCGTATGGGCACGCGCCGATCGCAATATCAACACGCTCGTCGAGTACCGGTTCGCCCGCATCCACCGCGCGAAGGACGGCGCACGCGGCGCGGGCTCCCACTGCAGCGGCGCGGCGGGGCCGGACATCGAGCTGCCGGTGCCGGTCGGTACCGTCATCCGCGACGCGGAGACGGGCGACCTGGTCGCCGACCTCGCCAAGGACGGCGATCGGGTGGTGCTCGCGCGCGGCGGCCAGGGCGGCCTGGGCAACGTGCATTTCAAGTCGAGCGTGAACCGCGCGCCGCGCCAGTTCACTCGCGGCGAGCCGGGCGAGAGCCGGCAGCTCGCGCTCGAGCTGCGCGTCCTCGCCGATGTCGGCCTCCTCGGCTTGCCCAATGCCGGCAAGTCAAGCTTCATCCGCGCCGTGTCGAGCGCGCGCCCGAAAGTAGCGGACTACCCGTTCACGACGCTGAATCCTTCGCTCGGCGTGGTCCGCGTCGGCCATTCGAGCTTCGTCGTCGCCGACATCCCCGGGCTCATCGAGGGCGCCGCCGAGGGGGCGGGCCTCGGCCACCAGTTCCTGCGCCATCTCGCGCGGACGAAGGTCCTGCTGCACCTCGTCGACTTGAGCGAGGAAGACGCCGCCGCCGGCGCCCGCACCATCGCCGGCGAGCTCAAGAAGTACGACGCCACGCTGGCGCGCAAGCCGCGCTGGCTAGTGTTCAATAAGATCGATGCGGTGAACGACGCCGAAAAGCGGGCCGAGAAGATCGTGCGCGAGCTGCGCTGGAAGCGCCCCTGGTTCGCCATCTCGGCGCTGACCGGCGAAGGCACCGAGGCCGTCAGCAAGGCGATCGCGAAGGAATTGTCGAGATGAGCCTGAAAGCGGCCAAAACGCTCGTCGTAAAGGTGGGTTCCTCGCTGGTGACGACGCAGGGCCGCGGCCTCGACACGCAAGCCATCGCCCGCTGGGCGGGACAGATTGCGAAGCTCATCGGCATGGGGCGCCGCGTGGTGCTCGTGTCGAGCGGCGCCATTGCCGAAGGCATGCAGCGCCTTGGCTGGACGCGCCGTCCGCAGACCATGCACGAGCTGCAGGCCGCCGCCGCCGTCGGGCAAATGGGCCTCGTCGAGTGCTACGAATCGTGCTTCCGCAGCCATGGGCTGCACACGGCGCAGCTCCTCCTCACGCACGCCGACCTCGCCGACCGGCAGCGCTACCTCAATGCGCGCGCCACGCTGCGGACGCTGCTCGAGCTCGGCGTGATTCCGGTGATCAACGAAAACGACACCGTGGTCACGGACGAGATCAAGTTCGGCGACAACGACACGCTCGGCGCCTTGGTGACCAATCTCATCGAAGCCGACGCGCTCGTCATCCTCACCGACCAGGCGGGCTTCTACGACGCCGATCCGCGCCGCAATCCGGGCGCGAAGCTGGTGGAGGAAGCCGACGCCCTGGATGCCGGCCTCGATGCGATGGCCGGCGGCACCGGCAGCGCGCTCGCGAAAGGCGGCATGCTGACCAAGATCCAGGCGGCGCGCCGCGCGGCGAGAAGCGGTGCCCACACGGTCATCGCCTCGGGACGCGAGCCCGACGTGCTGGTGCGGCTTTCGCAAGGCGAGCGCATCGGCAGCCTGCTCACGGCGAAAACGGTGCCGCTCGCCGCGCGCAAGCAGTGGCTCGCCGATCACCTCACCGTGGCGGCGAAGCTCAAGCTCGATGCCGGCGCCGCACGTGCCCTGCAGCGCGACGGCAAGAGCCTGCTGCCGATCGGCGTGCTCGAAGTGTCGGGCGAGTTCGAGCGCGGCGAGGTCGTCGCCTGCCTGGATCCCGAAGGGCATGAGGTCGCGCGCGGGCTGGTGAACTACTCCGCGGCAGAGACCCGGCGCATCATGCGGCGGCCGTCGGCGGAAATCGAATCGCTGCTCGGCTACATGGATGAGCCCGAGCTCATCCACCGTGACAACCTGGTGCTCCTCTAGCGGCCGTAGAGCGGCGCAAGGCCCTTGGAGAACGGATGGCCGCCGGCCTGCAGGGCCCGCACGCCCTCGCCGGCGTCGCGGATCGGCACCTTCTGCGGACAGAAATATTCCTGGTACAGCGCGATCTGCCACGGGCGCGCATTGCGCACCGGCTGCCAGCCCGCGCGCGACGTCATCCATGTGCCGTCGGACTGACCGGTCGCGTAGAGGCGGTGCTGCGCGGCCGCGCAGCGCAGCCCCTCGAAGCTCACGTTCTGCGGTCCGCTCGGGCTCTGCGCCACGAGCACATAGCGCACGATGCCTTCCTTGTCGACGTTGAGGCTCGAGGCGTCGACGAAAAAGTGGAAGCCGGTCTCCTCGGCGATCGGCACCTGGACGAGCTTCGCGCGCTGGGGAAAGGGCGGCGGCGCGGCCGTGTCCTCGCGCGGCGCCTCGCGCGTCATGTTCTGGCGCTCCCAATCGCTCATATCGGTCGGCGCCGCGCCGCAGCCGGCGAGGAGCAATAGCGCGAAGACAATCCTCACCTGAGATCGGCGGCGAGAGCCGCGCGCACCTCGGGCCCGAGCTGCGTGGTCGCGGTGTACTGCGGATGATCGACGCCGACGGTAAGCGCCGCGCCCTGACGCAGCGCCTGTCGCATCGGCGCGCTGAGCTCGAAGCGCAGGAAGTGCACCGACGACGTCTTCTCCTCGTTCTCCCGCTCGAGGTCCTCGTCGGCGATCGACGGCACGCGCTCGTGGCCGGCCACCTCGACCCACACCCGGTCCTCGATGCCCTTCAGCCGCTCGAGCGCGCGCTTGCGCTCATCGGCATCGGGATACTCGATCAGCATCGTCGCTTTCCAGTTCGAGCCGTCCGGCACGAGCGGATTGTAGGCCTCGAGCTCGTGCCGGATGCCTTCCTCCTCGAAGATGCGCTCGATGCGCAGCATCTCCTGCAGCTGGTAGCGGATAGTGAGCTCGTCCTCAAAGAGCAGCGTGAGGTGTTCGCCGAGATGCACGCGCCGGCGCTTCTTGTGCTCCATCACCTTCGAGCGAAAAGCGTTGCGCTCCCGCGCATACGCCTCGAGGCTGAGCAGGCTCTCGCGCTTAATCACTCAGCTGGTCCAGAGCCTTCTGGAAGCGGTTGGCGTGGCTGCGCTCGGCCTTGGCGAGCGTCTCGAACCAGTCGGCGATCTCGCCGAAGCCTTCGTCGCGCGCCTGCTTCGCCAT
>Ga0136846_1225881_pt1 | contig 15340 bp, 13 predicted proteins | sample HopSoiMetagenom2_FD_96841 | JGI IMG/M metagenome (GOLD analysis project Ga0136846, IMG submission 96841) | Grasslands soil microbial communities from Hopland, California, USA - 2 Assembly 2016 (version 4) | ecosystem: Environmental > Terrestrial > Soil > Grasslands | place: USA: Hopland... | reverse complement strand
GCCCACCTCGGAAACCCCCGCTAGCCCGGGGGTTTTCGTGTCTTCGAGCCTTTGCGCCGGATCCGATGCGCAGACCGCCACGCGTCCGGCCGGCCAGATTCCAGATGTTCCTCGAGTACCTGCAGCGCCCTTCGGAACCAAGCGCTCGAGCGCTGCAGCGCAGGCTTCGCCAACTGTTGGCTCCGGAGGTCGCCCTCCAATCGACCCGACCGCGCGAGTGATGCGAGGCCGTCGAATGCCGGGTGGTGGGTGCCCCTAGGAACGAGAAAGGCGTCGTTACCCGCGGCGCCATTCGATCGCGGTCATCATCCGAGGCAGCCACGATGTCGGCGCGGGGCAGTACGGTTTGGCGGTGAGCCGTGTCGCCGCGCTCGCCGTCGGCATCGCCTTGTTGTGCCCGGCCGCCTCCGCTGCCGTGCGGGAGCGCCTCGACTTGATGCCCCTACCGCGGAGCGCGCTCGGCCCTGGTACGGGCGCGCTCAGGCTCGCTCGGGACTCGGGCGTCCTCTCGAACGCCTACGCCGCCGAGAGCGCGGGCAACGGGTTCACGGCGGCCGACCTCGCGAAGCTGGGCCGGATCAGCGGGTACACGCTCGACTACCTGCTCCCAGACCCCGCCGGCGCGCAGCCGCACAAGCTGCTTCGCGTGCAAACGGACGCCGAGCTCTATCGCGACCGGGCGACGGCGACCCGGGGGCTCGCCTTCTGGCGCGGCTTGACGCGGAGGCTCGCGGGGCGCCAGAACGGGGCCACGGTGGCCGTCTCCCCGTTCGGGACCCGGGTCGGGAACGGGAGCTTCGCCTTCGAGCTCACCTATCGAACCACCGGGCCGCCTTTCGCCTACGTCGGCGACGTCGTGTTCCGGTTGGGTCGCCTGCTCGGAGCGGTGTTCGTGACCGCCACGGACGATATTGGCTTGCGGGCGCGCACGCTCCGGCTCGCAGACAAGCTCGCGACGCGGATGAGACGCGTGCTCGCTGGCCAGATCCGGCACTAACGAAACGATCGCCCCCGACGCCGGTCCGCAGCCGAATGGGATGGTGGAGTCTCGACCTTCAGCGTGGGGAGAAGCGGCGCGGGCTACCTATCGTCGGACGCGGAATGAACCGTTCCGCTAACGAGGGCAGATTACCGACCGCTACAAACCACACCCCGACGACGAATGGATCAAAGTCACGCGGCCCGGGGAGTCCGAGCCCACACACATCCTCGCTCGGAGCGGCGCCGCAGCCGAAATAGCAAAGACCCGTGCGGAATACCTCGCCGGGCAGACCACGATCCACCGAATCGAGCAGCGCTGGGGCGGCTACGTCATCGAGTAGTAGCTCGGCACACGTAGCGAAGCTGCGGGTACGTTCGGCCCTCAGCCGATCGTTGCGAGAAGGTCATCACAAGCCTGCTTGCAACGGCGACAGACTTCGGCGCAGACGCGACAGTGTTCGTGGTGGGGGGCGTGCAGCTCGCACTCCTCGGCACAGGCGAGGCACGCCACGGAACAAGCTTCGATCATTCCGCTGATGAGCCGAAGATCGGGCGTCGTCTGCCGGGTCACGATACGGCCGGTGGCATCACACGCGTCGGCGCAGTCGAGGTTGAGCCGAACGCACCGGACCAAGTCCTGCAGATCGCTCTCGCTCAGACAGGCATCTGCGCAGGCAGTACAGCTTGCGGCACAGTCGAGGCATTCGTTGATACAGCGGAGCAGAGCCTCGCGATCCAGACCGCTCGGTTGCGGATGCAAGTTCATGATCGCTTCAAACGTCATGGTCTCCCTCCCTCGGTCGAAACGGTTCGCCTCACGATCTCATGTGGCGGGTGCCTGGAGGGTGGTAGGCGCACCGCCGCCGAAGAACGGCCACCACTCGTAGCGCTGTGCATCTTCGACCGTCATCGGCTGGGCGCCGTTACGCGCGCGCAAAAGGCCCAGCCCGTGTCTCCGGGTCAGTGCGAGTTGCTGATCGCGACCTAGTGACCGACTGCGACGAAGTGCGCGGCGAGCGTGCCGCCGATGTGACCGGCGCCGATGATCCCGATCCTCACGCCGGGGTTCCGTCCGCGAGCCAGGCGCGGAAGATCTCGACCTGCTCGGACGGCCAGGCACCGTCGCAGGGCATGCTCCCCGAAGCGAGCTGGTCGAGGATGGCGTTCCCGTTCGCCTTGACATCGTCGTACGACCAGAGATCGAAGAGGGACAGCATCGCGCCCCGGTCGCGCTCTCGGAAAAGCGGCCTGATGTCGGTGTCGTAGCTCGCGATGCCCGAGACGATACTCGGAGCGTCGCCACCTTGTCCTCCGGCAAGCGAGAGCCTGGCAAGAATGGGAAGGACGAAGCGGCGTGAACGTCACCAATGCGCCGTGACCGGCCGCCGGCGCCCGGACGGGCCTACGAGCGGGATCGCTCGAGCATTCGCTCTAGCCCGTCGAGGATCAGGTCGAGCCCGAACAGGAACTCGTCGGTTGGGTCGTAGCCGCCGCGCGCCACGTAGGTGTCGACGAGCTCGAACGAGTACGGGATCTGCTCCGCGAGATGCCGGAACTGCTCGACCATCATCTCGCCGATTGCTGCTGCTTCTTCGCGTGTCTTGAATGGGAGGTTCTTCTCCTGCAGCGCGAAGCCGTAGATGTAGGCGTCCTGGACCGAGTAGGCGTGGACGGCGTCGGGGATCGAGAAGCCGGCCTCGCGTAGGCACGCGACGACCGCGTTGTGGAGCTGCATGTTCGCCATCCCAGGTGCGGTGCTGGACTCCATGACGTCGAGTGCCCAGGGGTGACGGGTGAGCGCGCGGCGGGTCGAGATCGCCCGCTTGCGTAGCGCCGTCTTCCAGTCCTCGTCGGTCGTGGGAGCTTCGATGCGGGCGAAGATCGCGTTGACCATTTCGTCGAGCAGCGCGTTCTTGTTCGGGAAGTAGTGGTAGAGCGACATCGCGCCGGCGCCGAGCTCGTCGGCCAGCTTGCGCATCGACACCGCCGCGAGGCCGTTTTCGTCGGCAAGGGCCGCCGCCGCGTGCAGGACGCGCTCCTTGCTGAGCGGCTCGTGTGGCTCGGGGGCCGCGGGTTGGGTGGGTTCGGGTTCAGCCACTTGACAGATCGTACACTGTACGAGTACCGTACGCCGTACGACGTACACCGTACGAAAGGAGACCTCCCGTGAACCTCACCCGCCTTTCCCATTTCCTGACCCGCCGCCGCCGGCTCGTGATCGGCGCCTGGCTCGCCATGACGCTGTTCGGCGCATTCGCCGCCGGCCAGGTCTCGAATCGTTGGTTCCAGAGCTCGTCCGTTCCCGGCAAGTCGGCGTATGAGGCGAGCCAGCGGACGCTGAAGGCGTTTGGCGCCGGCTCGCGCACCCCAGCGACCGTCGTTTTCCAGACGACAGGCGACGCGACCAAGACCCCCGCGATCGCCGCGGCGATGACTCGTGCCGCAGCGACGATGCCGGGCGCTCTTACGAGCTCCTATTTCTCCACGCACGACCTGGTGTATGTGTCGCGCGACCGGCACACGACCTTCATGAACGTCTACCCGGCCGGCCCGACCTCTCTTGCCGCAGCAAGCGGGGCGGAGACCCTTCGCGCGGCAGCGGCGAAGAATCTGCCCGCCACCATCACAGTGAACGTGACGGGTCGGGACGCGCTCGACGAAGCCACCAAGACTGGCGAGGCAGGCGGCGGCTCGAGCGTGCTCGTCGAGACCGCGATCGGGGCGATCGGAGCCCTCGTGATCCTGCTCTTCGTCTTCGGGACGCTCCCGGCAGTCCTCATGCCGCTCGTCGTCGCGGGGGCCTCGATTCTCAACACCTTCACGCTCGTCTGGGCGCTCACCTATGTCACCGACGTTTCGGTGATCGCGCAGTTCTTGATCGCGCTCGTCGGGCTCGGCGTAGCGATCGACTACGCGCTCCTGATGATCGTCCGCTTCCGCGATGAGCTGCGCGAGGGCAACGACACCGAGACCGCGCTCGTCGAAACGATGACGCATGCAGGCCACTCGGTGATCGTCTCCGGCACGACGGTGGCGATCGGGCTGCTTGCCTTGGTCCTGCTGCCGCTGCCGCTCGTTCGCTCGCTGGGACTCGCCGGCGTGCTGATCCCGGCCGTCTCTGTGCTCGCGTCCATCACGTTGCTGCCGGCAATGCTTTCGGTGCTCGGTGAGCGCATCAACAGCGTTCGAGTAATGCCGAAGCGCTTCGTCGATCGCGGCGGTCCCGAAGACGGCCTCTGGGGTCGCTGGGCGCGGCTCGTACTGCGCCGCCCACTAATCGTCGCCCTGACCGGCATCGCCGTCGTCGGCACGCTCGCCTTCGCCGGCACGAAGCTCAATACGAACGAAGCGCAGCTCTCGAAGTTCCCCGGCTCCGGCACCGCGATCGCCGGCCGGCAGATGCTCGCCGAAGCCGGCATCTCGCCCGGTGTCATGAAGCCGCTCAATGTCCTCGTCGAGCGTGGCGGTAACGCGTCTGTGGTTGCCGCGAACCTCCGCACCGTCCCTGGTGTCGCCGGCGCCACGGCACCGGCGGGATGGCAGCACGGGTCGGACGCGCTGGTCGAGGCATTCCCGACGATCGACGGCGCCGCGCCCGGTATCCAGGCGATCGTCGACCGCGCCAACACGAAGCTACACGGCACCTCCGGGACGCTGACTGGCACCACCGCCGTCGACCGCGACTTCCTGCACGCATTGTTCGGGAGCTTCCCGTACGTGCTCGCACTCGTTCTGGTGTTGACGCTGATCCTTCTCACCCGCGCGTTCCGCTCCGTCGTGCTTGCGGTCAAGGCGGTACTCCTGAACCTGCTGTCGCTCGCCGCCGCGTTCGGTGTCGTCGTGCTCGTGTTCCAGCAGGGCTTTGGCGCCCAGCTCTGGCACTTCGATGCGTCCGGCAGCGTGACCGCCTGGATCCCGCTGATGATCTTCGCCTTCCTCTACGGCCTCTCGATGGACTACGAGGTCTTCATGCTGAGCCGCATCCGCGAGGCATACGACGAGACCGGCTCGACCGAGAAGGCGATCGAGCTCGGTCTCGCACGCACCGGCAAGCTGGTCACGAGCGGCGCCCTCATCCTGATGTTTGCGTTCCTCGTGCTCTCGACGAGCCCCGGCTATGAAGTCAAGCCTCTCGCAATCGGCGTCGGCGCCGGGATCATCCTCGACGCGACTGTCATCCGCGCCCTGCTCGTGCCGGCATTCATGCGGCTCATGGGCGACTGGAACTGGTGGATGCCGAACTGGACGCACACGCTCCTGCGCGTGCGCCGCGAGAAGCCGTCGCCCCCGATCGCAGTCGAGGCTGCGTAAAGGCCGATCGGTCAGGTGGGTGGTCCGGGAGGTCGGCCACCCACCGCCATCTTTCATCCGACGTCGTCGTCATCGGTGCGGCGCCGCCGGTCTCAGCGCGGCGTTCATCCTTGGTCGCGCGCGGGGAAGCATCGACGTCGTCGATGCCGGTAAGCCCCGCAGTGCGCCGGCCGGCGCTGCGACGCTGCTTCAGCGCGGCACTGCTTGTTTCCAGCGCGCCGCGAGTTGTTGCGCGTCGAGTCTCTCCGCCGCCGCGAGCGCTTTCGCGGCACGTTTCGACGTGCTTCGTCCGAATGCTCCGCGCAGCAGCCACGTGCGGGTCAGGCGGACGAATCGCAGCTTCTCCTCGCGCAGGTCGGGTGGGCGCTTCGGGTGGAGGTACAGGTCGATCGTCACCTTCTTGACGAGCGCGGGATCGCTCGGCGCACCGGTGGCCTGTTCGAGCCGGTAGGCGACGAGCGCGGCGAGCAGCTGGAGCTCGCGCACGCCTGCGCGCACGGCGATCCCGATCGAGACCGAGCTCGAGGCGACCATGGCCCACGGCACTGGGGAGAAGCGGGCGCCGCGCGCGAGCATGCGGACAACGGGGACGGCGAGGACGACGACGCGCTGGACCTTGTCGGCGAGCGCCTCCGTATCGGCTTCGCCGGCGAGCAGCCGCTTCGCCTCCGCCGCCGAGGTGACCCGCTCGCCCGTCAGGAGCACGCGGTCGATCGCCGCGTCGGCGAGTGCTCCGACAGCCTCGACGAGGGCAGCGACCGCCCTTCGGCTCGCGGCGGTTGCTCCGTTTCCTGCAGCTGCGGCGCGGGCGCGCAAGCGCACCGGCGCGGTCGGCTCCTGATCCACCGGCATCCATGCACCCTAGCCATCGAAGACCGCCGGCAAGCGCCCAGCGTGGCGCGCGCAGGCAAGATCGCCTGCGCGCGCCCGTGGTTCGACTAGCCGTCGGCGTCGTCGTCCGCGCCGGAAGGCGCGTGCGCGGCGAAGACATGCGCGAGGCTGTTCACGGCGGCGTCGCGCGTGCCGAGCGACGCGAGGCCGTAGCGATCCTCGATCGTGCGGAGGATCGACGTCGTGTCGTACTGCGTGTGGTCGACGACGAACTTGCCGCGGAGGAACGGCGAGATCACGAGCGCGGGGATGCGCGTCCCCGGACCCCACTGGTCGTGCGGCCCGGGCGTTCCGCCCTGGCCCGGCGGCGGCACGTGATCCCACTGACCGCCGTATTCGTCGTAGGTGACGACCACCATCGTGTCCTTCGCGCAACCGCTGTTCTCGATCGACTGCAGCAGGCTGACGAGATGGTCGCTGCCGTTCGGCTCGCTCGCGTAGCCCGGGTGCTCGTTCTCCTCGCCGATCGGCTTGATGAAGCTGACCGCCTTCAGGTTGCACTTCGACCGCGACGACTGCGCAAGCTGGATGAACTCCTGCTCGTCGCGCAGATGCGCTGCTCGGTTCGCGAGTCCCGCGGGAGACGCGGTGGAGAACGCCGCGAAGTAGTTGAACGGTTGATGGTGGTACTGGAAGAGGTTGTCCGGGCACTCAGGCCAATGCGAGACGCCTGGGTCCACGAACGGGTCGGAGCAACCAGTCGGCGTGTTCGCTGCCGCGGTGCCGTTCGTCCAGCCCGGCGCGCCCACGTCGCCGTTCGCGTTCGACCAGCCGCCCGAATACCACGCCCAGTCGAGTCCCTGCGACGACAGGCGGTCGCCGATCGTCGGATTCGTCTGCGCCGGCAGCTTCGCCCCGAAAAGCCCGGACGGCTGGAACGCCGGCTGCATCGTGTTCACGCCGAAGTCGCCGCAGGCGAGGCCGGGACGCGTGGTCGGCAGTCCGCATGCCTGCGTCAGCGGCCCGTTGACGAGGCCGGTGTCCGGAGACACGTAGAGCGGCCCCATCCCCGGCGGCTGGTTGGACGGCGGCGGCGAGGTCAGCGTCGGGCTGCCGTTGCGGTCGAGCACCGAGTGCGTCGCATTCGCCGGGCACCCGTTCGCGGTGTTGCACACCGGTGATGCCGCCGCGATCAGCCATTGGTGGTTGAGGAACGACCCGCCGAAGGCAGCCTGGAAGAAGTCGTCCAGGAGCGCGTAGCGCGGGTGCCCAGGACCGTGCAGGTACGTGTAGATCGGGAGCGCCTTCGTGTCGTAGACGCCCATGACGAGCCCCGCCGCGTCGCTCTGCAGCGCGTAGCGGTTCTGCTGCCCGCCGTTCAGCTGGAACTGCTCCTCGTAGAAGCGGTGCACGATGTCGCGGGTGCAGCCGCCCGGCGCGCCCGTGCCCTTCTTGAACCCGTTCGGCGAGCTGAACGCCGTGAGCGGGCTCGTCGGGCAGGTCGTGTCGCTCGGCGCGAGGATGCTGTCGATCGCGAACGGCGCGTTCGCGAAGTGGCTCGGGAACGTGCCTCCGGTCCTGTTGTCGCAGGTGTCGCTGAGCGGAGCAGTCGGGTTCGCGGCGGACTGCGCCTGGAGGTTGACGTCGTCCATGTAGAGGCACTCATACGGCGCCGTGAACGTGCTCGGCCCGGTCTGACCGACCTGCGTGGTGTGCGCCGGATCGGCGTGCGCCAATCCGTTGACCCCTTCCCAACCCCCGTAGAGGTTGTCGAAGCTGTGGTTCTCCTCGTAGATCACCACGACGTGCTTGATCTTGTCCAGCTTTTTCGCCCGGTTGCCGTCGTTCCCCGTCGCCGCAGCGCTCACGAACGCAGCCAGCGCGAGGACGGACACCAACGCCGGCAGGCGGCCGCCCAGCCGATGCAAGACGTCTCTCATGTCACCCCTTTTACCTCGTCGGAAATTTCGCGCCGCAGACCATATCGCGGCACACGTGCCGCGTGTTCTTCCGCCGGTAGCGTGCCCGATGAGTTTCGGCGGCGGACGCCGTCGAAGGACAGTGACCGAGAGGGGGCAGGGCGTGGTGGAGCGCGCGGTAGAGGCGGACGGGCTCGTGAAGACGTATCGGAACCGGAAGGACACAGTCGAGGCCGTGCGCGGTGTCGACTTGCGGGTCGAGACGGGCGAGGTTTTCGGCTTCTTGGGCCCGAACGGCGCGGGGAAGTCGACCACCGTGAAGATGCTGACGACGCTCCTGACGATCACCGACGGCAGCGCGCGTGTCGCGGGGCTCGACGTCGCGCGCGAGCCGGACGCGGTGCGGCGCCGTATCGGTGTCGCGTTGCAGGAAGCAGGTCTCGATCCACGCCAGACGGGGCGAGAGCTTCTGGACCTGCAGGGTCGGCTGTTCGATCTCTCCGCGACCGCGGCGGCGGCGAGGGCCGTCGAGCTCCTCGAGCTCGTCGAGCTGACGGAGGCCGCCGACCGGCCGATCAAGGGGTACTCGGGCGGGATGAAGCGCCGCCTCGACCTCGCATCGGCGCTCGTTCATCAGCCGGATGTGTTGTTTCTCGACGAGCCGACCACGGGTCTCGATCCGGCGAGCCGGCTGACGGTCTGGGACGAGGTGCGGCGGATCAACGAGCGCGGCACGACGGTCTTTCTGACGACGCAGTACCTCGAGGAGGCCGATCAGCTGTGCGATCGGCTGGCCATCATCGACGACGGCCGGATCGTGCGCGAGGGGACGCCGGCAGGGCTCAAGGCGGAGCTGAAGGAGCGGCTCGGTTTGGCGGGAGAGGTGACGCTCGACGACGTATTCCTCGATGCGACCGGCCGCACGCGGATCCATGTCGAGGGCGAGGTGCAGGAGGTGGGCTCGTGAGGTATGCGCTGGTGCTCGCGCGGCGGGCGTTGCGGGAGGGGATCCGGACGCCGGAGGCGATCGTGCCGACGCTGTTCATCCCGCTGTTCTTCCTGGTCGTGAACGTCGGCCAGGCGGCGAGGATCTTCCCGGGATCGTCGACCCAGTTCCTGCACGGGCAGGGCTACGGCGCGTTCCAGCTGCCGAGCTCGCTGCTCCTGGCGGCGTCGTTCGGGAGCGCGGCGCTGTTCCTGGTCGAGGAGATCGAGGGCGGCTACTTCGACAAGCTGCGCGCGACGCCGGTGCCGCGGAGCGCGATCGTCGTCGGTCGTCTTCTCGCAGAGGGACTGAAGTCGGTCGTGATCGCGTGCCTGATCGTTCTGCTCGCCGTGATCTTCGGGATCTCGATCGCAAGCGGCGTGCTCGGGTTCTTGTTGTTGATTCTGCTGACCGCGCTGTGGGCGGTCGTGTACTCGGGCTACATGCAGATCATCGCGCTGAAGACGCGCAGCGCCGCCGCCACCAACTCGGCCGGGCTCGTGTTCTTCCCGCTCCTCTTCCTGACTCCGAACTTCGTGCCACGGAACCTGCTCACGCGGCCGATGGAGATCGCCGCCACGGTCAATCCGGTGACGTACGTCATGGAGGCGATGCGCTCGCTGATCCTCGTGGATCTACGGTGGGAGACGATCTCGCTCGGCTTCCTGGTCGTCGCGATCGCCGGCGCGGTCATGCTCGCGGTCAGCGTCCGCATGATCCAGCGCTACGACTAACGCTGGTTGAGGAGCGGCGTGACCTCGGTTGCGAAGTGCCGCACCCGCTCCTCGAGCTCGGGGCTTGCGTGTCCGAGGTTGAGGACGAAGCCGTTGCAGCCGGCGTCGACGTATTCGACGAGGCGCTCCGCGAGCCACTCGGGTGGCCCAGCGATCGCATGCCTGCCCCGCTCGTCGGCCGCGGACTGCGGCTTCGGGGTGACGTAGGCGCCGATGCGCAAGATCACACGTGCGGCCGAGCGCAGCTCACGCAACTCGGCGGCCATTGTCCGTAGCTCGTCGGGCCTCAGCGCGACCGGATGCCACACGCCGGTCACCGCCGCACGGCGGAGCGTCGCATGCGAGACGCCGGCCGCCCACAGCTCAGGCCCGCCCGGCCGGACGAGCGCAGGGGACATCCATCCGTCCAGCGCGGGCGGCCCGTCGTGCTGGACGCGTCCCGGCATCTGCCCGAGCACCGACGACGTGAGGCTGAGCCACTCGTCGAGCAGCGCACCACGGCGCTCGTAGGCCGCCCCAAGGGTGGCGAGCTCTGCCTCGAGCGATCCGGGCGTGACGGCAGCGATGATCCGGCCTCCGGAAAGGAAATCGAGCGTCGTCAGCTGTTTCAGCACGACGAGCGGCCGCCGCTGGGGCACGACGAGCGCCGACACGCCGAGCTCGAGCCGGTTCGTGCGCGCCGCCAGAAAGCCGAGCGAGACGAGCGCCTCCGCGATCGTTCCATACGTACCGGCCTGCTCGGCCGGAACGATCATGTGGTCGGTGACCCAGCCGGAATGGAAGCCGGTCTCCTCTGCCGCGACGGCCACGTCCACGAGCCGCCCGGCATCAAGCGCCGCGCCGTAGTTCGGCAGGATCACGCCGAGGTGGAGGGGCGCCACGGGGGACACGCTAGCGCGAGTCGTTTTCGCTCAGAAGGGTGTTTAAAGCGCGTCGATCCTGCGCAAATATTTCTCGCCTCCGATCCGAGGCCGTCGACGCATCCCGAAGAAGGTGGGGATTTGACGGGTCTGACCCGGCGGGAGTTCCTGAAGCGCAGCGCCGTCGGCGCCGGGGCTCTCTACGTCTCTTCGCTCGGCTTCGAGACGGCCGTCGCCAGGGCCACGACCGTCAAGCAGCATCTGCGCATCGCGGGCGCAACGCTGTCTCATTCGGTGTGCCCCTACTGCGCCGTCGGGTGCTCGCTGCTCGCCTACACCCGCAAGAACGGCGACGGCTCCACCGAGCTGCTCCAGATCGAGGGCAACCCGGACAGCCCGGTCAACGAGGGGACGCTCTGCCCGAAAGGTGCGAGCTCGATGGAGCTCGCGATCTCGAAGCGGCGGCTGCACGCCCCGCTCCACCGGGCGCCGGGCGCGACCGAGTTCACGGAGATCTCCTGGGACGACGCGCTCGACAAGCTCGCCCGCAACATCAAGGCGGCCCGAGACCGCACGTTCGTGACGAAGGACGACGACGGCAACGTCGTCAACCGCTGCGAGGGGATCGCGTTCGCCGGCGGCGCCGCGTTCAGCAACGAAGAGGGCTACCTCGCGACGAAGCTGATGCGCGGGCTCGGCCTCGTGTACCTGGAGCAGCAGGCCCGAGTCTGACACGGTCCCACGGTGGCCAGTTTGGCCGCCACGTTCGGACGAGGCGCGATGACGAACCACTGGCGGGACATCCGCAACACGGACCTGATCCTGATCAACGGAGGCAACCCGGCCGAGGCGCATCCGGTTGGTTTCCGGTGGTTCATGCGCGCGAAGCTCGATCGCGGCGCGAAGATCATCCACGTCGATCCGCGCTTCACGCGCACCTCGGCGGTCGCCGATATCCACCTGCGGATCCGGACCGGCAGCGACGCGGCGTTCTTCGGCGGCCTCATCAACTATGTGCTGAAGAACAAGCTGTACCACGACGAGTACGTCCGCAAGTACACGAACGCGGCGTTCGTCGTCAGCAAGGACTACAGCTTCAAGGACGGGATGTTCAACGGCTTCGACGCGGAGAAGCACGCGTACGACACGACGCAGTGGAAGTACGAGACGTCGGGCGGCGCGAAGCAGAGCTCCGGTCAGTCGCCGTCCGGGCTCGGCAAGACGGGAAAGGCCTCGACGGGGCTGACGGTCCAGAGCTCGGCCCCGGAGGGGCCCTTCGCGAAGCTCGACATCAAACACCCGCGGTCGGTGCTGAACCTGATGCGCAAGCACTACTCGCGCTACACACCTGAGATGGTCGAGCGGATCACCGGCATCCCGCGGGACCAGTTCCTCGAGGTGGCGAAGCTCGTCGGCGCCATGGGCCGGCCGGACAAGGTGATGACGCAGGTCTACGCCGTCGGCCTCACCCACCACACGACCGGCTCGCAGATGATCCGCGCGGCCTCGCTGCTCCAGCTCCTGCTCGGGAACATCGGGCGCCCCGGTGGCGGTATGAACGCCGAGCGCGGGCACGCGAACATCCAGGGCAACACCGACAACGCGATCTCGTGGGAGATCCTGCCCGGCTACCTCAAGGTCCCGGCGCCCGAACAGAAGACGATCGCGGACTACGTGAAGGCGAGCGCGCCGGCGAAGGTGCACCCGAAGGCCGTGAACTTCTTCGGCTCGAACTACGGCAACTTCATGGTCAGCCTGCTCAAGACGTGGTTCGGCGACAAGGCGCGCAAGGGCAACGAATTCGCGTTCGACCATCTGCCCAAGCCGGCAGGGAACTCATCCTGGATCAGCATCTTCGACCAGGCCCTGCAGGGGAAGATGGACGGCGTCATCTTGAGCGGGATGACGGCCGCGAGCATCGGGCCCGATGCGAACCAGGTGCACGAGGCACTCGGCAAGCTGAAGTGGCTCGTCGTCATGGATGCGTTCCCGACCACGAGCTCGGAGTTCTGGCACGCGCCCGGCGCCGACCCGTCGAGCATTCAGACCGAGGTGCTCGTGCTGCCGACGACGCACTGGATCGAGAAGTCCGGGTCGTTCACGAACAGCGGACGCTGGCTGCAGTGGAAGGACCAGGTCCTTCCGCCCGAGGGCCAGTCGCGCCACGACCACTGGATCCTGGCCGACCTCTTCCTCCGGGTGCGCGAGCTCTACCGGCGCGACGGCGGCCCGTTCCCGGATCCGATCAGGGACCTCACGTTCGACTACAGCGACCCGCGCAAGCCCGGGTTCGACGAGATCGCCCGCGAGGTGAACGGCAAGGACCTGAAGACGGGGAAGCAGATGAAGTCGTTCAAGGACTTGACCGACGACGGCAGCACGTCATCCGGCAACTGGATCTACGTCGGGTCGTGGACCGAGGACGGCAACATGATGGAACGCCGGAACGGGGTCCAGGACGTGAAGAAGAACGACCCGACCGGCATGGGGTTCTTCTCCGAATGGGCGTTCTCCTGGCCGGCCAACCGCCGCGTGCTGTACAACCGCGCGTCCGCCGATCCCGCCGGCAAGCCGTGGGATCCGAGCCGGCCCGGGATCAAGTGGGATGCGAAGCAGAAGCTGTGGGTCGGCGACGTCCCCGACTACCTGCCCGACGCCGACCCGAGCGACCCGAGCTCGCCGCTCCCGTTCATCATGACCGGCGAGGGCACCGGGCGGCTGTTCTCGAACGGCCTTGCCGACGGCCCGTTCCCGGAGCACTACGAGCCGGTCGAGTCGCCGATCGCGAACCCGCTCCACCCGAAGGTCTCGATCTCGCCCGGCACGTTCCTCTACGACAAGGCCGCGGGACGGCCGAACCGCTTCGGAACGGCGAAGGAGTTCCCGTACATCGGGACGACCTACCGGCTTACCGAGCACGAGCACTACGTCACGCAGCATGTCGAGAAGCTCGTCGCGCTCCAGCCGGAGGCGTTCGTGGAGGTTCCCACGGAGCTCGCCCGCGAAAAGGGAATCGAGACGGGCGACATGGTGCGCGTCTCGTCGAGGCGAGGGAAGCTCGAGGTGCGCGCGCTCGTGACGAACCGGCTCGGCGCGCTGACGATCGACGGGAAGAAGGTCTTCCACATCGGCATCCCGATCCATTGGGGGTACGTCGGAATCAACACGGGCGACCACTGGCTCGCGAACGCCCTTACGCCATTCGTCGGCGATGCGACGGTGCGCACGCCGGAGTTCAAGGCCTTCCTCGTCAACATGGAGAAGATGTGAGCACGGATCCCGTTCGCGTCGTCGCGGACACGAGCCCGTGGGAGGAGCGGTTGCGGCGTGCCGCGGAGCTGCGCGACAGGCACCCCTTCGCCGAGGAGGTGCTGACGCTTTACAGCGCCCTCGTGCCCGTGCAGGAGGAGACGTGGCGCGCCGTGCGGGAGAGCGCGCCGCGGGCGGGGGAGCTCGTGCAGTGGGCCGCTGCCCGCGCAGTACCGGCCGTGGTCGACGTCACCGACAGCGCGGGGCCGTCAGCGCTCCGCGAGGCGGTGCGTGAACGGCTTGCCGCAGGTGAGACGGAGGCCGCGCTCTCCGCGTGGCTCGCGGGCGAGGACCTCGACGCGGTCGACACCTATCTCGCGCGCACGTCGCTCGCGCCGGCACTGGAGGCGCTCGGGCAGCGAGCGGGCGCCGCCTGCGGCTCCGCTCGCGCGCTGGCGGAGCGTGGCGCGCGCTGCCCGTGCTGCGCGGGCCGGCCTCAGCTCTCGGTCGCCGCCGACTCCGGCGACTCGCTCGTCACCGGCCGACGCAACCTGCTCTGCGCCCGCTGCGCGACGAGCTGGGACTACACACGCAGCGCGTGCCCGGCGTGCGGCGAATCCGACGAGGACGAGTTGCTCGTGTACGCCGAGCAGTGGGCGGGTGCTGTGTCGCCTCACGCGAATGGTGACACCAACGGGGACGGTGCTGCGACGGCCGTTTTCCCGAACCTCCGCGTCATCGGCTGCAAGAGTTGCCGTCGCTACCTGATCGAGGTCGACATGGCGCGCGACACTCGCGCGGTCCCGGAGGTCGACGAGCTCGCCGCGCTGCCGCTCGACCTCTATGCCGCCGACCAGGGCCTGACGAAGGTCACACCGAACCTCATGGGGTTCTGAGCGATGGCAACGAACATCGTTCCCGGCAAGGCCTACGGATTCTTCACCGACACGAGCGTCTGCATCGGCTGCAAGGCGTGCGAGGTCGCGTGCAAGGAGTGGAATCAATTGCCGGCCACCGACAACGGGTTCCTCGGCGACAGCCTCGACAACACGGGAACGCTCGACGGTCAGAACTGGCGGCACGTCAAGTTCATCGACAACGTGCCGGACGAGACGATGGGGACCGGGAACGGCAAGCCGTTCCTGCTCATGTCCGACGTGTGCAAGCACTGCACGCATGCCGGCTGCCTGGACGCGTGCCCGACCGGCGCGCTCATCCGCACCGAGTTCGAGACGGTGATCCTCCAGCCCGACGTCTGCAACGGCTGCGGCTACTGCGTCCCGTCGTGCCCGTTCGGCGTCGTCGACCGCGACCACGACGACGGCCGCGCCGCCGAGTGCACGCCCTGTTATGACCGCCTCGAGGACGGCCTGGAGCCCGCGTGCGCCAAGGCCTGCCCGACCGACTCGATCATCTTCGGGCCCTACGACGAGCTCGTCGAGCTGGGCGGGCGGCGCGTGGCGCAGCTGC
>Ga0136846_1227009_pt1 | contig 15345 bp, 14 predicted proteins | sample HopSoiMetagenom2_FD_96841 | JGI IMG/M metagenome (GOLD analysis project Ga0136846, IMG submission 96841) | Grasslands soil microbial communities from Hopland, California, USA - 2 Assembly 2016 (version 4) | ecosystem: Environmental > Terrestrial > Soil > Grasslands | place: USA: Hopland... | reverse complement strand
GTTAACTTGTCAACGTGTCAACTTGTTAACCCGTTAACTGGTCAACTGATCAACTGGTTAACTGATCAACTGGTCAACTGATCAACTTTATAATTAACTTGCCACTATGGATTCACTTACGCATATAGTTTTAGGTGCTTGTATTGGCGAAGTGTTTATTGGGAAGAAGGCCGGCAAGCGGGCTTTGTTACTGGGCGCGGTGGCGCAAAGCCTGCCCGATATTGATTTTGTTGCTTCTTTCTGGCTGCCTGCTACCCGCGATCTGATCGCCCACCGGGGCATTACCCATTCCTTTTTATTCCTGCTAATCGTTACGCCGCTGCTGGCCTGGTTGGCCGACAAGTGGCGACGACCGCATAATATAGCTTTTACTACCTGGCTTTGGTTTTTTGCCACAGAGCTAATGACGCATTTGACGCTTGATTGTTTTAATGCCTATGGAACCGGTTTGCTGGAACCTTTCTCGCATCAGCGGTTTTGCCTGCATGCCATGTTTGTGGCCGATCCGCTGTTTACTATTTTCCCATTGGCAGTTACCATCGCCCTGCTGTTTATGAGAACCGATCACAAAAGAAAACGCTGGGCGGCCATTGCCATTGGCTGGTGTGTTTTTTATCTCATTATTGATGTGGTCAACAAATCGATTGTAGAGGCTGCGGTTAAGCGGGTGGCGAGCCAAAAAAATATTACCTACCGGCGCCATTTTACCACGCCTACACCCCTGAACAACCTGTTGTGGTATGTGGTGCTCGAAGACGATAAAGGCTATCACATCGGCTACCGGTCGGTGTTCGATACAAAACCTGATATTGACTTCACTTATTTCCCCCGCAACGACTCCTTATTAAACCCCGTGAAAGACCTGGACGAACTGAAGGACCTGTTTATTTTCTCCCATGGCTATTATACCATTGAGAAAGAGGGAAATTCCCTTATGTTCAACGATCTCAGGTTTGGACAAATGATAGGTTGGTACAAGCCAAGGGCGGGTTTTGTTTTTCATTATTACCTGCAACGGCCCTATGGCAATAATATGGTGGTGCAACGCGGGCGCTTCGCTAATTGGGATAAAGCGGTGTTTAAGTCGATGCTTCATCGTATAAAAGGAGAGTAGTTGATTGTAAGTACGGGATCGTTGTAACCTGAAACAGGTATTTAATCACTTGCTTTGTTTAAAATAGAAAGTAAATATGTAAACCATGACCCGCACCAGCCAGTAGGAGCAGAATTGAATAAACCGCTGAATGAAGTTGTACTTTTTGTTGTACTCCTCAACCGTTACAAGCACGCAATCGTTTTTGATAACGGCTTCCAGCTTTTCCTGCACCTGGGTGGCAAAATCCGCATCATTGACATCTATATTCAGTTCCACACTGGCGTAGGCGCTGATGTCGTTTATATTGTAACTGCCAATGGTTACCCATTTTTTATCGCGGGTGGCCATTTTACCATGCAATACGGCTTTGGTATATTCATACAATCTGATGTTACGCTTCAACAGCCAGCGATACATATAGCGTTCGGCATGTTTGGCCAGCGGCACATCCGATTTGCCCGCCACAATAACCTGGATGTTTATATTGCGTTTGGCGGCTCGTGACAGGTGATGCCTGATGATGGAGCCTGGTAAAAAATACCCCGACATAATAATCACGTTCGAAGTAGCCTTCTTCAACATGTCGATATAACTGCGTGAGATCTGGTTCTTGCTTTTTACCCAATCATTGCGGCGAATGCGAAGCGGCGTATGGCCTGTGAACGGGAGACCTGGTAAATTGTTTCGCAGCAATTTTTTGAACATCATTTGGCCCGGCCTTGCCCACACATCAGTACAAATTTTAAACAGGGCGCCGGCAGCGGGTCCTTCCATGTACAAGGCCCAATCGAGCCAGGCCGGTTCATCCTCGGTATCATTGTAGCGGTTGCTGATATTGATGCCGCCCACCAGTGCAAAATGGCCATCCACCACCAGTACTTTATGGTGCATGCGGCGGCCGAAATAAAAATGTTCGCTTTTTAAAAGGGGTTCAAAAAAACGGAAGTGAACACCGGCTGTGTTAAGTTCCTTGATAAATCCGGCCGACAATTCTTTGGAGGCATAGCCATCGGTGAGCAGGTAAACCTTAACGCCTCGTTTGGCGGCTTCGATCAGTGCGGCGCCCACCATTCTGCCGGTTTCATCATCTTCATAAATGTACACCTGCAGGTGTATGGAGTGTTGTGCCAGCTCAATCAGGTGAGTGAGCACAGAAAAATATTCTCTGCCACCCCTTACGAGTTTCACCTTGTTGTAGGGAAGCCAGGCTGATGATCTGTTATCGTTACCGCGCAACATAGCCACCAAACTACAAAAATTATGCACGCAGTGTTGAGCCGGTTATTTTTTACCGGGGTGTACAGTGATATTATGTTTGGAAATGGTGAAGGTAACGCCGCCGGTATACTCCAGCATTTGCAACACGGCCTTAATATCTGATGTTCGTTGTACTTCGCCGCTGAAGTGCAGGGAAGGCACCCCTTTATCGTAGGCAACATCCACGTCGTACCAGCGGGACAGTTCATTCATCACCATGATGAGCGACGTATTGCGGAAAACAAAATCGCCGTTCTTCCAGGCTATTTCCTGTTTTATATCGGCGTCTTCAATTGTGGTGGTGGTATCTTTTGCGATTAATTTTTTGCCCGGCGAAAGCATGTTGGTTTTATTGTTCCGGTTCACTTTTACCAGCCCCTCTACCACCGTTGTTTGCGACCGGTTGTCTTCTTTATAGGCCAAAATGTTGAAGGCAGTACCTACGGCCTGTACTTCCATATTATCTACCGAAACAATGAATGATTTTTTAAGACCTGAAGGCAACAAGGAGGACTGCACTTCAAAATAGGCTTCTCCCGTTAGGGCAACTTTACGGTCGGGGCTGCTAAAGTGAGCGGGGAACTGCAGGGTAGAAGCGGAGTTGAGCCAAATATGGGAACCATCATCCAGTATAACCTCATATTCGCCACCACGGGGTGTGCGAATGGTATTGAGGGCAGTCGTATTGGCTTGTTCATCGGTTAATTTAAACTTCAGTAGCCCGTTTCTGATCTTTTTCACTATCACATTGCCCTGTTGCGCAATGTCGCCATTATTCATTTCATTCAAAACAATGGAGGTGCCGTCGCCCAGGATCAGGACTGCTTTTTTGAATCGGGCGCCGTGCCCGGTGTTTTCTTTTGTGCTACCACCGCTGTTTTGGGCGCTGATCTCTTGGTTTTGTCTAAAGCAAAATAGGCGACCCCACCGGCCACCAATAACAATACTGCTGCAACCATGTACCACCAGATCCTGAAGTGCAGGCGTTTTCCGGCAGGTTCATTGTTGGGGAAGATCTTTTGGGAAAGTTGTTCATAAGCCAGATCAGGATCGTAGGATTCTAACTCGTTCAGGTCGTTTCCCAACTTTTCCTGGTTATGCAGGTCTTCATATAATTTATAGTTGTCGCCATTTTCCTGGAGCCAGGTGTCCAGTTCCTGCTTTTCCGTTGGGGTAAGCCTGTTCTGCAGGTCCCCGAGGAGCAGCGAGGCGATGTGTAATCCTTTTTCAGTCTGTTGTTCATTCATAAGAAAAGTTTAATACTTGATTGATGGTACTGGCTGCTTTCTTCCTTTTCCAATGCATCAATTTCGGTGCAGTTGATTTGGTGTTGCGATTTGCTATTATTGTAAAAACAACAATTGATATCAATTGTACTAAAGGGCATGGAAAATAATTTAATAAATTAACCAAAATCTAGAAAGTTATTTAAGGAAAGGGTAGGAATGCTAATGGTTGAGCCGGAATATAAGGGTTAGCTTAATATTTACATAATATACGGGGATTTTGAAAAAAAGACACTCTCTTATATAATAAAACAAATAATATCTACGATTGGCCTAAACAAAAGTTCAAAAAATAAAAGGTAATGATTGAGATCAAGTGAAGTATAGTTATTGTTAATATGTAGGTGGGAATTTGACTGGTTGATGAGTTAATCAGTTTACTGATTAACATGCTGGAGATATAGGTAGTTTATTCACGGGTATCAATTGCTGGTTTGTTAATTCTTTAGTTTGTTAGTTTTTTGGTTTGTTAGTTCTTTAGTTTTGGTTTCTGTGTTCTAAGTTAATGTTCCTGGGTTCTTAGGTTGGTAAGTTCTTTGGTTCGTAAGTTTTTAGGTTCGTAAGTTATTGGGTTCTTAGGTTAGTGAGTTTGTATGTTTCGAGCCTCGACTCTCCTCCCTGGCAAGATCACGATTTAGGTCTTATGTATTCATTGCTCGTTTGCCTTCTGCCTCGCCCGCCGTCCGCGTGTCGCTGAAGCTTTAGCGGAGGCGCAAGCTTTAGCGTAGGAGGGCCTATTGTCTATTATCTATTGCTGATTGTCTATTGCTGATTGCCTATTGCTCCCGCCGGAATAATAGAAAAGCCGGGTAAGATTACCCGGCCGTGGGGGATTCCTGCGCCTCTTCTGTACCATGAAGAGGGATAATTGATGCACATTAGAGGAATGCGAATATGAGAAAAGTAATCCTGCTATACAGGATATAATAACCTATAAAGACCATAGTGACATGTGTATGCCATATGGATACTATATACTTGTTTACAAACTAATCAGAGAGATGCCTTTGGAAAATTGTACTACTAATGAGGAGCCTATAGATGCTATGTTAATACACTAGAATTTGTATTGTGTATCGAAGGATCAGGTTTTACGTGTTGCTTAACGGAGCAAAGACAATAACTTTATAAAGAGGTTCGAATTTTAAAAAGAAAGGGAGAGTAGAAACACTCCCTTGTAGTGACCCAACCAAACAGTCACATGAGATTCCCGCTCGACATTCCGTCTTCTTGCCTGGCTGAAAGAACAAGAAGTACAGATGATAACATCGGGCGGACAAAAGAGGCCTAGTTAAGGCTAATTGTTCATTTATAGTTCAGGATTAATAACTAACCCCTTACATAGTAACGCCTGCAACAGCATTAAAAAAACAACTCTTAACAGCAGCCTGTATAATGTTGTATATTGTACTAACGGTACTTTATTATGTACAACATTTGCTGTATCTTCTTACATATTATTTAATAAAATTGCGAATGCGTTTTTGATGGCTATACTCTATAACAATACTTATTAAATATATCTAAGCGTAAAGAACTTTTATTTGTACTTATTCAAGTGTGTATCCCGCACGGCCGAATAAATTATCAGTTTAGTATTAAAACAACTTACCGGCCTTTCTTTACTAGTCTAACTCAAAAAAAATTTAATAAAACTTAAGAAATGCGTATTTCCACCTATCCCGGTTGGGATTTTCGCAATAAAACTGATGTTTAGGCAGATAAATACATGTTTTGGCAGCTGTCTGAGGTTTCACTCAGGAAGGTACATAAAAGCATAATGGCCATTATATCGCGGTCGCGAAGCCTTGTCTTTAATAATTGAATGGCCCTTGCTTTTTGATTTTTAACGGTATGAACAGAGATATTCAGCACTTTTGCCACTTCCTGGTTTTTTAAGCCTTCCAGGTACGCCAGCTTCAACACTTTGCCACATTGCTCGGGCAGGTTATTGATCTCGTTCATTATTTCTTTTAGCACCTCGGCCCTGATCATTTCATTTAAAACAAACTCTTCTTTTTCACCGGTTAAATAAGCCAGTTGTTTCTGGTTAAGCGAATCGCGTTTAGCTTGCTTTAAATAATTTAAACAGGCATTACGCACCGTGATGTACATAAAGGCCTTGATGTTTTGCGTGCTCTCAAAATCACCACGCTTGTTCCATAATTTTATAAAGGACTCACCAACAATATCTTCTGCAGCAGCTCTGTTGGCCACCAGGCGTTCGGCAAAAAGGCACAAAGGACTGTAAAACTGCTTTAACAGGGATTGTAAAGCATCGGGACCACCTTTTTTTAAAGTATCGATTATATCAATTTCCATCGGAACTGAACGCATTAGGAAGAGTGTTTTTGCTACCTTAATGATAAAGTCTATTTAATATACAATAAGTTACGGTAAATACTAAACGTATTACGGGTATGGCATGCTATTCTTTATTTCTGGTTCAGCCGGCATGGTGATACTGATACAATAAGATAAGGAGCAATTGTTACCGGAGAATAAAATGGTAACCTGGGTGGCATTATCTGCAAATTAAAATTACATTAAGTATTACTAACACAAGATTACACGTAAAAAATATATTCTCAAAATCAAGTATGGATTAAGGTGACTTTTTTAGTGCACAAATAGCTCTAATAACTGCACATAATGACAATGTTAGTATCATGCATGCTGCATTTACTGATCTTGGTCAGTAAGCAAAAACCATATTGCAGAAAATGTTGTACCAAAACAGGTGCTGTTACCCAAATACGTTTAAACACCCTTTTAACAGAACGGTGGCTATTGCCTTTTATGGGCGATTGCTCCTGGTGAGGCCGGGAGCTATTACCAATTGCTCATTGCCAATTACTTATTGTCTATTGCTTATAACTGGTTACATCGGTAATTTTTACCGAATTGATCAATGGGTGTAGCGTGTTCAGCACAAAACTAAATTCCTGGTTAATGATGAGGGAGGGGAGTTTTATCAGCAGATAGCCGGTTTCGGCTAACAAAGAAGAACCAAGGTCCCGGTTTTCATTGCTATGGGGCCGCTGCAGCCAGTTAGCCGGCAGGTCGGCCACCGATAACGACCGCATGGAATGTTCCGGCACTTCAAAGGTGGCAAAGGAAAGGGCAGGGGGCATGGTTTTCAGGCCGGTGTGCGCTGTATATTCCAGTAACGAAAGCGCCCTGCTTTCCGACAAATAAATACAGGGAATGCCTTCATGGTTCCAGCTGCCACCATTTATTTTGGCGCCCATACCCGTTAGGTCATAGGCATGTTTCGTTTTTACGATCCTGTAAAGCCGCATATGATAGGTGCCGTTAGGTTAATATTATATCAGCATTAGTATACGCCGTATTCTATTCTACCCAATTCTTTTTTTACTTCTTCAATCCCGTACAGGGTATCTAACAGTTCAAGGGGCGATTTGCCACCCAGGCCGTTGTTTGGTATTCTTATCCATATGTTAAAGATCTCCCTGCATTCAAACACTTCGCGGCCATAACAAAGTATTTCAGCTAAATGCATAATGCGTTCGCTGGTTGAGGGGTCGAACCGGTCGTCGCCCTTCTTATTAATAAGCGTAGTTCGGGAAATTGATAATAAATTACTTAAGGTGTCGTAATTTAAATCGGTTTCTGATTTAATGGCTTCCAGTTGTTTTTTACTGATGCCGGTTTTTACTATGCCGATCTTGTACTGGGAAGAGAGTGCATCGAATGGAAGGGTAGGTAAGCCTCTTTCTATTGATGAGGAGCGGGGAGAGGCGGCTTCTGGTTCGGCAGCTTCAAGGATGCCAGTTTGGGCATAAGGAGTTTCATGAGGTTTTTGATGCTCATTCATAAGGTTAATGGTGTTTACACAAAGCTACGTGTTTCCCCCTAAAGCCCCATGCCTGCACCCCATTCCTGCATTTTTATTGATCAAAAACAATTCCTGATCGTTAGTTTGTTCGTTATAGTGATGACCGTTGGGTGAGGTAGAAAGGAATTTCAATGTGTTCGGTTGATTGATCCAGGATCAGCTGCGCGGTTTTTTCTCCCATCATTTGAAAATCAGTAGATATGATGGTGATGCCGTTAAGGGTGATCTTTTTGAGCGGCGTTTCGTTGTACGATATAACGCCCACGTGCCTGCCTACCTTCAGTTTGGTGGCCAGTATTTTTTCTATCAGGATCACCAGGTCGTTTTCCATGAGGTTAATAAAAACCTCGCCTTCCTTGATGGGCTCATTGGCTATATCGTGCACCACTTTATAGTTGAATGCATATTGCTGACAGAACCGGTAAAAGCCTTTTAATATTTCAACCGGGTGGTAGGTGTATTCGGGGAAAATGATCTTGATGGTATGGTACTTACTCAGCGCTTCCAGCGATTGTTCCAGCGCATCGTAAATATCTTTTTCAAAGTTCTCATATACGGCGCCGAATTTCCCTTCAACCCCCGGCACCAGCTTATCCATCAATATCAGTTTTTCCCTGGGCAGCGTATTGATGATCTCGTACGCATTTTCGCCTCCATCTAAAAAATGGGGAATGATCACATAATGGGTGTAATCATTCTTTTTATTTTGAATGAGCCGTTTAAAAAAAGCAAAATCATTATTGTAAATATAAAAGTCAACGGAAGCCATTTCGCCCAGGGATGAAACAAAGGCATCGTAAATAATTTTTTTATGCGGGCTCAGTTTATTGAAAAGAAGGAATATCTTCAGATGCTGACCCACTTCGGTGTTCTTTACAAAGTATCCTTTCCCCGGCACCGAACCCAGTATACCAATTTTCTTAAGGTGTTTGTAGCCTTTTTCCGCCGTATCCCTGGAGATCTCAAATTCAAAGCTCAGTTCGTTGATCGAAGGCAGCAGCTCGTCTTTCTGGATCTTACCCTCACCAATAGCTTTTATTATGGAGTTGGCAAGCTGCAGATACTTAGGCGTGGCAGAGTAGTAATCGATAAATAAATGCTGAAATATGGAATCTTTTTTCATGATAACCTCGTCAGATGATTCGGGTACAACGGCACCACAACAAACAAACCATCGATCTTTTATTAATCCTCCCAAACTTAGTTAAAAAGCTAAATATGAACAGGTTTTTGCTCAAAAAAGACCATGATAGTACATGATGGGCTAGTAATTGGTAACTTTTACTTTCACCTTTTTAATCCGGCATAGGCTGGCCATATTGAAAAATTGCTACAAATGAATGCTATTCTTGGAGTTATATTTCACTTTTTAGGTGGATTTGCAAGCGGAAGTTTTTATATACCCTATAAAAAAGTAAAGGGTTGGGCCTGGGAAAGTTATTGGATCGTAGGTGGTTTGTTTTCGTGGCTGATAGTGCCCCCGTTAGCGGCCTGGCTTACAATCCCAAACTTTTCAGAAATTATTAGTCAGGCTGGTGGTGCGGTAATAGGCTATACGTTCTTATTTGGCATCCTGTGGGGAATTGGTGGTTTAACTTATGGCCTGGGTGTACGGTACCTGGGCGTTTCGCTGGGTAGCAGTATCATCCTGGGGCTTTGTATGGTGTTTGGCTCCCTTATCCCTTCCATTTATTATGACTTTTATCCTGCCGAAGGCAAAGATACTTTTAGTCAACTGACAGGGAACTCATGGGGTCAAACCGTCTTAACAGGACTGGCAGTTTGTGTAATTGGTATTATCATTTGTGGCCGGGCCGGTGTGCGTAAAGAAAAGGAAGTGTCGAAAGGTGGAACCGATCCGCATGGCGTGGCCGTTAAAACAGAATATAAGTTCGGACTGGGTTTGCTGGTATCCATTATTTCGGGTGTGTTGAGCGCCTGTTTCAATTTTGGGTTGGAAGCCGGAAAGCCGATGGCAGTTGTTGCCAATACCTTATGGAAGGCGGCTCACCCCGGTGAAACCGGCAATTTCCTTTATCAGAATAATGTTACTTATGTGGTGGTGTTGTGGGGTGGATTAACCACCAACTTTATCTGGTGCATGATCCTGAACGCCCGCAACAAGACCTTTGGGGATTATACAAACAAGAAAACGCCACTGCTGAGCAATTACATTTTTGCCGCGTTGGCTGGTACAACCTGGTTCCTGCAATTCTTTTTTTACGGCATGGGAGAAAGCAAGTTGGGCAATGGCCCCAGCAGCTGGATCCTGCACATGGCCTTCATCATTTTAACCGCCAATGCGTGGGGATTGATCCTGAAAGAATGGGCGGGCGTTAGCAAGAAAACTAAAACAACAGTTATTATCGGCATTATTACCATCATTGCTTCCGTATTACTGGTTGGCTATGGTAATTCGCTGAAGTAACATATATAAAGAACAAATTAAAGAACAGAATTATGTCAGCAACAAGTGCAGTAAAGTTTAAGCATGTAAGCTATTTGTGGGACGATGCCAAAGCGGCCGCCCTCAAAGGCGATGAAGTAGCATTGTTAATTTACCGGAGTAATTTGCTGGGCGCCGATCTGCGCCTTACAAACTATGGCGGTGGCAATACATCATGTAAAGCCATTGCAAAAGATCCCCTTACCGGTAAAGAAACCGAAGTGATGTGGATCAAAGGCTCAGGTGGCGACCTGGGTACTATGAAGAAAAGCGGTCTTGCTGCTTTATATGTTGAACGTTTACGCAGCCTGAAAAACGTTTATCGCGGTATTGAGCATGAAGATGAAATGGTAGAACTGTTCAACCATTGCATTTTCGACCTGGCTTCAAAAGCCCCCTCGATCGATACCCCGCTGCATGGTTTTCTTCCTTTCAAACACATCGATCACCTGCATCCCGATGCAGCCATTGCCATCGCCGCTGCAAAAGATGGAAAAAAGATAACACAGGAATTATTCAATGGAACAATAGGCTGGGTTGAATGGCAACGTCCTGGTTTCGACCTTGGGTTGAAGCTGGCTAAATGCCTGGAAGAAAACCCCGGCATCCGTGGCATCATGCTCGGTTCGCACGGTTTGTTTACCTGGGGCGATACCGCTTACGAAAGCTACATCAATACCCTGGAAGTAATTGAACGCTGCGCCGAATACATTGAAGAGAACGTAAGCAAACAAAAAGCCGTTTTCGGTGGCGCTAAAATTCAGTCACTGCCTAAAGAACAACGTAACTCACAAGCCGCTGCACTGGCGCCGGTTTTACGTGGTTTCTGCAGCAGCTATCAGAAAATGGTGGGTCACTTTACCGACGACGAAAGAGTATTGAACTTCATCAACTCTAACGATCTCGACAGACTGGCGCCCATGGGTACCAGCTGCCCCGACCACTTCCTGCGTACGAAGATCAGTCCGCTGGTGTTGAACCTGACACCTGGCGAAGACCTGAGCGACGTAAACAAGATCAAGGAGAAACTGACGCCCCAGTTCGAAGCTTACCGGGCTATGTATGCAGATTATTACAACACCTGCAAACATCCTAACAGTCCGGCCATGCGCGACCCCAACCCGGTGGTTATTCTGTTCCCCGGTGTAGGTATGTTCACCTTCTCAAAAGACAAACAAACTGCCCGTGTGGCAGCGGAGTTCTACATCAACGCCATTAACGTAATGCGTGGTGCAGAAGCCATTTCATCATATACTTCGTTACCCCGTCAGGAAGCTTTTAACATCGAGTACTGGTTACTGGAAGAAGCCAAATTGCAACGCATGCCCAAGCCAAAAGCTTTATCGGGCCGCATTGCACTGGTAACCGGAAGTGCTGGTGGAATAGGGAAAGCTATAGCCAAAAAATTTGCCGACGAAGGCGCTTGCGTTATCATCAACGATAACGATGCTACCCGCCTCGAAGGAGCAAAAGAAGATTTCGGTAAATCATACGGTAAAGATGTGTTCGCTGCCGTTGTACTGGATGTAACCAAAGCCAGCGATATCAAAGGCGCCTGCGATGCAGCTGCCCTCGCTTTCGGTGGTTTGGACATTGTAGTGAACTGCGCCGGTTTGTCAATTTCAAAACCCATTGAAGAGCATACCGAGAAGGACTGGGACATCCTGTATGATGTACTGGTAAAAGGACAGTTCTTTGTAACCCAGGCTGGTGTTGAGGTAATGCGCAAACAGGCCATTGGCGGCGATGTGATCAACATCGTGAGCAAGAACGCCCTCATGAGCGGCCCCAACAATGCTGGTTACGGTTCTGCCAAAGCAGCCCAGTTACACCTGAGCCGTTTGAACGCCGCTGAATTAGGAAAAGATCACATCCGGGTGAACGTGGTGAACCCCGATGCGGTTATCAGCGACAGTAAAATTTGGGAAGGTGCATGGGCTGAAGGCCGCGCCAAAGCTTATGGCATTACAGTACAGGAATTACCTGGCTACTACGCCAAACGCACTTTGCTCAACGAAATAATATTACCCGAAGACATCGCCAATGCCTGCTTTGCAGTTACAGGTGGTTTGTTAAACAAATCAACCGGTAATGTGATAAATGTAGACGGTGGCGTTGCTACTGCCTTCGTAAGATAATTTTTAAAGACCTGTAAGGTGTACCTTAGTGTCTTGAGCGATCAGGAAGCTCACGTGCACCTGACAGGTCTTGTTTCATTCCAATAACGATTGTAAAATATAACATTGCTATGCCCAGAGTTGCCATCAAAATGAATTTGTTCAAGGGACAGGAAGCCGAGTACAAAAAACGTCACGATGCTTTATGGCCCGAACTAAAGGAGTTGTTGCAGGCAACCGGCATTAGCGAATATTCGATCTTTCTGGATGAAACCACCAACAGCCTGTTTGGCGTTTTAAACGTAACAGACCCCGCTGCATTGGACAACTTACCCGCTCATCCCGTTATGCAAAAATGGTGGGCGTACATGAAAGATATTATGGAGAGCAACCCGGATAACTCACCGGTAAGCGTTCCCCTGAAAGAAGTATTTTATTTACCATAAACAACGATTGCGTATGCAGATCGATAAGTATAAAATAGACGAGCACAATAATAGTCTCCTTAAAGAACATAAACGCCGCTTTGAATTTGCAGCCGAAGGTGTTGCCGGTTTAGACGGTATTCTTAAAAAACTGGTCGACTTTCAGATTGCCATCCCCAGCTGGGCATTAGGCACTGGCGGTACCCGTTTTGGCCGTTTCTCAGGCGGTGGCGAACCGCGCACCATTGAAGAAAAGATTGAAGACGTAGGTTTGTTGCATGCACTCAACAAGAGTGGCGGCGCTATTTCCCTGCACATTCCCTGGGATATTCCAAAAGACGCCAAAGCAATTAAAGCCCTGGCCGCCCAGCATGGATTGCGCTTCGATGCCGTAAACTCCAATACGTTCCAGGATCAGCCCGATCAAAAGCTCAGCTACAAATTCGGCTCCCTGCAACACGTTGATAAAGCAACCCGCAAACAGGCGATCGATCATAATATTGAAGTAATAAAACAAGGGGTAGAACTGGGCTCAGATTCTATCACTGTTTGGTTATCTGATGGTAGTTGCTTTCCCGGTCAGCTGAACTTCCGCAAGGCATTTCAACGCACACTGGAAAGCCTGCACGAAATTTATGCAGCGCTGCCCGATAACTTTAAAATGTTTGTTGAATACAAAGCGTTTGAACCCAACTTCTACTCTATGACAGTAGGCGACTGGGGACAATCATTACTGTATGCCAGCAAACTGGGCCCCAAAGCCTATACGCTGGTTGATCTTGGCCACCATTTGCCCAATGCCAACATTGAGCAGATCGTTGCCCTGTTGCTGAACGAAGGCAAACTGGGTGGTTTTCACTTCAACGATTCAAAATACGGCGATGATGATCTTACAGTAGGCAGCATCAATCCTTACCAGCTGTTCCTGATCTTTAATGAACTGGTAGAAGGTATGGATGCCCGCGGTATGCAACACGCTACCGACCTGGGTTGGATGATCGACGCATCGCACAACGTAAAAGACCCGCTGGAAGACCTGCTGCAATCGATAGAAGCCATCAAGATCGCTTATGCACAGGCGTTGCTGGTTGATACCAAAGCATTGCAGGCTGCCCAGGAAGTAAGCGATGTAGCCAAAGCACAGGAAATTCTGCAACAGGCTTACCGTACCGATGTACGCGCCCTGGTTGCGGAAGCCCGCCTGCAGGCCGGCGCCGCATTACAACCAATACAGTTGTACCGTCAGCTGAAAGTAAGAGAGAATTTGATTAAAGAGCGTGGTCAAAAGACCGTCGCTACTGGTTTATAAATAGTTTTATGTTACAGGTTGTTCCGCCCTGCGGGATAACCTGTAACCATTTAAGTGAGTGAATTGCCGCCTAATGAGTAGAACTTCTGTTATAGCGATTTTCGATATTGGAAAAACCAATAAAAAATTATTCCTGTTTGATGAGCAGTACAACATTGTACTGGAGAAAAGCGAACAGTTTGCAGAAATAACCGATGAAGATGGGGACCTCTGCGAAAACCTGGCCGCCCTTACCAACTGGGTGCGTGCCTGTTTACAGGATGTGTTCAATGACCCGCGCTTCCAGGTGCGTGCCCTGAACTTCAGTACCTATGGCGCCAGCTTTGTTCACATAGATAAAGAAGGGAACGCGGTTGCACCATTGTACAATTACCTGAAACCGTATCCTGCCGGACTGCAGGAAGGGTTCTACCAGAAATATGGCGGCGAAATAACTTTTTCTATTTATACCGCCTCACCGGTATTGGGCAACCTGAATTCAGGCATGCAGTTATACCGCCTGAAATACACGAAACCCGGGTTGTTCGAACGGATACATTACTCCTTGCATTTACCGCAATACATGAGCTTTCTGGTAACCGGTCGCGCATATAGCGATATCACCAGTATTGGCTGTCATACCGGCTTATGGAACTTTCCACAGAACCATTATCACGAATGGATCTACCGCGAAGCCATCAATGAAAAGCTGGCGAACATTTTCCCGTCCGACCAGTTGATGCCATCACAATGGCAGGGACAGGCCCTGTTGACCGGGGTAGGCTTACATGATAGTTCTGCCGCCCTGATCCCTTACCTGTTTCACTTTACCGAACCGTTTGTGTTGTTATCAACCGGTACCTGGTGCATTGCGTTGAATCCCTTCAACCAAACCCGGTTAACGTATGAAGAGCTGCAACAGGACTGTTTGTGTTATATGGAATACCGGGGCAAACCCATCAAGGCATCGCGTCTGTTTGCCGGGTATGAACACGAGCAACAAACGAAAAGGCTGGCTGCGCACTTTAATGTAGCCCTCGATTATTATAAAACAGTGGCATTTAATGCCGATCTTTTATCTTCTTCTGCTGTAACTGCCGGCACTGGCTCCGACAGGAAAGCTGCAAAGTCTGCCATGGTGCAGGAGAGTGCATTTGGCGTCCGCGATCTCAATAGTTTTGCCAATTATGAAACCGCGTACCATCAGTTTATGGCCGATCTTATGACGCAACAGGTGGCTTCGCTGAACCTGGTGCTGCATAACAGTCCGGTTAAAAAGATCTTCGTGGATGGTGGTTTCAGCAAGAACCCATTATACATGAATCTGCTGGCAAATGCATTTCCAAAACATGAAGTGTATGCCGCCTCAATGGCCCAGGCATCTGCCATGGGTGCTGCCTTAGCGGTACATTCGGCCTGGAATAAAACCAATCCTTCTTCGGATCTGATTGAACTGAAAGCTTATTCATTAGCAAAAGCATAAACAGGTTTCAAGTTACAGCTTACAGGTTCCATTTTTCAGCTACCGGTTATCGGTTTCCCGTTGCTTCGTCAGGTTTCGGATGAGCTAT
>Ga0136846_1221004_pt1 | contig 15346 bp, 14 predicted proteins | sample HopSoiMetagenom2_FD_96841 | JGI IMG/M metagenome (GOLD analysis project Ga0136846, IMG submission 96841) | Grasslands soil microbial communities from Hopland, California, USA - 2 Assembly 2016 (version 4) | ecosystem: Environmental > Terrestrial > Soil > Grasslands | place: USA: Hopland... | reverse complement strand
TTCGTACTCGAGCATCAGCGCTTCGTGGCTCGAGTGCATCTCGACCCGGTGGAACTCGTCGGGATCGGCGCCGATCGCCTGCATGAACGTCAGGGCACGGTCGATCTCGCTCGCGACCGCCTCGTAGCGCCGGCCGACCGCCGAGCTGAGCACGAAGTCGGTGTTCCATGCGTGCACCTGGCGCAGGTCGGCGTATCCACCGGTGGTGAAGGCGCGCACGAGGTTCAGCGTCGCCGCGGACGCGTGGTAGACCTCGACCAGCCGCTGCGGGTCGGGGATCCGCGAGGCCTCGGTGAAGTCGTAGCCGTTGACCGCGTCACCCCGGTACGCCGGCAGGGTGACACCGTCGCGGGTCTCGAGGTCGGAGGACCGCGGCTTGGCGTACTGCCCGGCGAACCGGCCGAGCTTCACCACGGGCACCGACGCCGCGTAGGTGAGGACGACCGCCATCTGCAGCAGCACCCGCAGCTTGTTGCGGACGTTGTCCGCGGTGACGCCGTCGAACGTCTCGGCGCAGTCGCCGCCCTGCAGCAGGAACGCCTCGCCGCGGCTCACGGCGGCGAGCTTGTCCTTGAGCCGGTCGCACTCGCCGGCGAACACCAGCGGCGGGAACGACCGCAGTCGCGCGACCGCGGCGTCGACCGCAGCGGTGTCCGGGTACGCCGGCTGCTGGGCCGCGCCCATGGCGTGCAGCTCGGCGAGGTCGGGGATCGTGGCCCGGGGACTGGTGTTCGGCACCGGTCAATCCTACGTCCCGGGGGCCTGCCGCTGACGCGGGTCTCTCGCGGCGGACGGGCTCAGGCCTCTGCGGGCGCGATCACGTCGAGCCGCTCGAGGAGCTCGAGGGTGACCTCGGCGTACGGGTTGCCGGCGACGCCGTCGCGGACCACGCCCCAGTCCACCTGCTCGCGCAGCGCTCGCGCGGTCGGTACGACGGCCGAGAGGTCGCAGTAGCGCTCCGAGAGCACCGCGAGCTTCTGCACCAGCAGGTCCGTCGCGACGAGCACCGGCATCCACACCGACAGCACCTCGGCCTCCGTGGCTCGATCGAGCACCGGTCCGATGTCCCTCGAGCCGGGGGCGCGGTAGAGGACGTCGACCATCGCGTCGTCGGTGAAGACCTTGAACAGCCAGTCCTCGGGCGGCTGCACGATCTGCAGACCCTGCTCGCCGAGGAGCCCGGCCACCTTGTCGGCGTCGTCCGGGTCGATCAGGAAGTCGACGTCGTGGTCCGGCTCCGGGCCTCCCCGCGCCCAGACGGCGTAACCACCGGTGAGGGCGAACGGCACCCCGGTCTGCTTGAGCCCGGTCGCGACCCGCTTGAGAGCCTCCCGCAGGTTCTCCTGCTCCTCACCCATGGCCTCCCTGTACCCACTTCGGCGCCGGCACTCGCGGAGGCCGCGTGCGCATGCACGGCGTCCGGACGGGAACCGGCAGGAGGATGCGCGTCGCGACCTTCAACATCCTCCACGGGCGCAGCCCGGATGACGACGAGGTGCACGTCGACCGGCTCGCCAAGGCCGTGGCTGCACTCGACGCCGACGTGCTGGCGCTCCAGGAGGTCGACCGCAACCAGGCGCGCTCGCGCAACGCCGACCTCACCCAGGTCGCCGCCGACGCCATGGGTGCGCAGGAACACCGGTTCGTGGCGGCGCTGTCAGGCAGCCCAGGGTCGACGTGGTTCGCGGCGACCGGCGAGGAGCAGCCCGACGACGCGGCGTACGGGATCGCGCTGCTCAGCCGCTACCGACTCACCGCCTGGCAGGTGGTGCGGCTGCCGGCGATCAGGACGCGGGTGCCGATGCGCTTCGGACACAGCATGGTCCCGACGCTGGTCCGCGACGAGCCGCGGGTGGCCGTCGTCGCCGACGTCGCGACACCGGGCGGCGACCTGACGATCGCCACCACCCACCTGTCGTTCGTGCCGCGGTGGAACCGGCACCAGCTGCGGCTGCTGCTGCGCGCCCTCGCCGGCCGCCGGCGGCCGCTGCTGCTGACCGGAGACCTCAACATGGACGAGGCGGCCGCACGCCGGGTCACCGGCCTGCGGCCGCTCGCCACCCACCTGACGTTCCCGTCGAGCCAGCCGCGCGAGCAGATCGACCACGTGCTGGCCGACGGTGCGCTGACGGCCCGCTGCTCCGAGGCCGTGCGGCTGGCCGTCTCCGACCATCGCGCGCTGTGCGTCGACCTGGAGTGACCCGCGTCAGCCGAAGAAGACCTCTGCCTCGGCGTACTGCTCGGGCTGGACGAGCTTGAGCTCGCCGGTGCCCTCGATCAGGGGCACGCGCACGATGTCGGTGCCGCGCAGCGCCATCATCGTGCCGAAGTCACCGTCGCGAACCGCAGCAATCGCGTGCAGGCCGAAACGGGTCGCCAGCCAGCGGTCGAAGGCGGTCGGAGTGCCACCCCGCTGGATGTGTCCGAGTACGACGGCCCGCGCCTCGTGCCCGGTGCGCGCCTCGATCTCGTTGGCGAGCCGTTCGCCGATGCCGCCGAGCCGGACGTGGCCGAACGCGTCCTTCTCCCCCGACACCAGCGTCATGTCGCCGCCCTCGACGGGCACGGCGCCCTCCGAGACGACCATGATCACGGCGTACTTGCTCTCGAACCGTTCCATGACGTGCTTGCAGACCTGCTCGATGTCGAACGGACGCTCGGGGATCAGCACGACGTTGGCGCCGCCGGCGATGCCGCTGTGCAGGGCGATCCAGCCGGCGTGCCGGCCCATGACCTCGACGACGAGCACACGGTGGTGGGACTCGGCCGTGGTGTGCAGCCGGTCGATCGCCTCCATGGCGATGTTCACGGCCGTGTCGAAGCCGAAGGTGAAGTCGGTGCCGGAGAGGTCGTTGTCGATCGTCTTCGGCACCCCGACGACGTTGACGCCGAGGTCGTGCAGCTTGGTCGCGACGCCCAGGGTGTCCTCGCCGCCGATCGCGATCAGCGCGTCGACGCCCGCCTCCGCGAGGTTGGCCTTGATCTGCTCGACTCCCCCCTCGACCTTGAACGGGTTGGTCCGCGAGGAGCCGAGGATCGTGCCGCCACGCGGGAGGATCCCCCGCACGTCGGCAATGCCGAGCGGCATGGTCAGGCCCTCGAGCGGGCCCTTCCAGCCGTCGCGGAAGCCGACGAACTCGTAGCCGAGCTCCTTGACGCCCCGACGGACCACGGCCCGGATGACGGCGTTCAGGCCCGGGCAGTCGCCCCCGCCGGTGAGCACACCCACACGCATCTGCGTTCTCCTCAATTGGATCGTTAAAGTGACTCGGCACACAGTAGTAGAGACTCGCTAGGGTCGCGCCATGACCTTCTCGATCGTCGGACACGGGACGGACTCACGCGGGCAGGCCGCCTGGGGTGTCGCGGTGGCCTCGAAGTTCCTCGCCGTCGGCAATGCCGTCCCCGCCGCGGTCGCCGGCGTCGGCGCCCTGGCGACCCAGGCCGACGCCAACGTCGCCTGGAAGGGCATCGGGCTCTCGCTGCTCGACGAGGGCGCGACGGCCGCGGTCGCCGTCCAGCGGATGATCGAGGAGGACGACAAGCGCGACCACCGCCAGCTCGGCATCGTCGACGCGGACGGCGGGGCAGCGACCCACACCGGGCCGGCGTGCCTGGACTGGGCGGGTGGCGTCGCTGCGGACGGCGTCGCGATCCAGGGCAACGTCCTCGCCGGGCCCCAGGTCGTCGAGGAGATGAAGCGTGCGTGGGACGAGGCGGCCGACGACCCGCTCGCCCGGCGTCTCCTCGCCGCACTGGCCGCCGGCGACGAGGCCGGCGGCGACCGGCGCGGGCGCCAGTCCGCCGCGCTCCTGGTGGTCTCCGACGGCGCCGGGTACGCCGGCCTCGACGACGTCGCGGCAGACCTCCGGGTCGACGACCATGCCGACCCGGTGACCGAGCTGCGCCGCCTGCTCGACCTCAACGACTTCTACCTGACGGCCTCGACCGACGACGAGAAGGTGCCCGTGACGGCCGAGCTCGCCGCCGAGCTCGACGACCTCGCCCACGCGGCCGGACATCCCGACCTGCAGGCCTGGGTCGGCACCGAGAACTACGAGATGCGGGTCGCCGAGGACGGCAGCTGGATCGACCGCAAGGTGCTCGACCTGCTGCGCGAGAAGGGCGCCGCGCGGTGACCGTCCTCGCCATCGACGCCGGCACCACCGGGGTGACGGCCCTGGTCGTGACCTCCGAGGGCCTGATCGCGGCCAAGGGCTACCAGGAGTTCTCGCAACACTTCCCGCAGCCGGGCTGGGTCGAGCACTCGCCGGAGGAGATCTGGCAGGCGACCCTCGAGTCGACCCGGGCCTGCCTGAAGGCCTGGGGCGGCGACCCGAAGACGCTGGCCGGTCTCGGGATCACCAACCAGCGCGAGACGGTGCTGCTGTGGGACCGCGAGACCCTGGGCTCGCCCCGGCGCGCGATCGTCTGGCAGGACCGGCGCACTGCGGACATCTGCGAGCGGCTCAAGGCCGAGGGCCACGAGCCACGGGTCGCCGAGCTCACCGGGCTCCGGCTGGACCCGTACTTCTCCGGCACCAAGCTCGCCTGGCTCGCCGAGCACGAGCCCAACACCTGGGCGCTGGTCGAGTCCGGTCGCTACGCCGTGGGCACGGTCGACTCCTACCTCGTGGCCCGGATGACCCGCGGCACGTGGCACATCACCGACGTGTCCAACGCCTCGCGGACGCTGCTGTTCGACCTCGCGAAGGGCGAGTGGTCCGACGAGCTGTGCACCCTGTTCGGCGTACCTCGAGACGCGCTGCCGCAGGTGGTCGACAACTGGGGCGAGCTCGCCCGCACCGACCCGCGCAGCTTCCTCGACCTCGACCTGCCGGTCGCCGGGATCGCGGGCGACCAGCAGTCCGCGCTGTTCGGGCAGACCTGCTTCGACGTCGGTGACTCCAAGTGCACCTACGGCACCGGGTCGTTCATCCTCACCAACACCGGGAGCAGCCTCGAGCGGTCCGACGCCGGCCTGCTGTCGACCGCGGCCTGGCGCTCCCCCGGCGGCGACCTGACCTATGCCCTCGAGGGCGCGATCTTCGTGACCGGCGCCGCTGTCCAGTGGCTGCGCGACGGGCTGCAGATCGTCGGCACGGCAGCGGAGACGGCTGCGATCGCGGCGACGGTCGAATCCTCCGACGGAGTGGTGTTCGTGCCCGCACTCACCGGGCTCGGCGCCCCGCACTGGGACCCGCGCGCCCGTGGCACGATCCTCGGCCTCACCCGCGGTACGACGCGCGCCCACCTCGTGCGCGCGACGCTGGAGGCGATCACGTTCGAGGTGCGCGACGTGATCGACACGATGCCGGCCCTGACGTCGATGGCGGTCGACGGCGGCGCGGCGGCGAACGACCTGCTCTGCCAGCTCCAGGCCGATCTGCTCGGCGTACCGGTCCAGCGGCCGCAGATCGTCGAGACCACCGCCCTCGGCGCGGCCTTCATGGCCGGCCTCGGCACCGGCGTCTGGGAGTCCACCGACGACCTGCGGTCCTCCTGGCAGCTCGATCGCAGCTTCAGCCCCGACCCGGCAGCGCAGGAGCGCACGGCCGCCGCCTACGCCCTGTGGCAGAAGGGCGTCGAGCGGGCGAAGGCCTGGGCCTAGGCCGACGTCAGGACAGGGCGTCGAGTGCCTTCTGGGCCTCCGCGAGCTCGGCCTCGGCCTCCTCGAGCACGACCGCGGCGTCCTCGCGAGCGCCCTCGGCCTCCTCGAGGTCCTCGTCGACCGCGTCGACGTCGTCCTCCAGCGATGACAGCTTGCGCCGCAGCTCGTCGATCTCGCCCTGCAGCTGGAGCCGGCGCGCCTTGAGGGTGCGGACCGTCTCGTCGACCTCGCCGAGCTCGGCCCGCGCCTCCTCGACCGCCCGGCCGGCCTCGTCGACGTTGTCCTGCGCGGCCTCGCGGCGGACGCGGTCGTCCTCCGGCACCAGGTGCAGCGACGGCGGCTGGCGCTCGGTGGCCGAGGCTCGGTGAACGACGTCGTCGCCGAGCGCCTCGGGCACCGCACAGACCGCGTCCACGTCGATCTCGGAGACACCGGTCGAGGTGAAGGCGGTGATGACGAGGCCGGACCGGACGACCCGGGCCGCGACGGGATCGAGCATCGCCGCGGTGAGCATGCCCTCGACCTGGTCGATGACCGCGGAGGTCAGCCGCACGTCCTGCTCGCGAGCGAGGTCGCGGGCGGTGCCGGCGAGCGCGTTGGTGAGCTGGCGGCGCTGCCTGGTCAGCGATCGCAGGTCCTCCCCCGACATCGACTCGGCCGCGGCGCGCAGCGACTCGCCGAGCTCGAGCACCTGGTCGATCTGCGCCGACTCGCGGCGCACCAGCACGTTGAGCGCCCATGCGGCGATCGACGGCTTCTTCAGTGCCTTCACACGGGCCGCCAGCGCCTTGTCCGCACCGTCGCCCGACCCGATCTCCTTGGCCGCCGCGTCACGACCCGGCGTGAAGTCCGGCAGCGGCTCGGCGTAGAGCCGGTCCGCGACCTCGAGCAGCTCGGCCGTGCTCATCGGACCAACTCGTCGGCCAGGGCCTGGACGGCCTCGCGGCATGCCAGCGACCGGATCGCCCCTCGGTCGCCCTCGAGCGAGAGCCGGTGTGCTCGTACGCCGTCCGGGCCGGCGACCCCGACGAAGACCGTGCCGACCGGTTGGTCCTCCTGCGCTTCGGGCCCGGCCACTCCCGTCGTGGACACCGCCCAGTCCACGCGCATCAGGTCGCGCACGCCGCTCGCCAGCTGCTCGGCGCAGTCGGCCGAGACGACCAGCGGAGCGGTGACCCCGAGGAGCTCGCGCTTGACCCTCGTCGCGTAGGACACGACGCCTCCGACGAAGGTGGCCGACGCGCCCGGCGTACCGCTGAGCAGGTCGGCCAGTCCGCCTCCGGTCAGCGACTCGGCGCACGCGACCGTCGCTCCGCGACGGAGCAGCTCCCGGTGCAGTGCGGCGGCGAGCTCGGTGGCTTCCACAGGTCAGAGGTTAGTGTCTGCGGACATGGCGCCGGCATCTCCGATCGAGGACTACGCGGCGATCGGTGACGGCCACACCGTGGCCCTGGTCGCTCGCACCGGCTCGATCGACTGGCTCTGCATGCCGCGGTTCGACTCGCCGTCGTGCTTCGCTCGACTCCTCGGAGACCCCGACGACAGCCACTGGTCGCTCACGGTCACCGATGCGGAGGCGACCGTCGAGCGCCAGTACGTCGACGACACCAACGTGCTCGAGACGACGTGGACGACGCCGAGCGGCCGGGTCCGGGTCACGGACTTCATGCCGATCCGAGATCGGCGCGCCGACATCGTCCGGCGCGTCGAGGGCCTCAGCGGCAGCGTCTCGCTGCGCCACGAGCTCGTGATCCGCTTCGACTACGGACGGGTGCGGCCCTGGGTGCACCGCATGACGGCGTTCGACGACGAGGTGATCGTCGCGGTCGCCGGCCCCGACAAGGTGGTCCTGGGTGGACCGCGACTCCCGCGGTCCGTCGTGGACGGCCGGCACGAGGACGAGTTCGAGGTCTCCGCCGGGGACTCCCTCGACTTCACCCTCACCTGGCTGCCCTCCCACCGCGACGTCCCCCAGCCGCTCGACATCGACCACCGCCTGGAGCTCACCCGGGCGATCCAGCGGAAGTGGGCCATCGACTGCGAGTACGACGGACCGTTCCGCGGGCCGGTGCTGCGCAGCCTGCTCACGTTGCACGGCCTGACCCACGAGGACACCGGGGGCATCGTCGCCGCACCGACCACCTCGCTCCCCGAGGACTTCGGCGGCGAGCGCAACTGGGACTACCGGTACTCCTGGCTGCGGGACGCCGCGCTCACCGTCGAGGCGGTCGTCGGCACCAAGAGCGCCGACCGTGCCGCCCCGTGGCGGGACTGGCTGCTCCGCGCGGTCGCCGGCGATCCCGAGGACCTGCAGGTGATGTACACCGTCGACGGCGGTCGGCACCTGCCGGAGCAGGAGCTCGACCACCTCACCGGGTACGCCGGCTCGCGACCCGTCCGGATCGGCAACGCCGCGGTCGACCAGCGCCAGACCGACGTCGTGGGCGAGGTGATCCACGCGCTCGCGACCGCCCGGAACGCCGGCCTCGAAGAGACCCCCGACACCTGGAGCCTGCAGCGCAAGCTGGTCGACCAGCTCGCCGAGACCTGGCAGGAGCCCGACCACGGGATCTGGGAGATCCGCGGTCCGAAGCGACACTTCACCCACAGCCAGGTGATGGTCTGGGTCGCCTTCGACCGGATGGTCGACGCGGTCGAGCGGCACGGCCTCGACGGTCCCGTCGACCGGTGGCGGGAGATCCGCGACGAGGTCCGCGACCAGATCATGCAGAAGGGCGTCGACGCGGCGCGTGGCTGCTTCACCCAGCACTACGACACGACCGAGGTCGACGCCTCGCTCCTCCTGATGTCGACCGTCGGCTTCGTCGCCGGTGACGACCCGCTCATGCTCGCCACGATCGAGGCCGTCGAGCACGATCTCCTCCGCGACGGCCTCGTGCTGCGGTACCGGACCGACACGGGCGTCGACGGCCTCTCCGGCGACGAGCACCCGTTCCTGGCCTGCTCGTTCTGGCTGGTCGCGGCGTACGCCCGCGCCGGGCGGGTCGATGACGCCCAGCGGCTCATGGAACGCCTCGTCGGGCTGTGCAACGACGTCGGGCTCCTCAGCGAGGAGTACGACGTCGGCGCGCACCGGATGGCGGGCAACTTCCCGCAGGCCTACTCCCACCTCACGCTCGTCCAGGCCGCGAGGGCGCTGCACGCCGTGACCGGGGCCGATCTCGCGCGTTGACATGGGTGGGAGCCGGAGCGAACCGGTCCAGTCGGAGTCCTCACTGGTCCAGTCCACCAATTCGGCACAAGGCCGACACTGGAAACGTAGCAACTCCACTCATTTGGGGAGGAATCATGGACGAGTCGGACACCGGCACCACCGCCGGTCCCGAGGCGCTCTCTGCTGAGGTGGCCCGCCAGTGGGCCGAGCAGCAGCGAGCGCAGGCGCGCGCCCAGTTCACGACACCGTCGTGGATCGGACCCGACCGGGGCACCACACCGCAAGTGCCGCTGCAGCCGGAGCCCGACCACGACGAGCTCGAGTTCGTCGTACCGGTCCCGACCGGCCCGCCCATCCCCGACACCGGTCACTGGACCGAGAAGGCGCGCCCGCGCGTCGTCGCCGGCACCCTGCTCGTCCTCGCCCTCCTCGGCGTGGTCGCCGGACTCGTGTTCACGATCACCACACAGTCTCCGGCGGCGATCACCCTCCTCGCCGGGAGCGCGATCGTCGGCGTGATCTTCCGCGGCGCACTGATGGGCGCCGGGGTCACCTCGATCGACCTGAAGGGCTCCGTGCTGCGGATCCGCAACGGCGGTGTGCTCGACGTCGTCAACCTCGCCGACCCGCTGCACCTCGTCGAGACCGTCGGTACGCCGGACCAGCCGACCTGGCGCGTGCAGATCGAGGCGGTCGACGGCCGGATCATCGAGATCACGCCGCGGATGGTCGACGCACCCGAGTTCGACCGGATCGTCCGGCACTACCGGTCGATCGCCGACCGCGCCCAGCGCGAGCGGCAGGAGCGCTTCAGCCGCTGACGGTCAGACCGGTGGGTTCACCGAGTCGGCGGTGACCGTGCGGCGGTGGTGCATGACGTCGCGCACGAACTCGACGCCCGACGACACGGTGAGCGCCACCGCGACCGCCATCAGCACGGCGGCGATCCACCAGACGACGTCACCGGGCACGTCCCACCCGCCGGTGAGGTCCTTGAACGGGGCGACGAAACCTCCGAGCGCCAGCGCCTGGGCCATGGTCTTCACCTTGCCGCTCTGCCGCGCCGCCATCACCACCTGACGGGCGATCGAGAGCCGCGCCGCGGTGACCGACCACTCGCGCACCAGCACCAGGATCGTCACCCACCACCAGAGCGCTCCGATGACGGACAGACCGATGAAGGCCATGCCGGTGATCGCCTTGTCGGCGATCGGGTCGGCGATCTTGCCGAAGTTCGTGACCAGGTTGTGCTTGCGGGCGATGTCGCCGTCGATCTTGTCGGTGATCATCGCGACCACGAAGAGCCCGTAGGCCAGCCAGCGCCAGCCCTGGCTCTCGCCGCCGTGGTGGAGCAGTGCCCAGCCGAAGACCGGGACCATCGCGATGCGCAGGGCGGTCAGCGCGTTCGGCACGTTCCAGTTGCTCGGAGTCGCCACCGCACTGCCCTGCTGCTCGGTCATGCGGTCCTCTCGGTCAGCCGGCCGCGATCCGGATCGGATCCGCGACCAGGTCGACACCCTCCGTGCCGATCACCACGGCCTCGATCATGTCACCCACCCGGGTACCGACCGGCACGGTGGTCAGCGTGGTGGACCCGTCGACCTCGGGACCCTGGCACGCGGCCCGGCCCTCGGCAATGTCCCCGTCGAGCGTCTCGACCAGCACGACCGCGGTCTCGCCCACGCGTTCCTCGGCCCGCTGAGCGGTCAGCTCCTCGGCGAGACCGGTCAGGTGCTCGACCCGCTCGGCGATCTCCTCGTCGGCCAGCTTCCCGTCGTACGCCGCCGCCTCCGTGCCGTCCTCGTCGGAGTAGCCGAACACCCCGACGGCGTCGAGCCGGGCATCGGCCACGAAGGCGCACAGCGTCTCGAAGTCCGCCTCGCTCTCGCCGGGGAATCCGACGATGAAGTTGGACCGGACGCCGGCGGCGGGCGCCTGCCGCCGCACGTCGTCGAGCAAGGTGAGGAACGAGTCAGGGTCTCCGAAGCGGCGCATCCGGCGCAGGACGGTGGCCGACGCGTGCTGGAACGACAGGTCGAAGTAGTCGGCCACGCCGGGTGTCTGGGCGATCGCCGTGACGAGGCCGGGCCGGGTCTCGGCTGGCTGCAGGTAGGACACCCGGACCCGCGCGACGCCCTCGATGGCCGCCAGCTCGGGCAGCAGCGTCTCGAGCAGCCGGATGTCACCGAGGTCCTTGCCGTAGGAGGTGGAGTTCTCCGAGACCAGGAACAGCTCGCGGACGCCCTGCTCGGCGAGCCAGCGTCCCTCGGTGATCACGTCGGACGGTCGCCGCGAGACGAACGAGCCACGGAAGCTCGGGATCGCGCAGAAGGCGCAGCGCCGGTCGCAGCCGGAGGCCAGCTTCAGTGGCGCCATCGGACCGCCGTCGAGACGGCGGCGGACGGCGCGCGGACCCGTCGAAGGAGCGCCGGCGCCGATGGTCTCGAGGCCGTGGCCCGGGACCACCACGTCCGAGGCCCCGCGCTCGACCGGGCTGATCGGGAGCAGCAGGCGCCGGTCGGTGGGTGTGTGCGCCGCGTGCTTCTCCCCGGCGAGGATCGAGCGGAGCCGGTCGGCGATGTCCGGGTAGTCGTCGAACCCGAGCACCGCGTCGGCCTCGGGCAGCGAGGTGGCCAGCTCGGCGCCGTACCGCTCCGCGAGGCAGCCGACGGCCACGACCGAGCGGGTCACGGTGCCCTCAGAAGAAGGGTCGCCCTTGAGGTCGGCGGCGGCGAGGAGGGTGTCGACGGAGTCCTTCTTCGCGGCCTCCACGAAGCCGCAGGTGTTCACCACCACCGTCTCGGCGTCGGCCGGGTCCTCGACGAGCACGAAGCCACCCGCCTCGAGCTGGCCGGCGAGCTCCTCGGAGTCCACCTCGTTGCGGGCGCAGCCGAGCGTCACCATCGCGACGGTGTGGGGGCGGGAGGGAGCAGTAGTCATGACCCAGCCGAGTATGACGGCCGGCCCGCCCGGCGCGAAATGCGCCGGACGGGCCCGTGACCTGAGGGATCAGCTCGCTGCCTGGGCGAACTTCGTGGTGTAGGTCTTGGACAGGTCGATGTCGTCCTTCTTGGCCTTCACGATGTCGCTGAAGGTGCCGAGCACGTCGAGCACGGTCTGCGGCCCTCCGTCGGGCATCACGCCGTCGGTGGTGAACATCGGCGACGAGTCCTTGATCGACTGCTCGTACAGCGCCGGGTTGCCACCCGCGTAGTCCGCGGGCATCTTGGCGGCGATGTCGGCCGCGCTGTGGGTGTGGATCCACCCGAGCGTCTTCACGAACGCGTCGACGACCTTCTGCACGGTCTCCGGGTTGTTCTTCACGTAGTCGCAGTCCATGTACATCGACGCCGCCGGGTAGAGGCCGCCCAGTGCCGCCTTCGTGCCCTCCTCCGTGCGCATGTCGAGCAGCACCTTGCCCTTCCCCTGGCTGACCACCTGGGCGATGGTCGGGTCGGTGGTCATGCCCGCGTCGATGCCTCCGTTGTCGAGCGCGGCCAGGAACGTCGAGCCGGCGCCGGCGGTCACCGTGGTGTAGTCCTTGGTGTCGACGCCGTGCTTGGTGGCGAGGTACTGGGTCAGGTAGTCCGTCGACGAGCCCGGGGAGGTCACGCCGAGCTTCTTGCCCTTGAAATCGGTCGGGGCACCGATCGCCCCCACTGACTTCGCCGACACGACCTCGGCCTCGCCGGGCACCTTCGCGAACTGGACGACGCTCTCGATGCACTTGCCCTGGGCCTGCAGCGTGACCGTGTGGTCGTAGAAGCCCACCACGCCGTCGACCTTGCCGGCGACGAGGACGTTCTCAGCGGTAGCGCCGGACGGCTCGGTCTTGAGGCTGACGTCGACGCCGGCGTCCTTGAAGTAGCCGAGGCGCTCGGTGAGCATCGCCGGGAGGTAGATCACCTTGTCGATGCCGCCGACCATGATGCTGACCTTCGGCGTGCCGGAGGAGTCGTCGTCGGAGCTGCCCGAGCTGCTACGGCCACAGGCGGCCGTCGAGGCGGCCAGGGCCAGGGTGAGTGCGGTGGCGGCGAGCCGCCCGGTGGTGCGCTTCATGTCATTTCTCCTGGTTCGTGGGCAGGGTTGCCCGCTTGGTGAGGGGTGAGCGATGTCTCGGGCGAGCTCAGATGCCGGCGGCCTGGCTGCCGGACGGCGGCCGCCACGCGGTGAGCCGGTTCTCCAGCCGGGTGATCAGCCATTCCGCGACGAGTGCGAGCACGGTGACCACGACCATCCCGGCGTAGATGCCGGCCGCGTCGAAGTTGCCCTGGGCCTGGTTGATCAGCAGTCCCATGCCCTTGTCGGCGCCGACCACCTCGCCGACGACCGCGCCGATCAGCGCGAAGCCGAAGGCGACGTGCATGCTGGCGAGGATCCACGACGTCGCGCTGGGCAGCACGATCGTGCGCATCAGGTCCCAGCGGGACGCACCCAGGATCCGAGCGTTGTCGACCAGCACCTTGTCGACCTCGCGGGCGCCCTGGAAGGCGTTGAAGAACACCGCGAAGAACACCAGCACGAAGGCAGTGGCCACCTTCGACGACATCCCGAGGCCGAACCAGATCACGAAGAGCGAGGCGAGCACGATGCGCGGGATCGCGTTCGCGCCCTTGATGAACGGCGCCAGCACGTCGGCAAGGAAGCGGCTGCGACCGAGGATGACTCCGAGGACCACACCCGCAAGCGTGCCGATCAGGAAGCCGAGGACGGCCTCCTCGAGAGTGACCGCCATGTTGGACCAGATCGACCCGTGCGACGTGCCGTCCTCGAACCAGACGACGAGCTTGTCCCAGATCGCGGAGGGCTTGGAGTAGAAGAACGGGTCGATGATCGTCCGGGCGGCAATCTCCCAGGAGGCCAGCCAGGCCACGACGAGGAGTGCCCGGACGGCGTACACGACCCAGGCCGAGCGGTTCTTCCCTCGGACCCGACCGAGGCTGCGCCGCGTGCGCGCGGTCTCGGGATCCATCGGGCGGACCTCGCCCGCCACCAGAAGGTCATGCGACATTGGCTGCTCCTCTCGCTCGGGTGATCTCGACCTCTTCGCGCAGGCTGTTCCACACGTTGCGGTAGATCTCGGTGAACTCGGGCGTCAGCCGGATCTCCTCGACCTTGCGGGGCCGCGGCAGCTCGATCTGCACGGCGTCCTTGACCGTGCCCGGACCGGCAGTCATCACGACGACGCGGTCGGCCAGGCTGATCGCCTCGGTGAGGTCGTGGGTGATGAACACGACCGCGGCGCCGGTCCCCGACCACAGCTCGAGCAGCTCGTCCTGCATGTGCTCGCGGGTCTGCACGTCCAGGGCCCCGAACGGCTCGTCGAGCAGCAGGATCGACGGCTCGCCGATCAGGGACTGCGCCATGGCGACGCGCTTGCGCATGCCGCCCGACAGCTGGTGGGGGTAGCGGTCCTCGAAGCCACCGAGGCCGACCCGCTGGATCCAGTCGCGGGCCTTGGCGTGCGCCTCCGCCTTGGCGACCTTGTGGTAGCGCAGACCGAGGGCGACGTTGTCCAGGACGTTCTTCCAGGGCAGGACGGCATCGGTCTGGAACATGTAGCCGATGCCCTCGGGGATGGCGGTGACGGGGCGGCCGTGCACCTCGACGGTCCCGGCCGACGCTGGCTCGAGGCCGGAGACCAGCGAGAGGGTCGTGGACTTGCCGCAGCCGGTCGGTCCGACGATCGTGACGAACTCGCCGGCGGCGACGTCGAGGGTGACGTCGGTGATCGCGGTGAACGGCGCACCGCTGCGGGTGGCGAACCTCTTGGTCGCCGACCGCAGCGAGATCGCCGGTGGGGTGAGTGGGGTCATGGGCCGGGACGCTAGGTCCGTATGACGTCGGTCACTACCCTTGCGCGCATTGCGTCGGCAGTGCTCACAACCTGCGTTCTGTGCATTCTGCTCGGGAGGGTTCCGGGACCGTTTCCGGGCCTAGGGTGAGGGCGTGTCCGCGTCCTCGCGTCTGCCCGCGTCGCGCCGTCCGCGACTGCGGCTCGGGTCCCGGATCGCGGTGCTCACGGCGCTGCTGCTCAGCCTCGTGGTGCTGCTCGGCACGGCCGCCGCTGTGGTGGTGCTGCGCCGGGACCTCACCGAGCAGTACGAGCAGCGGGCGCTCGCCATCGCGCGCTCCGTCTCCGAGCTGCCCGGCCTCGCCACCGCCGTCACGACGTCGCAGCCCACGCCTGCCGGCCCGGTCGAGCACGAGGCCGAGGACGTACGCCGAGCCACCGGGGCCCTCTACGTCGTCGTCACCGACGATCGCGGGATCCGGTTCAGCCACCCGACCCGCTCGCGCATCGGCGAGCGGGTGTCGACCAGTCCCGAGGAGGCGCTGTCGGGCCGCGAGGTCGTCACCGTCGAGCGCGGCACCCTGGGTCGGTCGGCACGTGGCAAGGTGCCGCTGCGCGACGCGAGCGGTGACGTCGTGGGCGAGGTGAGCGTCGGCATCGACATCGCCGCCATCGAGGAGAAGACGCGCGCCCTCGCCCTGACCCTCGGGCTGATCGCACTGGTCCCCCTGGCGCTCGGACTGGTCGGCGCGATCAGCATGGGCCG
>Ga0136846_1217607_pt1 | contig 15347 bp, 13 predicted proteins | sample HopSoiMetagenom2_FD_96841 | JGI IMG/M metagenome (GOLD analysis project Ga0136846, IMG submission 96841) | Grasslands soil microbial communities from Hopland, California, USA - 2 Assembly 2016 (version 4) | ecosystem: Environmental > Terrestrial > Soil > Grasslands | place: USA: Hopland... | reverse complement strand
GGTGCCGATATTGGCGAGAGCATGGTCCGCGGGGCGGATCTGTACTTGTCGCTGCACAGCAAGGACCTGCCTTCCGGAGTGAAGGTAGAACTCATCAAGCGCGACGACGGAAGCAATCCCGATCGTACGAAGCGCTTGGCCCAAGAGCTGGTTGTTCGCGACAAGGTCCAACTCCTCGCCGGGGTAACCCTCAGCCCGCAGGCGCTGACCATCGCTCCGGTTTCGACCGAAGCGAAGGTGCCCACGCTCATCATGAACGCGACCAGCGGCTCGCTGACTCGCAGCTCGCCCTACTTTGTTCGTTTCTCGTATGCGAACTGGCAGATGGCGTACACGATGGGCGCTTGGGCAGCCAAGAACGACATCAAGAGTGCCTATACCTTGGTTGCGGACTATGCCGCCGGTCATGACATGGAGGCTGGATTCAAACGCGGGTTCGAGGACAACGGCGGCAGGATCGTCGGTTCCGATCGCACCCCGATGGGAACAACGGACTATCTGCCTGCAATGGCTCGGATCAAGTCGGCGTCTCCAAGATCGCTGTTCGTCTTCACTTTGAGTGGAGCTCCGAGCATCGCGACGTTGAAGGCATTTCGCGATTCGGGGCTGCAAGCGGCCGGTGTGCAACTGCTGAGTACTGCGCAGAACGTTTCCGACCAACAATTGCCGCAAACGGGCCCTGCGTCCCTCGGGATGATCAACAGCGCTGTCTACATCGCCACCGATCCGCGCCCAAGCGCCAAGAACTTTCTTGCCGCCTTCAAGAAGGCCTACGGCCAGAACGCATTCCCCGATCTTCCTGCGGTGGCAGCCTGGAACAGCATGGAGGCCGTGTTCGGAATCATCAAGAAGCACGGGCCTAACTTCACCTCCGAAGAGGCCATGGGAGTCCTGACGAACTGGAAGTCTTCCGATACACCCGCGGGGCCCATCGCAATCGATCCGACGACGCGCGACATCGTGCATGAGGTGAGCCTTGCCAGGATCCAGAAGATCGGCGATCAGTACGAGAACGTGGCGTTTGACGTTGTCAGGGACGTCAAGGATCCATGGAAGCTGGCCAACCCCGAGAAGTGACCGGCTTTCCTGAACTGACAGATAGAGAAAGTAGAGCGTGGACGCCGTAAACATTCTTGTGAGCATCGCCTTCAGTGGTGCCGCTTATGCCATGGTCCTATACATGACCTCGGTAGGTCTGTCCGTGACGATGGGCCTGCTCGGTGTCGCGAATCTTGCACATGGCGCCTTCGCGATGACCGGGGGCTATTTCCTCGTGACCTTTATGGACAGGTTCGCCTGGCCCTTCGGCCTGGCCGTGGCTCTGTCGTGTGTGGCGGTGGGCCTCCTTAGTCTGGTGCTGGAGCGCACCCTGTATTCGCGCGTCTACAACGGGACGGAACTGGACCAGGTTGTGCTGAGCATGGGGCTCATCTTCATCGCCACGGCTATCGCTCACGTCACGTTTGGTGCCCAGCCGGTGCGCGTGGTACTTCCCGAAGCCGTAAATGGTCAGCTCTTGCTCGGCGGGTTCTCGTTTCCGACCTATCGGATATTCCTGATAGCGGCCGGCCTGTGCGTTTTCGCCCTGCTGTGGGTGACGATCGAGAAAACCCTCGTCGGCGCCAGAATTCGCGCTGCGGTTGACAACCGGGCCATGGCCGAGGCGTGCGGCCTGAACAGCAAGAAGTTGTTTGCAGCTGTCTTTGCGTTAGGGAGTGTGCTGGCCGCCTTGGGTGGATCGCTCGGCGCGGAAGTTTTGGCGATCGAGCCCGAGTACGCATTGAAGCACTTGGTGTACTTCCTCATCGTTGTGGCAGTCGGAGGGCTCGGGTCCGTCAAGGGCCCTTTCTTTGCCGCACTGCTGCTGGGTATCGGCGACTCTGCTTGCAAGATCCTCGCGCCTGAGTTCGGCGGCATCTTCATCTATGTCGCACTCTTCATTCTCCTCTTGATTCGGCCGAACGGCTTGTTCGGACGCGTATGAGCACTCATCCAGCAATCGACGACCTTCTGTCGACCCGCCGTCTTCGGCCGGTCGAATCGCTTCCTTGGTTACTCGCCGCAGCGGCTTATTTCCTTTTCCCCCAGTACCTGCAGCTGGGGTCGCAGATCCTGATCATGGTGCTCTTCGCGCTCTCATTCGATCTGCTGCTTGGCTACGGGGGGATCGTGACGCTCGGTCACGCAGCCTACTTCGGGGCGGGGGCCTATGCAGCGGGGCTGATGGCGAAATATGGATGGGGCGAGCCGCTGTCTGCGCTCATGTTGTCCGGTTTGGTCGCGGGACTCCTCGGGATCGTTGCGGGCGCAGTCATCCTCAGAACCAAAGGCTTGGCATTGCTCATGCTCGGCATGGCTGTTTCCCTGCTGCTGTTCGAACTCGCCAATCACGCCGTGGGCATCACTGGAGGCGCAGACGGGTTGCAAGGCATGAGCGTATCGCCTTTGTTCGGTCATTTCGACTTCGACATGTTCGGGAGGACCGCGTACCTCTATACGCTCGTCGTGCTGCTGCTCGCTTGGATCCTGGTGCGACACCTGGTCAATGCGCCCTTCGGAAGATCCCTGGCCGGGATCCGCCAGAACCCGGCGCGAATGCAGGCGCTCGGCGTTTCCGTATGGCTTCGTCGACTTGTCGCATTTGGCATCAGCAGCTTCCTGGCGGGGATCGCAGGCGCACTATCGGCGCAGACCAACCAGTTCGTGTCGCTTTCTGTGTTCAGCCTCGAACTGTCGGGCATCGTGATCGTCATCCTCGTGCTCGGCGGTGTCGGGAGGCTCTATGGAGGTTTTGTCGGCGCGCTGGTCTACATGGTCGCGCAGGATGCCTTGTCGAAAGACCAGCCAGCGTTCTGGCTGTTCTGGATCGGACTGCTCCTGATCCTTACGGTGCTGTTCAACCGCGGCGGCTTGCTTGGCGTCTTCGACCTGCTAAGCCGTCGATTCAAGCGTCGCGAGGATGCGCAATGACACAGCCCGTCATTCAAACCAAGGGCCTGCGCCGTACATACGGCGCCTTCGTTGCGACCGACAACGTCGACTTCTCGTTGATGGCGGGCGAGCGCCGGGCACTGATCGGCCCAAACGGCGCAGGAAAAACCACTTTTCTGAACCTCTTGACAGGGCAAGTCACACCCACCAGCGGTAGCGTCTGGCTAGGCGGCGACGATGTGAGCAAGGTGCCTATGCACCGGCGGGTGCGTCGAGGCGTGGCTCGCACATTTCAGCTGAACACCCTCCTGCGGGAATCGAGCGTCCTGGAGAATGTGCAGCTTGCGGTACTGGAGCAGCGCGGACTGGGAGGCCGGCTGTTCGGTGGGCGAGGTGCCCAACGAGAGGCTGCGGAGAAGGCGATGGAGCTTCTGCAGAAGCTAAGCATGTCTTCGCATGCGGCCAGGCGGGTCGCCGAACTCCCATATGGCCGTCAGCGCCTGGTAGAGATCGCAATCGCACTCGCGCTTCAACCGAAGGTCCTGCTGCTTGACGAGCCCGCGGCGGGCGTGCCGCCGGCGGACTCACATCTCGTGATGGACACCATTGCGCAGCTGCCGGGAGATATTGCGGTGCTGATCATCGAACACGACATGAAGCTCGTATTCAGGTTCGCACAACGCATCAGCGTATTGGTCAGGGGCCGAATGCTGGCGGAAGGCACGCCTGCCGAGATAGCGAAAGACCCACAGGTTCGAGAAGTCTATCTAGGAAGGTCGCACCATGGGTGATTCGATCCTGAGTTGCAGGCAGCTATGCGCCGGCTGGGGTGATACGCAAGTCCTTTCGGAGATCTCCTTTTCCTTGAGCGCCGGCCATGTGCTGGCGATCTTGGGAAGAAATGGGGTGGGGAAGAGCACTTTGCTCTCAAGCGTCATGGGGCGTGCGACGCACAGGACAGGCTCCATCCTGCTGGGCGGCCGCAACATCGAAAAGCTCACGGTGTACGAGCGGTCGAAGCTGGGTGTCGGCTTCGTTCCTCAAGAACGGGAGATTTTTCCGTCGCTCTCGGTACGCGAGAACCTCCTCGTCGCCGCGAAGCAGGCCGCACGCAAGGGCGGTGAACCTTGGTCCCTGGACAGGGTGATCGACCTGATGCCGCGATTGGGAGAGCGCATCAACAACGGCGGGGCTCAACTCTCCGGCGGCGAGCAGCAGATGCTGAGCATCGGTCGTGCACTGATGGGAAACCCGTCGGTGCTGCTACTTGATGAGCCGATGGAAGGCCTCGCGCCAGTGATCATTGACGGCCTCGTTCAGGCGCTACACAGACTGCGCTCCGACGGCGATCTGGCGATCTTGCTGGTGGAACAGCACGTCTCGCTTGCACTCGAGTTTACGGATCGCGTCATCGTCCTGGATCGCGGCGCCATCGTGTACGACAACGCGGACGCACATGAGATGCCGGACCAGGCGCGCTTGGAAACACTCGTCGGTGTTGCGCAGCACTGAAAAAATTTCCACATTTACCTAACCAAGTTAGCTTGTTTAATAATATAATATGGTACCGAAGAATGATTCTTACCCGATGGCCATTCCTTGCGGGGATGGCCCGGGCGCCGAACTGAGACCTACAAACCGAATCCTGGAGATTGTGAAATGCTGAAGACTGGTGCTGAACATCTTGAGTCACTGCGTGATGGTCGCGCAGTGTTCGTCGGTGGCGAGCGTGTGAAGGATGTGACCACCCATCCGGCCTTTCGCAACGGCGCTCAGTCGATCGCCGGCATCTACGACATGAAGGCCGCTCCGGAAAATCGCAGCCTCATGACCTACGAAGAGGGAGGAGAGCGCTACAGCGGCTACTTTCTCAGGGCGCGCAACAGGGGGGACCTGGCGTTTCGCTACGGGGTTCACCGCATGATCGCGGACAAGACCTACGGCATGTTTGGGCGTTCGCCTGATCACGTCTCGAGCTTCGTGGCCGGCATGAGCTTGGCGCCGCAAGTGTTTGGCAAGTATGCGGACAATCTGACTGCGTACTACGAGCACATGCGCAGGAACGACGTCTACGCGGTGTACGCCGTGATTCCTCCCCAGGCTGGACGCAATCCCGAGCCCTACAAGAAGCTCAATATCCCGGTTCCTACCCTGCGCGTGGTGCGGGAGGAAGACGACGGCGTGGTGATCTCGGGACAGAAGATGCTGGCCACCGGTGCGGTCTACGCCAACGAGATCTGGATAGGCAACATCACGCCGTTGGCACCGGATCAGGCCGAGCAATCGATTACCTGCGCGATTCCGTGCAACGCGCCCGGTCTGGAAATGTGGTCTCGCAAACCATTCGGTCGGGACACGCGTTCCGATTTCGAGAGCCCCCTGGGGCATCGGTACGACGAGTCCGACAGCATGTTGCTTTGCAACGTAGTCAAAGTGCCATGGGAGAAGGTCTTCGTTCACAACGACGCGACGCTGGCACGCCAGATCTACGTCGAAACTGCTGGCCACACCTACGGCAACCACCAATCCAATGTGCGCTTCCACTCGAAACTGGAGCTCATCGTAGGTGTTGCCAGCAAGATCGCGAAGGCATCGGGCGCGGACCAGGTGCCGGCGGTTCGCGAAACACTCGGAAAGCTCGCGGCGTGGGAGGCAATGCTCCACGCCGCGATCCTTGGCCAGATCCAGGGGGCAGAGGAGTGGCCCACGCAAGGCCACTGGTGTTTCAACCGCCGCTCTGTCTACGCAGCCTTGAACTGGTGCACCGAGAACCACTCGATCATCATCGATCAGCTGCGAGAGCTCTGCGGTGGTGGCGTTTTCCAAATGCCGGCGGACATCTCGGTGATCGCGGACCCAGAACTGTGCGCTTCGTTCCAGAAGTACTGGACCACGCCTCAGAACGCAGCGATCGATCGCATGAAGCTCTACAAGCTCGCCTGGGATCTGACGGGCTCGGAGTTCGCTGGCCGCCACCAACAGTACGAGAAGTTCTACGCCGGCGCGTCATTCGTTGTTCGCAACTACAACTTCATGCACGCCGACTGGCAGGCGCTCGAAGGCGTGGCCGACCGCCTGCTATCGAGCTACGACGTTCCGGCCGAGTATTCACAAGCGAAAGCTAAGTAAGAGCTTCTCTACTACTGGAGGCAACGCCATGGATCGCGCATCGATACCTTACCCAGCGATTGACCGCAAGGACTTCCGGGCAGCACTGGGCCTGTTTCCCACAGGCGTCGCCGTGGTGACGGCAGACGATCTAGAAAGCGGGGGGCGGATCGGAATGACCATCACCTCCTTCAACTCCGTGTCGCTGGACCCGCCGCTGGTGCTCTTCTCTATCGACAAGAGGGCCATGAGCCTGCCGGCGCTGTGCAAGGCCCAGATGTACAGCATCAACGTGCTCGGCGAGCAACACGAGCATATCTCCACGCGATTTGCGACGGCGAAGGGTGATAAATGGGGGGCGACCGAGGTCGAATTGCACAACGGGTTGCCTTTCACCTTGGCGCACTCTTTGGTCTCGTTTCAGTGCGTCCCGTACGCCGAACATGACGGCGGTGACCATGTGATTTTCGTCGGCCGCGTCCTGCGAATTCATTCGCGCGAACGCGGTGCGCCCCTCGTTTTCTTTAGCGGGCGTTATGCGGCACTGCAGCAGTCGCCAGCTTCCGCGTCGATCTAGCCTTCCCCCACCAACCTAGGAGTAAATGAAATGGCTGTGACTAAAGCACATCATGAGTTTCACAAAATTGATCTAAAAGCGCCCGGATGGAAATTGCCCGAGGGCTACGCACCGGAATCGGGTGCGCTCGAAATCATCATCTCCGGCTCGCTGGACACCGAAAACAAAAAGGGAAGTCGCACGCGGCTTCTGCATTTCCCCGCCGGATTTGCATCGTACAAACCGATCGTGCACGATTATTGGGAAGAGGTGTTCATGCTCGAAGGCGACATGACCGTCGGCGCCGACGACGATGGGCTGGGGGGCGCCGCCTTCCAGGGCTACACCTATGCCGTGCGTCCGCCCGGCGCCTGGCATGGTCCATTCCGCTCGAACAACGGCTGCTATCTGCTCGAGATCCACTACTACGATCCGGCCTGACACGTCGCGTTCTTGGAATGCTTCACAATCTCCGGTTCCCCATCGAATACCCGGAGCCATACATGCACCGTCGCGCGGAGCAAGCGAACGCAGACCCCAAGAACGAAGAAATGGTTTTCGGACCGACCGTCTCTCTGCCGGCGCTACTCGACAAAGGACGGCAGCCCGATGGCACGTTCCGCCAACTGCTCTACGACATTTCCGTCGTGGCGACCCTCCTCGAATCTGCCCGGGAATATTTGGCCGAGCGTTTGGGAGTGACCTCGCCCCAGTACAACATCGTCATGGTGATTGCTCGGACGGGTGCCGCAAAGGGCGTGAGCGTGAGCGAGGTCGCCACAAGGCTCAATGTTACAGGTGCGTTCGTCACAAACGAGGTTAAAAAACTCGTGAAGGCCGGCCTCATCGCGAAAAAATCCAACCCTGATGACGGGCGCGGCGTTCTACTCAGTTTGACCCCAGCCGGTTATACCCAGGTCCGGGCTTTGGAGCCCCACCTGCTTATGGTGAATAACCGATTGTTTGGCACGCTTTCAAAATCTGACTTTCAGGATCTTGCTCGTATTGTTGGTTCGCTCATCGATGTTTTTAGCCAGACGGTTGCTGTTTTGAAAGCACTTTCTGCTGAATCCGACAAGATGGAACGAGTCACTGCCAAGCACGACAGGAAAAAGCGTACGAAATAAGGTCGCCGCCAGGCGATCCCGGGGGTTGGCGGACAGGGCAGCGCTCGACATCAATAATTTTGATCGAGATCCCATGCTTTACTTTTCTTGTGTCAGTGAAAAAGCTGACTGCGGCGCGGCGAGTCGTGTCGTCGCAACCACCCCCAGGCGGTTCGTCATTGCGGGCTGGACCGGCCGTGACGCCGTCGCCATCGAGCATCACATCGAAGAGCTCGCGGCTCTGGGGGTCCCCCGACCCTCCAGCGTCCCGCTCTACTACCGCGGCGGTCCGAACCTGTTGAGCCAGGTCCACGACCAGCAAGTAGTCGGTGCGGACAGCTCTGGCGAAGCCGAGCCAGTGCTGTTCTTCGCAGAAGGTGAATGGTGGCTGACTGTCGGCTCGGATCACACCGACCGAACTGTCGAGAGCTACTCGGTCGCTGCGTCCAAGCAGATGTGCCCGAAACCGGTTGCTTCCGCTGCTTGGCGCTGGAAGGACATTGCGGACCACCAGGACGAGATCCAACTCGAGTCCAGCATTCTCGAAGGCGACAAGTGGGTCCCGTATCAGCGTGGAACGCTGGCCTCGATCCGTCCATTGCAGTCGCTGCGCGACGGCATCTTCGGCATCGGCAGCGAAGACGTTGATGGCTACTTCCTTTTCTGCGGCACATTGGCCGCCATCCCCAACGCCGAAGGCAGGGGCATTCGCCCAGCCGGCGAGATGCAGATCGCATTGCGCGATCCGCGCACGAAGCGCTCGATCGAGCACCGCTACAGCGTCGAAGTGCTCCCGGTCATTGCTTGATTCAACCACCGGAGAAGACAGCATGAATCAGGGCATTTCAGAACTTCGGACGCGCATTTCGCGCGGCGAGACCACCCATGAACACGTCGTGGCGAGCGCTCTGGAGAACGCGACGTTGACCGCGGCAAAGCACGTGTTCACCGCACTCTATGCGGACGCGGCGATGGTGGCGGCGCGTGCCGCCGATCAGCTTTTGGCAGCGGGAGTAGCGATGCCCGCGCTCGCCGGGCTACCCGTTTCCGTGAAGGACCTGTTTGATATTGCGGGAGAGCCGACGCAAGCGGGGGGCGTGGCATACGGTGGCGAAGCTCCACCCACGGTCGACGCTCTTGCTGTCTCCCGCCTGCGCCAGCAAGGCGCCGCCATCGTCGGAAAGACGAATATGACGGAGTTTGCGTTCTCGGGCGTGGGCATCAATCCCCACTACGGCACACCCGTCAATCCCACCGACCCAAAGCTTGCGCGCATCCCAGGCGGGTCATCTTCGGGAGCCGCTGTCTCCGTTGCTCTAGGACTGGCGGTCGCAGGCCTTGGCACAGACACGGGCGGATCGATTCGTATACCTGCAGCACTCTGTGGGCTGGTCGGGTTCAAGAGTACTCAGTCGCGCGTGCCGCGCTCCGGCGCGTTCGAACTCTCGCGAACCCTGGATACCGTCTGCGCGATAACGGCAAACGTTTCGGATTGCATCACTGTGGATGCAGTTCTGGCCGGCAAGCCATTGAGAGTCAGGCGCCGTCCGCTCGAAGGCATTCGACTGGCGGTGCCTCGCGCCGTCATGTTCGACGGTGTGGCACCATCTGTTTCACGAGCTTTCGACCGAGCACTCGACGCCCTGTCTCGATCTGGAGCAACGATCGCGGACATCGCGTTCGAAGAGCTTGCGCAGATCCCGCGACTGAACGCACCCGGCGGATTTTCGGCGGTCGAGGCCTTCGCCAAACATCGTAAGAAGCTCGAGGATAGGCGCCAGGACTTCGATGCGCGAGTGGCGCAGCGCATCATGACTGGCTGTGGTGTCACGGCGGCCGAGTACATCGAGATGCAAGACGCTCGATTGGGCTGGATCGAGAGGGCGGAAGAGGTTCTCCAGCCTTTCGATGCCTTGATCTGCCCGACGGTACCCATCGTTGCGCCGGAAATCGAGCGCCTCGTCTCGAGCGATGATGAGTTCTTCAAGTCGAACGGCCTGCTGCTTCGCAATACGTTCGCGATCAACTATCTCGATGGATGTGCATTCAGCATCCCTTGTCATTCGGCCGAGGACCTTCCGGTGGGGTTGATGTTGTCTTCGACGAACGGGGACGATGATCGACTGGCGGGAGTCGCTCTTGCCGCCGAAGCCTGCTTGGCTCAAATCACCCATAAGCATTGCTGAGATCCCGGAGGTCCAGTTCACCGACAACCTTGGCGGCAGCGGCCAAGCGGGCGCCAGACGATTGCAAGAACTTTTGGAACAGCGCGGCTAGGCGGTCTTGGAAAATCTTGCGATCGCCTTTGGCTGCTTGGCGAAAGCCCCGCGGCGACACGCCCGCCGCATGGTGGCAGTTTCGATGCCTGGGAGCCGGAGGTCCGCCGCATCGCGGCGGGCCTCGGGATCTGGGGCTAGGATCGGCCCAGGGCGGGTGCTCAGGTCCAGCCGGACCAGGTGCTCGGGTCGGATTGGAATATGCACGTGACCGTCGAACTTCTGGGGGGCAGTTCAAAGCCGGGGCGATTCGGCGCTTGTCTGCTGCGTCAATTCAGTGGGCGGCCCACTGTATCGTTGAGGGATCGATTCCATCCAAGTGCATCTCCCACAACGGACTCATTTCGCGAAGCTTCGCCACCTTCTCTTTGATCAGGTTCACGGCGAACTCGATGTCTGCTTCAGTGGTGAATCGACCCAATGAGAATCGGATGGAACTATGCGCCAGCTCGTCGCTGCGCCCTAGCGCACGCAAGACATAGGAAGGCTCCAGCGATGCCGAAGTGCAAGCAGAGCCTGAAGATACCGCCAAATCGCGGATGGCCATGATCAGCGACTCTCCCTCAACATAATTGAAACTGACGTTCAGAATGTTGGGAAGCCGTGAAGTCATGGAACCGTTCACATAGACTTCTTCGATCTCTTTCAATCCGGCCAACAATCGGTCACGCAAGGCGCGTAGCTTGGGCGCCTCTTGCTCCATCTCTGCCTTGGCCAATCTGAAGGCTTCCCCCATGCCTACGATCTGGTGAGTGGGAAGAGTACCGGAGCGCATTCCCCGCTCGTGGCCGCCTCCGTGGATTTGGGCTTCCAGGCGTACGCGAGGTTTGCGGCGAACGTAAAGTGCGCCGATGCCCTTGGGGCCGTACAGCTTGTGTGCGGTCACGGTCAGTAGGTCAGCAAAGATCTCATCGACATTGACCCTAATCTTTCCCGCAGCTTGCACTGCGTCGCAGTGAAAAATGATCTTGCGTTCGCGACAGGCCTTGCCGATTTCCGCAACGGGCTGAATCACTCCCGTTTCGTTGTTGGCCATCATGATTGATACGAGTACCGTTTCGGGTCTGATCGCCTCGACGACCTGTTCCAGGGTAACCAGACCATCTTCGTTGACCGGAAGGTAGGTGGTTCTGAATCCTTGCCGCTCCAGCTCTCTAAACGTATCAAGCACAGCCTTGTGTTCGGTGGATTGCGTGATGAGATGTTTTCCCTTGGCCTTGAGAAAGTTGGCCGCGCCCTTGATCGCCAAATTATTTCCTTCGGTGGCGCCAGATGTCCACACGATCTCGCGCGGATCGGCGCCGAGAAGGTCGGCGACGAATCCTCTGGCTTCTTCGACAGCACGTTCCGCGTCCCATCCATACGAATGGCTCCTGGATGCGGGGTTGCCGAAAACACTGCAAAAGAACGGCTCCATCACATCGAAAACGCGCTTATCAACTGGCGTTGTAGCGCTGTAGTCCATGTACACGGGAAGGCGCTTCGGGGAGATAGTCATGGTGGTTCCCTAGGAAAAGGAACTGTGATTATAGCTTCTGCACAAAGCTTATTAACAAATATAAATGAAGCTGTTGTAGTGGCGGATGCGGCCTCCGGCACTCGTCGATCATCGGCGCCCATGGCTCGCGACCGGGCAGTCACTCATTCCAGCTGAGCGTTCCCGTCTTGTTGTAGTCCTGCACTCGGACGTGCGACGCGCAGCGCCGCTTCGAGAAGGGGCGACGGTCAGGTGGCCGGCCTGGATCGATCCTCATCCAGAAGATGCTGCCCGACCGCATCCAGTCAGCGGAATCCGTTGCTTGGTGTCGCAAATCGCGCGTCGCGTTTGATGTCCAATTTGCCAAAGTAACTTATATAAGTAAGAATGTCATGTCGCAGCTTGTTCGACTGACATGCACCGCTCACGCCGCGGCCTGGTGGCTGGTTTTTGCGTAACTACTTTTGGAGAACCAAGTGAATTCTCGTACGAAAGAGCACCGGCAGAGTTGCTGGTCGGTTCTAGCCGCACTTGCCCCGCTTAGCCTCTCGCGCAGGCTCATCGGTGCGACGTTTCTGGCTGTGCTATCTGCATGTGGAGGGGGAAGTGGGGGCGGCGCATCCCTGTGGCAGCAAGCCGCTACCAAGTATCAGTGCGACGACGGGTTGACAAGCCTCGATTTCGGAGACGCGCAGAGCAAGGTGGTATCAGCCAGAATGATCGCTGCGGGCGCTCCCGTGTCTGCGGTCCAACTTACCCCTGCTGCCACAGCGGCGGCTCCGGTGGACATGTGCCTGGTCAAGATCATCGTAGGCCCCGGAAACCCGGGCAGTGCCGACGATCCTGCGACTTCGGCCGGGATTGGCATCGAGGTATTGCTGCCGGCGAAGTCCGCGTGGAACCACCGCTACATCGGAATGGGAAACCTCGTGTACGCCGGAGGCGCTGCCCATCAGGATCCAAAGAAAGTCTCGACAGTGACCTCCTTCGGCATGGGCCAAGTCGCGCAAGGATATGTCATTTCCTCGAGCGACGATGGTCACGCTGGGCCGGCTGACTTCTCTCCCTACTACAGCGACTGGATCATGAAAGCGGATGGGAAACCCAACACCGCTCTACTGGAGGACTGGGCGGCTCGTGCGCCGCACGAAACGGCGGTCAAGACAAAGGCACTGATCAAGGCGTACTACGGGAAAGGGCCCGAATACTCTTACTGGAACGGAACCTCTACGGGTGGGCGCGAAGGACTGATGCTGGCGCAGCGCTACCCCAGGGATTTCAATGGCATCATCAGCGCCGTTCCGGCAATAAACTGGCCGAGTTTCGCGCCCAGCAGTGTATGGCCACAGGTCGTTATGCATCAAGATCTTGGCGGGCCCATTCCAGCCGAAAAACTGATCGCTGCGAACAACGCGTCGATCCGCGCCTGTGACAGTGATCTGACGGGCCAGCATGACGGGTACATCAGTGATCTCTCCTCTTGCCGGTTCGACCCGACAAGGGACACGGCACTCTTGTGCACGAGCAGTGGCGGCACTAACTCAACGAGCGCTTGTCTCAGCCTGGCTGAGGCGCGCGTGCTCGACAAGATCTGGTACGGACCGCGGACGGACGGCGACGCGGTCGATCCTGCTGTTGACAACGGCTGGAACTTTCCGCGACTGAGCAAGGGTCAGATCTGGTACGGCTACAACCGCGGCACTCTGCTTCACGACAATCCCTTTGCTTTCGGTACAGGCGTTGCCGGCGCCGATGCATTCACAGTGGGGGCGGATTGGATGGCCCTCACGATGGGTAATCCGGCGTTCGGTTCGCCAGCTTTCACCAACAAGCTGGGAAAGGGTGAGGATCTGTGGCGCACGCTTGACTATGCAGGCGATCAGTCTTTCGCGGCAGTCATTGCCAAGTCGCAGTTACGGTTCGCTGATCTGAATGCCACCGACAATCCCGATCTCAGCGAATTCAAGAAAGCCGGAGGAAAGATCATTCATTGGCACGGGATGGCGGATACGCAGATCCCCGCAGGTGGCTCGGTGCACTATTACGAGTCGGTCCTCGAGCGCATGGGAGGCTTGCCGGCGGTCCAGGAGTTCTACCGCTTTTACCTCGTTCCTGGTATGGGGCATGGATTGCCATCCGATCCAACCGTTCGCGCACCTGTCCCTGGCGGCGACACGAGTCCCCTCTTCGGGGCCAATAGCGGTCTGTTGCCGATCCTCCGTGAATGGGTGGAGAACGCGCGGGCGCCCAATGACATCGCAGCGGAATCGTCGCCTAGCATGGGGGCAGTTCGCAAACGCCTGTGGTGCGCTTATCCAAGGAAGCTCCGCTACCTTGGCGGCGATCCGGACATTGCCGCGAGTTTCGCTTGTTCCTAGGATGACTGTATAGACCCGGACACATGGTGGACAGGTGTGCGAGCACATGGTTGCGCCCGAAGGACGACATCAACGCCAAGTTGCAATAAGTTCGCGGCTCCCGTTGATCGCCCATGAGTAGAGCCATCGCGGGGCCAACTTTTCGTGCGGCATTTCCCAAATGGGTTCATGCGCGTGCATCTGCTCGTTGCCGATGAAGATGTACTCGCCACACGATTCGATGACTGATGCTTCGTCGTCGCCAGGCGCGACGGCTTCTACCGGCAACTGGGTATCAATCTGAGGGCGACCAACTCGCGCTTGAACATCGGGCTGTATCCGCGCCGGGACGGCGCATTGTCGGGGTGTCTTGAACGGTGAAAACCGCTTGGAGACAAGTCATGGACGAGGGGTATCGCGTTCGAGGTTGATCCGGACGCTTACTAGGACAGCATCGTGGTCACCTGTGTGACGCTGCGTGCGGGCGAGCAGGGTGCGCGATAGTCTTTGCCTACCCGATGCAGGCGTGACCGCACTCAGCCTTTGTCAACGCACCAAGAGTCAGCGAGCCGGGTGCTCAAGGTCCACGCACAAGACCTCGGCTGCCAAGTGGTCCAACTGGCGAAGCGACCATTCAATTACTTCACTCTCCTTGAGCGACCGATCTGCAATCCATCCCAGAACCAACTGATCATAAAAGCCGATCCAGCCCCGCAGGCAAACTCGCATTTTCATGGATGGAGTGGCGATACCGAGAACCTCGAATATTCGCTCGATGGCCTTCAAACGTGAGGTGTGCCACACCTCGGCCACATCGCCGCTCCCAACCACATCAAAAGAGCGAGCGCGAAAGATTGCATCGCCCTGACGTTGTTTGATCACACGCATGTGAGCGCGCAGAAACGAGCCGATCTGCTCTCGAACGGTGTCTCCACGGAAGGCGTTCAACTGCACCTCATCCATTCGCCGAACTGCAGTTCGGCTGACTTCAGCGTAGAGCGCCTCCATGGAGCCGAAATGGTGAAACAGGAGGCCGTGGGCAACGCCAGCCTCCTTAGCGATCATGGCTGCTGAGACCTCCAGAAAACCATTTCTAGAAAAAAGGGCTTCCGCAGCATCTAGGAGCCGTTCCTTGCCGGAAGCCTTTTTGATCGGCAGCACACTCGGCCGCTGGCCCGCGGAACGCGTTGGATTTTTCATTGCCAAGATGATAAAGGGCTACAGGTCACAGCGCCTTCTACGGGAAAGCACCGATCGGAAGAGAAGGCAAAAGCACTAAATTGATTGTCTGTCAGTCAATATCGGTGTTGCCCGAGATTTGAACTACTGGATCAAACGGGTCGACGACTCCTAGTGACTGGCAGGCGAGGGAAGTTCTGGCTCACGCTCACATGAGCCGCGATAGCCAGCCCGTCTTTACTACAAAGGAGCTCTCCAATGGATAAATCGCGCCGATCGTTGTTTGCGGCTGGTACTGGCCTTGCGCTCAGTGGCATTTTGCAAGGGTGTGGCGGCGGCGCGAGTGCCGGCACTGTC
>Ga0136846_1217065_pt1 | contig 15347 bp, 14 predicted proteins | sample HopSoiMetagenom2_FD_96841 | JGI IMG/M metagenome (GOLD analysis project Ga0136846, IMG submission 96841) | Grasslands soil microbial communities from Hopland, California, USA - 2 Assembly 2016 (version 4) | ecosystem: Environmental > Terrestrial > Soil > Grasslands | place: USA: Hopland... | reverse complement strand
CTGGTGCTGGCGACCGGCGGGATGTCGCATTATCCGGGAACGCCGCTGTACGGCCACGTCGACGAGGCGTTCGACAAGAAGGTGCTGGCCATTCTGGCGGAAGGCAAGGGCAGCAAGCTTGCGGAGTTCACGCCCGATGAATTGATGCACTCCGGCAACGGCGAGCTGATCAACTGGGTCATCACTGCGGGAATTTGCGGCGACGTTAAATGCAAGGTGCTGGATTACATCCGGCTCTGGCACATCGGTCTCGGCTACCTGTATTGGGAGGTTTGAATGCCGGGCACCGAAGAAATCCTGCGCCCGTTCGCGACCGAGATGCGCCATCTCACCAGCGCGTTGAACGTCATAGCGAGCGATATGATCCGGGACCGCGCTCTTGCCAAGAAGCTCGACGATGATCCGGACTATTTCCGTAAGAACTATACCGTCACCGAGGAAGAGCTTAAGGCGATGCGGGACCGCAACATGATCAGGCTCTATGAGCTCGGCCTGCATCCGTTTCTGCTGGTGCGTTTCGCCGGCATGATGGGAATCCTGGAGTACTGGCAATCGCTCGGCGCGCCGGGCCGGGGCGGCGGCTGGCCGCGCAACACATAAGTTGCCGCAATGTCAGGCCGGGCGATGACCACTTGGCATATCGGTTCGGTCGCGATCACCCGCGTCGAAGAGCAACTCGGCATCACCAATCAGCCGTGCGAGAAGTACTTCCCCAATTTCGAACGTGACGTGCTGGAGCGTCATCTCGATTGGCTCGCGCCCGACCATTACAGCATCGTGCACGACCGGTTCGTCACCAGCGTGCACTCGTGGCTGATCCGTCTGGACGGTCTGACCATCCTGATCGACACCTGCGGCGGCAATCACAAGGAGCGGCCGTGGACGCGGCGGTTCCATCAGCTCGACACGCCATATCTCCCGCGTCTGCGCGCCGCCGGCGCCGCGCCCGAAGACATCGACATGGTGCTTTGCACCCATCTGCATGCGGACCATGTCGGATGGAACACCATGCTGCGCGACGGCCGCTGGGTGCCGACGTTTCCCAACGCCAAGTATCTGTTCTCGCGGACCGACGACAGCTACTGGGACGTCAGGAAAAATCCGGCGATGGCCGACGATCCGCGTCACATGGCCTATGAGGACAGCGTCCTGCCGGTGGTGCAGTCCGGCCAGGCGGTGCTGGTCGACGACGGCTACAACATCACCAGCAAGCTTTCGGTCGAAGCAGCACCGGGCCATTCGCCGGGCCATGTTCTGTTCAAACTGGCCGATGAGGGAAGACGGGCGGTGTTTTGCGGCGACGTCATTCACCACGCGCTTCAGGTTTACGCGCCGCACTGGACCCACATGGCGGACGAGCGGCCGGCCGACGCCGTGGTGTCGCGCCGGCGCATGTTGGAGTCATGCGCCGAGCATGACGCGCTGCTGTTCCCGATCCATTTTGGCGCGCCGCACGTGGCGCGGATCAGCCACGGCGCGACAGGGTTCTCAGCCGAGATGGTGAGGGGGCAATGAACGAGTTTGCACGCAGGCTTCTGGCGGCCGCTGCCTTGGCACTTGCTACATCGAACATGGCCGTTGCGCAAAGTTATCCGGCGCGCCCGGTCAAGATCATCGTGTCATCGGCGGCGGGCGGACCGCTCGACATCGTCGCCCGTGCCGTCGCCGAGAAACTGACCACGAGCCTGAAGCAGCCGGTGGTGGTCGAGGCGCGGTCCGGCGCCGGCGGCAATATCGCCGCCGACCTGGTCAGCAAGGCGGAGCCGGATGGTTACACACTGCTCTTCGTGCTGAGCTCGACGCTGACGGTTAATCCGCACCTCTACAAGGACCTGAACTTCAATCTGAAGCCGATCACGGTCGTCAACTACAGCACCCAGACGCTGTTCGTTCATCCGTCCTTGCCGGTGAACAATCTGTCAGAGTTCGTCGCGTGGGCGAAGAAGGAGGGTCCCGTTACCTACGCCCATGGCGGAGCCGGCACGTCGTCGCATCTGGTGATGGAATATTTCCGGCTGCTCGCCGGATTCGAAACGGTGCCGGTGCCGTACCGCGGTTCGGCGGCGCTGACGGCCGATTTTATCTCGGGCGTGTTCAAGGTCGCGTTCGGCTCGACCTCCGGCCTGCTGCCGCTTGCTACATCCGGCAAGCTCCGGCCGCTTGCGGTATCGACGGCGAAGCGCTCGCCGCTGTTGCCTGAGGTGCCGGCGGTGGCGGAGACCTATCCGGGATTTGAGCTGACGACCGACTTCATCCTGCTGGCGCCGGGCGGAACGCCAGACGAGATCGTGACGATGCTGGAGCGCGAAGTCCGGCAGGTGATCGACCCGCAGGAATTCCGCGATCGCTTCAGCAAGCAGGATATCTGGATCGTCGCCTCGACGCCGGCCGAAGCCGCCGCACGCATCAAGGCGGGATTGGCTGTCTGGGCCGATGTCGTGAAGCGCACCGGGATGAAAGGCGAGTGATTAGTGTCCCGTCACGATGCGCGCGATCTTATCGGGATCATCCGGCAGCACGTTGCCACGCCACACCACATGCAGGTCCGGCCGGACCAGCAGATAATCGAAGCCATACACGCGGCGCGCCGCCTCGCCGTCCAGATCGAGCACAGAAAACGGCGCACCGATCGCGTTGAATGCCTTTCGCAAACCCGACGCATCGCCGCGTCTGGAAAATTGCAGCAGCGTATAGCCGTCCTTGATGCGATCGTGCACCGACACCTCGCCGGGTTTCAGCCAGACATGGGGCAGGCGCGCGCCTGGCCAGCTCGTCGGCACATACTCCTCGACAACCGGTTCCGGCCCGCCCGGCTCGTCAACGATCACCGGCGAGCCCGCATAGCGATAGCCGAGCTCGGCGCCGATCACCCGAAACGATTTCGGCGCCTCGTCGCGGGCGATCGCCAGCAGATGCGCCAGCGCGGCTTTGCCTTCCGGTGTGTCGTCCTCGATGTTCGGGCGATAGGCTTCGCGCCACTTCATGCGGCCGGAGGTGCCGCTGCCGGAGGCCTTGACGTTGATGGCGCCGGTCGGACGCCGCTCCGCCTCATAGGATGGCAAGAGCTTCGGACCGCCCCAGCCTTGCAGCGTCGCGGCGAGCTTCCAGGCGATATCGGTTGCGTCGCCGACGCCGGTGTTCATGCCGAGACCGCCGGTCGGGATCACCAGATGGGCGGCGTCGCCCGCGATGGAGACGCGGCCCTGCTGGTAGTGCTCCGCCAGCAGCAGCCGCTGCGTCCACTTGGCGCAATGCACCATCTCATATTTTACCGGCGTCCCGACGAGCTTCTCGAACTGCACCGCCATGTCCTCGTCTTTCTCGACGACGGCATGAATCGTGAAGTGCTTTCGCGAATCCTGGACGATCATCAGCGTCCAGTGGTCGTCGATGCGATGGTAGTGGCGGGCGCGTGGCGCACGAACCTTGTCGTAGAGCTCGGGACAATGGAACAGCGCCTGGCGCATCTCCAGGATGTTCGGCTCGCCCTCCATCTTGTAGCCGAGCTGCTTGCGAACCGCGCTCGACCCGCCATCGCAGCCGACCAGGTACTGGGCGCTGATTGTGGTGTGCTCGCCGTTGCTCTTCCGGATCTGCGCGGTCACGCCGTCCAGCTGCTCGGTGAAGGACACGAACTCATGGCCAAACTTCACGGCGATGGCCGGGATCGTCTCGGCCACCGACTTGAGCAGTGGCTCGAGCGTGTATTGCGAGATGATCTGGTAGGGCTCGAGCGGCATCGAGCCGTCGGTAGTGGCATCGCGCCTGGTCTTGGCCTCCGCCACTGTGGGATGGGCCATCTTGAACAGCGGCGGCCGCATCAGGTCGAACAGAATGTAGGTGTCCATCGGCCAGTCCGGCGGATATCCGGCGGCGCGCACCTTCTCGGCGATGCCGAGGCGGCGGACGATTTCCATCGTCCGCGGATTGCAGCGCTCCATCTTCGGGTAGCCGAGCGGCGCGTCATTCTTCTCGATCAGTGTGCAGCGGATGCCGCGCTTGCCGAGATCGATGGCGAGCGTCAGCCCGACCGGACCAGCCCCGACGATCAGTACCTGCGTATCCATTCATACCTTCTTTTATCGATGACTCTGCTAGGAGCGTCAGAGCCCGAAGAACGACACGGCGTTTCCGGAGCAGATCTTTGCCTTGTCCGAGGCCGGGATGTCGAGCGACGCGATTGCCGCCATCTGCGAGCGGATGTAATGCGCGCCGCCCTCCGGGCCGAACGGGGCGTCGGATGCATAGAGCACGTGATCGACGCCGTAGAAATCGAGGCCGCAGACCAGCCCGATACGGCCGCCGCACAGCGCGGTGTCGCCGTAGAAATCCTTGAAGCAGTCGAGCAGCGGTTTGCCCAGGCTCGGCAGCACATGGCTGTAATCTTCGCCCGAGGTGCGGCTGCCCAGCGTCGCCCAGCCAGTGTCGATGCGCTCGTCGAAGAACGGGATCATGGCGCCGAGATGATGCGCCATGACTTTCAGCTTCGGATGCTTGGTCATCACGCCCGAGAAGATCAGCCGCGCCATAGTCGCGCTGGTTTCGTACGGCCAGCCGAAAATCGTCCAGATCTCGTACTTGGAAACCTTCTCCGCCGGAAAATCGGGCACATCGGGCTTCCGCGCCGGATGCAGCAGGATCGGCTTGCCCGACCTGGCGGCGACCTCGAAGATCGGCAGGAAGCGTGGCTCGTCGAGGCAGGCGCCGTTGACGTTGGTGTGAAGCTGCAAGCCGTTGGCATTGCCGTTGACCAGGATGCGCTCGGCCTCCTTGACCGCCGCGTCCGGGTTGTCCATCGGCAGCGCGCCGACATAGCCGGCGAATCGGTCCGGATATTTCGCCACCAGCTCAGCCAGGCCGTCGTTGGCGGCGCGGGCAAAGTCGGGCGTCTTGTCGGGGCCGACCATGCCTTCGAGCGGCGGCAGCCCGAGCGAGAGAATCTGGGTGTAGTCGTCGAAGGGGTCCATCATGCGAAAGCGCGCGTCGAGATCATGAATGGTGCGAACGCCCTGCATGCGTTTGCCGACGTCGGTGGTGCCTCCTGCGGTCGCCGACATCAGCCGGAATATGCTCTGCGGAAAGAAATGGCAGAACGAATCGATGTGGCGCATGGACAGCATACTCCTATTGGTCCGGGGAACAGTGCGGGGCACCTGAAGTGGCGTCAGGTCGCCGCCCAGACAAACCTCATGGCATCCTCCCGATTTTCCGTCCTTTTACTTGATCATTTGCATTGAGGGTATTCCAGAGATGCGAGCCACAACTTTTCGGATTGGCTGGTGTTCGATACAGTGGGTTGTGCAAATTTGTAGAACGTGTCGGCGTCGACTCGCCTTCGACTGCCGCAGGGTATCGTGACGATGAACGTGCTTCGACCGCTCACGACGAAAATGATCTTTGCACTGGCGCTCGTTGCGGCCGCGCCGATCGCTCGGGCCGAAGATTTCCCAGCCCGGCCTGTCAAGATCTTCGTGCAAACGGCGGCGGGCAGTTCGCTCGACGTGATGGCGCGGCTGATCGCCGAGCCGCTGTCGCAGATCTGGGGCCAGCAGGCCATCATCGTCAATCAAGCCGGCGCCGGCGGCCTCATCGCCGCTCGCGCGACTGCGGCCTCCGCGGCCGACGGCTACACGCTGTTTCTGGCGGGCGGTTCGGTGTTCGTGGTGCTCCCGGTGGTGCAGAACAATCTGCCGTTCGATGTGAATGAATTCGTGCCGATCGGGTTCGTCGCTGAGCAGCCCTATACGCTGCTGACAACTAACAAGCTTGGCGTCAATTCGGTGGCCGAACTGGTCGCGTTGTCCAAGAAGCAGCCGGGCGGATTGGACTCCGTTGCCGGCACGCGCGGCGGCTTGCAGCACCTAACCGTCGAATGGTTCCGCAACCGCAGCGGGGCCAACCTGAACATGATCCATTATCCGGGCGCCGCGCAGGCGTCGAACGACGTCATCGCCGGGCGAGTGCCGATGATGATGCAGACCATCGCGCCGGTCGCCGGCATCGTCGCAGCGGGCGAGGTCAAGCTGTTGGCGATTACATCGGTGGCTCGACTGCCGAACTATCCCAACACACCAACGGTGGCGGAAACCATCCCCGGGTTCATGTCGTCGGGCTGGTCGATTCTTGTCGCGCCGAAGGGCACACCACCGGACGTTGTGCAGAAAATCAATAGCGATCTACGCGCGGTGCTGGCCCGCCCGGAGCTGATCAAAAAAATCGAGGAGCTTGGCAACTACACCCGGCCCATGACGCCGCAGGAGCTTTCGGATTTCGTGCGCGCCGAGCGCGAGATCTGGCAGCCGATCGTCAAGCAGATTGGGATAGCGCAGTGAAGCAATGCCACCGTGAAGGTTGTCGGTTCTGGTGGGCTCCGTTAGCGTCGCGTTGATGTCACAAGAAGATATTTCAACGGGCGTTGCCCAGGGCGAGCGCCGCACCCGGATGCAGAACGGCAACCGATTCAAGCTCGGCTTGTTCGGCATGAACTGCTCCGGTTCGGTGGGGACGACGGCGCCCGAGCGCTGGAACGCGGGATGGCCGGAAAACCGCGAAGCCGCTCGGCTTGCCGACGCCGCCGGCATTGAATTTCTCCTGCCGATCGCGCGCTGGCTTGGCTATGGGGGATCGACCGATCGTCATGGCACGAGCTTCGAGACTTTGTCTTGGGCCTCCGCACTCCTCGCGGCGACGAAGGAGATTGTCGCCTTCGCCACGGTCCATGTGCCTCTCGTCAATCCGGTGTTTGCCGCCAAGTCCTGTGTGACAGCGGACCACGTCGGACGAGGGCGCTTCGGTCTCAACGTGGTGTCGGGCTGGAACGTCGAAGAGTTTCAGAGCTTTGGAGCGCAGCTTCTTGAGCATGACGATCGCTACGGATATTCCGAGGAGTGGGTCTCGGTGGTGAAGCGAATCTGGTCGGAGGAAAAACCGTTCGACCACAATGGCAAGCACTTCAATCTGAAGAACGTTGGCGGCAAGCCGAAGCCGTGGGGTGGTAGCCGGCCTTTGCTGATGAGCGCCGGGTCGTCGCCCGCAGGCCGTGCCTTTGCCGCGCGCCATGTCGACTGCCTGTTCATGGTTATCGCCGACGAAGCCAAGCTTGCGGATGAGATCGCCGCGTTGCGGGCCGGCCAGGACGGGCTCGGAGTTTTTGCCAGCGGGCATCTGTTGTGCCGCGCCACCCCGAAGGCAACACAGGAGTATTATCACTACTTGGTTCATGAAAAGGGTGATTGGGAAGCCGCCGAGGCCGCCATCCGAAAAAGGGTCGCCGGCGACACCCGCTCGCTGCCCCACGATCGCATTCACGCGATGATGGAACGCTTTATCAGCGGCGGCGGCACGTTTCCCGTCATCGGCAGCTATGACGAGGTAGCGGCGAAGTTTAAGCGGCTGTCCGACGCCGGTCTCGACGGCATGGCGATTAGCACCGTGAACTACGTGCAGGAAATGCCTATCATTCGAAACGAAGTGCTGCCGCGCCTTGAACGGCTCGGCCTGCGCCAGCCGTTGCACTGAAGGATCGCAACGCCGTGACGGCACGCACGACTCGCATGCAGAACGCCAACCGGTTCAAGCTCGGGCTGTTCGGCATGAATTGCTCCGGTTCGTTCGCGACGACGGCACCGGAGCGATGGCAGGCCGGCTGGCCGGAGAACCTCGAAGCCGCGCGTCTGGCCGACGAGGCAGGCCTGGAATTTATCTTGCCGATCGCCCGTTGGATGGGCTACGGCGGCCAGACCGATCGCCAGGGCACGAGCTTCGAATCATTGTCCTGGGCGGCCGCCTTGCTGGCCTCGACGGAAGAGATCGTCGCGTTCTCGACTATCCATGTTCCCCTTGTCCATCCGGTCTTTGCCGCAAAGTCGATCGTAACGGCGGATCATGTAGGGCAGGGGCGGTTCGGCATCAACATCGTATCGGGCTGGAACGTTGAAGAATTCGCGATGTTCGGAATTCCGCTTCGCGAGCACGACGAGCGCTACGACTATTCGGCCGAGTGGGTGTCGGTCCTTAAGAAAGTCCATTCCGAGACCGGGCCGTTTGACCACGACGGCAAATATTTCCATTTGAAGAACGTCAACGGCAAGCCAAAACCTTGGGGAACGGGGCGGCCGATGCTGATGAGCGCGGGCTCGTCGCCGGCCGGACGCAGTTTTGCGGTAAAGCACACCGACTGCCTGTTCATGGTCATCACGGAAGAAGCCAAGATCGCCTCCGATGTGGCCCAGGCCCGCGCCGTGCCCGGCGCCGACAAGGTCGGCCTGTACGCCAGCGGACACCTGCTCTGTCGCCGGACGGCCAAGGAGACGAAGGAGTACTATCACTACCTGGTGCAGGAGAAGGGCGACTGGGAAGCAGCCGAGAACATCATTGCCAAGCGGGCCGCTGGCAATTCTCAGTCGCTTTCACCAGAATTGATGCGCAAGATGATGGAGCGTGTGATCAGCGGCGGCGCGACCTTTCCGGTGATCGGTAGCTATGACGAGGTCGCTGAGAAGTTCTTGCGGCTTTCGGAAGCTGGGCTGGACGGGATGGCGTTGATCCTCGTCAATTATGTGAACGAAATGCCGGTGCTGCGCGACGAGGTGCTGCCACGGTTGGAGCGCCTGAAGATTCGCAAAAGCCGGGCCAATTAGGAAACACAGGTATGGCTGCGCTGCGGGACAAATACGCCATCGTTGGCACCGGCAAGAGCCGGCTCGGCCAAGTCGGGGCGAATTCGCTGGCCCTGCTCGAAGAAGCGATCAAGAACGCGCTTGTCGAAGCGGGTCTCACCAACAAGGACATCGACGGTGTGGTGGTACGCGGCGCGGACGACATCTATTCCCATCACCAGATGGTCGCGGCCCGGCTTGGCGTTGACGCGAGCTTCAGCACGTCGCTCGACAACGGCGGCGCCAGCCAGATCCTGTCGATCATTCTCGCCGTGATGGCGATCGAGGCCGGCCTTGCCTCCACGGTCGTCTGCGGTTATGGGCGGGACTCCTGGTCGCGCACCCATGCCAAAGGCGGCGTGGGACTTCCGCAAAATGACCTTATTCCGGCGGCGCAACGCCCGAAAGAGCATGGCCCCGAGTTCGGCCATTTCGGCGCGGTGTCGCAGCATGCGTTCGGCGCCCGCCGCCACATGTTCGAATACGGCACCACCCGCGACGACTTCGCCCAGATCGCCATGGCGTTCCGGGAGCATGCCCTCCGCAACCCGGAAGCCGTGATGAAGAAGCCGATGACCTTGGAGGACTATTACAAGGCGCGGCTGATCGTCGATCCGTTCGGCATGTTCGACTGCAGCCTAAACAGCGACGGCGCCGGCGCCGTCATCGTGACCTCTACGGAGCGCGCGAAATCGCTGAAGCAGAAGCCCGTGCTGATCAAGGGCTTTGCCACCCACAACAACACCAAGGGCTGGATCGAAGAGGACCATATGCTCTCGACCGGCGCAGTGGAGAGCGGCGAGCGCGCTTTCAAAATGGCAGGCCTCGGCCCGAAGGATGTCGACACTGCGCAGATCTACGACTGCTTCACCTACATGGTGCTCACCCAGCTCGAGGACTACGGCTTCTGCAAGAAGGGCGAGGGCGGCGAGTTTGTTCGCTCCGGCGCGTTGCGCATGGGGGGTACGCTGCCGACCAACACCTCCGGCGGCCAGCTTTCGGAGGCGCATGTCGAAGGCATGCTGCAGATCGTCGAAGGCGCCAGGCAGTTGCAGGGCATCTACGGTCCAGAGCGGCAGGTTACCGACGCGGAAATCGCCCTCGTCAGCGGTCACGGCGGCAATCAGGTTTGTCACTCGACGCTGATCCTCGGAAGGGCCTGACATCATGTCGGACTATAAGAAACCGATCCCGGTGCCGTCGGCGGAATCACAGCCGTATTGGGACGGGTTGCGCGAGCAGAAATTGATGATGCCGCGCTGCAACGATTGCAGCAGCTATTGGTTCCCGCCTTCGTTGCTGTGTCCGCGCTGCAACTCGGCGAACTGGACCTGGACCAAAACCAGCGGTCGCGGCCGCGTGTTCAGCTATGTCGTCTACCACCGCGTCTATCATCCGGCGTTCGCCCAGGAGGTGCCCTATGCGGTTGCGGTGGTCGAACTGGATGAGGGGCCGCGGATGTACAGCAATGTGATCGGCATCCCGCCCGACAAGATCGTCTGCGACATGAAGGTCGAGGTCGCCTACGAGCCGATCACGGACGCAATCACGCTGCCGAAGTTCAAACCGCTCGCCGCCTGAGCACGAGGAAGGACGATTGCCCATGAGCGCCGGGGCCCTCGACGGCATTAAGGTTTTCGAATTCGCCAACTATGTCAGTGGTCCTTACGCCGGCATGCTGCTGTCGGACCTGGGGGCCGAAGTCGTCAAGGTCGAGACGCCGGACGGTGGCGATCCGTTCCGGATGTGGGGCAAGACCGACTACAACGGCACGTTCGGTTCGATGAACCGCAACAAGAAAAGTGTGACGCTCGATTTGAAGACGGCGGCAGGGCAGGCGGAAGCCCGCCGGCTGGCGCTGTCCGCAGACGTCATCATCGAGAATTTTCGCTCCGGCGCGATGGAGCGGCTCGGCCTCGGCTATGAGGCGCTCGACGCGGAAAATCCCCGGCTGGTGTATTGCTCGATCACCGGCTTCGGTTCGGAAGGCCCCTATCGCAGCCGCGCCGGCTATGACACGGTCGGCCAGGCGGTTTCCGGATTACTGGCGGTGCTGACGGACCGTAAGGCGCCGCAGCCGATGGGCATCTCGCTCTCGGATCATCTGGCCGGCACCTTCGCAGCCTATGGCGTGCTGGCGGCGCTAATGGCGCGCAACGCGACCGGGCGCGGGCAGAAGGTTGAAACGTCGCTCCTGCAAGCGACGCTCGCCTTTCTCGGCGAGAACGCCGCCAACTTTTTCGAGGACAACAAAGTTCCGACGCGGGCGACGCGATGTCAGCGCGCCCAGGTCTTTGCCTTCACGGCGGGCGACGGGCTGCCGTTCGTCGTCCATCTCTCGTCGCCGGAAAAATTCTGGCAGGGCCTGCTGAGGGCGACGGATCGCGAGGCGCTTGCCACCGACGAGAGGTTCCGCAATCGCGAAGGGCGGGTGAAGAATTACGACGCGCTTTGCGCGGAACTCACCGCGGCATTTCAGGCGAAACCGCGGGCCGAATGGCTCAAGCTGCTCGAGGCACAGGACGTACCATCAGGTCCGATCAACACCATCGACGAGGTTTTTGCTGATCCGCAGGTTGTCGCGCTCGATATGCGAAAGCGGTTGCCGCATCGCACCCGCGGCACCGTCTCTGTCGTTGGCAATCCGGTTCGGATGAGCGCGACGCCGCCGCGTGTCGACACGGCCGCGCCGGAATTGGGCGCGCATAACGACGAATTGCTGCGGGGCACGACAAAAAGTTAAGGGAGGCAATCGCATGAGGATCGCAGCTCTATTTCGATCTGGTTTTCTCGTCTTCGCTGCGATCCTGACGCTCTGTGCCGGGCAAGCCATGGCCCAGAGCGCAGCCGACAACCCGGCGATGTATCGCGGGCCTGACCGCGAGCAGCGTCTGATCGAAGGCGCTAAGAAAGAGGGCCAAGTCACCGTTTACTCCTCGATGATCGCCGACCAGGCGCTTCGTCCCATTCTCAATGGCTTTGAGGCGAAATACCCGTTCGTGAAGCCGCAATACGTTCGCGATGACCCCCCGCAACAGTTGCAAAAGGTCATGGCGGAATCACGCGCCAACCGGATGGTCGTTGACGTGCTGGAAAGCACCGGCCTGGAGGTGCCGGTTCGCGCCGCCAACATCAATCAGCCGTTCTGGTCGCCGGAAACCGAGGCTTACGGCAAAGACCACACCGATTCGGAAAACTTCTGGGCGCCGACGCGGTACAGCTATCTCGGCGCCTGTTACAACACCAACCTGGTCAAGCCGAGCGACATCAAGAGCTTCGCTGATTTCCTCGATCCGAAGTGGAAGGGCAAGATTGCCTGGTCGGGCACCGTGATCGGCGCGATGCTGTTCATCACTGGCGTGCGCAATTTCATGGGCGAAGAAAAGGCTCTGGCCTATCTCCAGCAGTTGGCGAAACAGGACATTGTGTCGATCGCGTCCGCCAATCGTGTGGTGGTGGATCGCGTCATGGCCGGCGAACACGCGCTGTGCCTCGATGCCTTTCTGCATCATCCGATCATCAGCGCGCGAAAAGGCGCGCCGGTGGCGCCGCTGCCGCTCGATCCGGTGCTGACCGTGGTCAGCTCGGTGATGCTCCCCAAGGCGCCGCCGCATCCTTACGCCGCGATGCTGTTCATCGACTATCTGTTGTCGAAAGAAGGGCAGGCGCGGCTGCAGGGCGCGGACTACTTTCCGGCCCATCCCGACGTCCCCGCGTCGCCGGACCTCGATAAGATCGTGCCGCGCAAGATCGGTCTGAAAGAAAATTACATCCCGCCGGCCAAGATGAATTCGGACCTGCCGAAGTCGCGGACGCTCTACCAGGAGCTTTTCGCCAAATGACGATGGCCGTCGCGCGAGGCGGCGGCCGGTCGTCGACGGCCAGCTATTATCCGCAGGTAATCGTCCTGATTGTTCTGTTCTGCGTCGGCGTCATCCCGCCCTTCGTGTTTCTTGCCTATTCAAGCCTGCACGAGCTCGATCCGAGCGGCGCGTTCGGCGCCTTTACGCTGGGACACTTCGCCGCCATTTTCGCCAGTCGCTCGTTCAGCTCGGTGATCGTCAACAGCGCGGTCTATTCGCTGGGCTCGGCGCTCCTCGCGCTCGTGATCGGTGCGGCCCAGGCCTGGCTCGCGGAGCGGACCGACGCTGCGCTGCGGCAGGTCCTCTATGTGTCCTCGATCGTGTCGCTCGGCATTCCCTATGTTCTTTATATTGTCGCCTGGATTTTGTTCCTCGGCAAAGCCGGGCCAGTCAACGCTGCCTTGCAACACATGTTCGGCGGCACCGAGCCGTACATTAGTGTCTATTCGCTCGGCGGAATGATCTTCGTCGAAGGTTTGCTGTGGTCGCCGCTCGCCTTCCTGCTACTCTCTCCGGTGTTTCGGAATTCCGATGCGTCGTTTGAAGAGGCGGCGAGCATCTGTGGCGCCGGTCTACTTTCAACGCTTCGCTACGTCACCTTGGGCATGGCGCGGCCGGCGCTGCTGGCGCTTGGGCTCTTGGTCTTCATCAAGGCGTCTGAGTCCTTTGAGGTGCCGGCTCTGGTCGGCCTGCCGGGCTCAACACGCGTGCTGACCAGCACGATTTATCAACGGTTGACACTGGACATGCCGCCGGACGTCGGCAGCGCTTCAGCGTTTGGGGTGTTGCTGCTTGTCGTTATGGCGATCCTTCTGCAAATCTATGGCCGGGTGGTAGCGCAGACCCATCGCTATCAGACGGTCACCGGCAAGGGCTTCCGTCCACGCGTCATTCGCCTCGGCCGCTGGCGCTACGCCGCGGGCGCGCTGATCATCACCATCCCATTCATTGTCGTTGTCATTCCGCTGGCGACCATCCTGTGGGCGGCGCTGCTGCCGTACTATCAAGCATTCAGCATCAAGGCGGTGCCGCTGCTCGGCTTCGGAAATTTCGTGCAAGTGTTGAACTCGCCGTCGTTCCGCGGCGCCATTGTCAACAGCCTCGTGCTCGGCGCGGCTGTGGCGACGCTGGTCACCGTGCTGTCAGCCGTCGCCGGCTGGTGCGTCGCGCGGCGGGTGGCTGGAGCTCGGTTGCTTGACGGGCTGGCGGCGCTGCCCTTGGTGTTTCCCGCAATCGTGCTCGGCCTCGCCTTCTTGGAAATATTTGTTCATGCCGGCAGCCGGCTTTACGGCAGCTTGCTGTCGCTTGTTGTCGTGTCGATGGTGGCCTATATGCCCTACGGCTTGCGCTATGCGCAGCTCGGCGTAATCCAGATCCATCCCGAGCTCGAAGAGGCCGCCGCCATTGCCGGCGCCCGGCAGGCGCGAACCTTCATCCGCGTCGTGCTGCCGCTGCTGATTCCGGCGCTGATTTCGTGCTGGCTATTCGTGTTCCTGCTGGCGGTGCGAGCTGTCTCCTTGATGCTGCTCCTGGCCGGCCCGGATTCACAGGTTGTTGCGGTGACCTTGTTCGATTTCTGGAACAATGGGCAAGTCGGCGAGCTGGCCGCGCTCGGTTGTGTCTGGACCGCGATCATGACGGTTTTTTGCATCGCCTTCCTTGTCGTCGCCCGCCGCTATCAACTGCCCATCGGTTGAACGGTCTGTCGGAGTGATGTGACGTGCTGCACGTGGAAAATCTGACCAAGCTCTATGCGCCGGGCGAGAGCGGTGGCGGCATCCGCGATCTGAGTTTCGATGTCGCGGGCGGCGAGTTCTACACGCTGCTTGGGCCGTCGGGCTGCGGCAAGACGACCACCTTGCGGTCGGTTGCCGGTCTCGAGGAGCCGTCCTTCGGACGGATGACGATTGCCGACCATGTCATCTTCGATGCCGCCAACGGTATTTTCGTGCCGGCCAACCAGCGCCGGCTTGGCATGGTGTTCCAGTCCTACGCGGTCTGGCCGCACATGTCTGTCTTCGACAACACCGCGTTCCCGCTGCGGATGCTGCGAGGGAAGCGATGGGGCGATGCCGAGATTCGGCGGCTCGCCATGCGAACCCTTGAAACAGTCGGCCTTGCCGAATTTGCGCCCCGCTCAGCGGCGCAATTGAGCGGCGGCCAGCAGCAGCGGCTTGCCTTGGCGCGCGCCCTGGTCGCCGAGCCGAGCCTGCTGTTGTTGGATGAGCCGTTGAGCAACCTTGACGCGCTGTTGCGCGAGCAAATGCGGAGTGAGCTCCGCCGTTTGCAAAAAGAGGTTGGTGTCACCGCCGTCTATGTGACCCACGACCAGTCGGAGGCGCTGGCGCTCTCGGATCGCATCGCGATCATGCACAACGGCCGGATCAAGCAGATCGGCACGCCGCATCAAATCTACCATCAGCCGTGCAATGCCTTCGTCGCCACGTTTATCGGACGGAGCAATCTGCTCCGTGGAAAACTTCTTGAACGGAACAACGGACAAGTACGGATCGCCACGGCTCTCGGACCTGTACTCTGCCAAGCGCCGAACGATGCCGGAGGCCCGCCGCCTGCGGCGGCATTGATCCGTCCCGAGCATGTTGTTTTGGCGGCTGCCGGGCAGGGCAATCCCGCAAATAACCGATTTCATGGTCGTGTCTGTCAAATGTCGTTTCTCGGCGAGGCCACTGAATATGTCGTGCAAATTGGCAACGTCGAAATTCTGGTGCGGGGCATGACCGGTCAATATGACGGCCCTGAGGACGTGGAGCTCTATCTTCCGCCGGAGAAGACATTGGCGATTGCTGCTGATGAAATATAGGAAAAT
>Ga0136846_1221037_pt1 | contig 15349 bp, 14 predicted proteins | sample HopSoiMetagenom2_FD_96841 | JGI IMG/M metagenome (GOLD analysis project Ga0136846, IMG submission 96841) | Grasslands soil microbial communities from Hopland, California, USA - 2 Assembly 2016 (version 4) | ecosystem: Environmental > Terrestrial > Soil > Grasslands | place: USA: Hopland... | reverse complement strand
CGAGCTGCTCGAGGTCGACGGCATCGGTGAGAAGACCCTCGCCGACATGGCCCCTCACCTCACCCTGTGACGACGGGGGCCACCGGGAGGTCCGACCTGCGGGCGCCGGTGATCGGTGCCGTGGCCTGGGCGGCCGCCCTCGTCGCCCTCGGCCTGCCGGAGTCGGTGAGCGGTCTCGCCCTCGGCGCCGGTGCGGCGGCAGTGGCCATCCGGCGGCGGCGCGGGCTGCCGTCCGGAACCCACCTCGGGTGGCTCGTCGCGGCCTCGGCCGTCGTGGCATCGGCACTGCTCCAGGTCGAGTCCGTCGGGACGACACCCGCGACGGAGCTGGCGCGGCAGGGCGCGGCCGTGCGCGGCGAGCTGCTCGTGCGCTCCGATCCGGTGACGGGCAGCGGCCGGCGCGCACCCTACGTGCACTTCCGGGCGACGCTCCTCGAGGTCTCCGGTCGTGGCCGGCAGACCCGGTTGCGGGCGCCGGTGGTCGTCGTCGCGGACACCGGCTGGGCCGGCGTACGGCTGGACAGCCGGCTGCGCTTCGCGGGACGCCTGGCGCCGGCGGACAGCCGTGACGTGGCCGCGCTCGTCATCGCCCGCGGTCCGCCCGAGGTCCTTGGTGGCCCCGGCGCCTTGCTGACGGCCGTGGACCGGCTGCGGGCCGGGATCCGAGACGGCGTCGCACGTCAGCCGGCCGGTCCCCGGGCGCTGGTGCCGGCACTGGTCGACGGTGACGACGGCGGCCTCGGTGACGACGTGGCGGCGGACTTCCGGACGGCGGGCCTCACCCACCTGCTCGCGGTGAGCGGCACCAACCTCACGCTGATCGTCGGCTTCCTGCTGATCCTGGCCCGTTGGTGCAAGGTGCGCGCTCGTGGACTGGTGGTGGTCGGCGTCCTGGGCGTCATCGGGTTCGTGCTGCTCGCCCGGACCGAGCCGAGCGTGCTGCGGGCGGCGGTGATGGGGTCGGTCGCCCTCGTCGGGATGGGCCACCACGGCCGCGCGCGCGGCACCCGCGCCCTGGGCGTGGCGGTGCTCCTGCTGCTCCTCCTCGACCCGTGGCTGGCACGGTCGGTCGGCTTCGCGCTGTCGGTCAGCGCCACGGCCGGCATCCTCCTCCTCGGCCCACCATGGCGCGACGCGCTGGCTCGGTGGCTGCCGCGTTGGGTTGCCGAGACGGTGGCGGTGCCACTCGCCGCCCAGCTCGCCTGCACCCCGCTGGTCGCCGCGATCTCCGGTCAGGTGAGCCTGGTGGCGGTCGGGGCGAACCTGGCCGTGGCTTGGGCCGTCGGCCCAGCGACCGTCCTGGGGCTGCTCGGTGGGGGGCTCACGCTCCTCTGGGTGCCGCTGGGCCAGGTGGTGTCGACTCCAGCCGCCTGGTGCGCGGGCTGGATCATCGCCGTCGCGCAGACGAGCGCGGGTCTGCCGCTGGCGGCGCTCGCCTGGGACCCGGGATGGGTGTCCCTGGCGGTGCTCACCCTCCTCTGCGGCGCGCTGGCACTCACCCTCGCGGAGGCCCTCTCGCGGCGCGGCGTGACGCTGGGCACCCTCGGGCTGCTCCTCGTCGTGATGCTGGTGCCGCTGCCGACGCCCGGGTGGCCGCCGGCCGGCTGGGTGATGGTGGCCTGCGACGTCGGGCAGGGCGACGGACTGGTCCTGAACGTCGGCGGCGGCAGCGCTGTGGTGGTCGACGCGGGTCCCGATCCGGACCTGATGGACCGTTGCCTGGACCGGCTCGGGGTGCGCGCGGTGCCGCTCGTCGTGATCAGCCACTTCCACGCCGACCACGTCGACGGGCTGCCCGGGGTCTTCGCCGGTCGCCGGGTCGGCCTGGTGGAGACGTCGCCCGTGCCGGACCCGGCCGGCGGCGCCAGGCTCGTGCGGGCAGTGGCGCAGCGGGCCGGCGTACCGGTGCGGACGGTGGCGTACGGCGAGACGACGACCATCGGGCCGCTCCGCTGGCAGGTGCTCGGGCCGGTCCGGACGTCGTACCCCGACTCCGACTCACCGCCCAACGACGCGAGCGTGGTCATGCTGGTCGAGGTCCGCGGCGTCCGCCTGCTCATGATGGGCGACGAGGAGCGGCCGTCCCAGGCCGACCTGCGGCGCACCACGACCGACCTCCACGCCGACGTGCTCAAGGTGGCGCACCACGGCAGCAGCAAGCAGGACGACGACCTCGTGCGTGGGCTGGGGGCGAGGCTGGCAGTGATCTCGGTCGGCGTCGACAACGACTACGGCCACCCGGCTCCGTCGACGCTGCACCTGCTCGGCGATGCCGGCATGCAGGTGCGGCGCACGGACCTCGACGGTGACGTCGCGGTCGTCGTCGACGACCGCGGGCGGCTCCGCACGGCGACCCGGATGCCGTCGGTCAGGCCGCGGCCCGGGGGTGTCGGCGGGCCGTGAGAGGCTGCCGCCATGGCGACACCGGATCCCGCCCAGGTCCTCGGCCGCGTCACGCTGGTCACCGGCCCGGAGGAGTTCCTGGCCGAGCGCACGGTCCAGCAGGTCCGCGCCGCGGTGCGCCGGGCCGACCCCGAGGCCGAGCTGGGCGAGACGGTCGCCGACCAGCTCACCATGGCGACTCTCGGCGAGCTGGCAGCGCCGTCGCTGTTCTCGGCGACGCGGTGCGTCGTGGTGCGCAAGTTCGAGGACCTTCCCGACGAGTCGGTGCCCGGCCTGCTCGACTACGCCGAGGCTCCGGCCGACGACGTCGCGCTCGTGCTCGTCCACGGCGGCGGTCCCAAGGGCAGCGGCGTGCTGACCAAGCTGCGCAAGGCGACCGGCGTGACCGAGGTCAAGACCGCCGCGTTGACCGCGCGCGAGTACCCCAACTTCGTGATCGGCGAGCTCCGCACGCGCAAGGTGAAGATCGACCCGGACGCAGCGGCGTTCCTGGTCCAGGCCGTCGGCCAGGACCTCCGCTCGCTCGCCGCGGCGGCCGATCAGCTGGCCGGCGACTTCGAGGGCCGGCCGATCACGATCGACATGGTCAAGACCTACTTCGGTGGCCGGGCGGAGGCGAAGTCGTTCGCCGTCGCCGATCATGCGATCTTCGGGCGGGCGGCGAAGGCCCTCGAGGAGCTGCGCTGGGCGCTGGACGGCGGCACGGCGCCGGTGCTCGTGACGAGTGCGGTGGCGGGTGGCCTCCGCGGCCTCGCGAAGTTCAAGTCAGCCCCCCGCGGGATGCGCAACGCGGATCTGATGCGCGAGGTCGGGGTGCCGAGCTGGAAGCTCGACATCCTGCGCGACCAGGCGCGCGGCTGGGACGAGGGCGGCATCGCCCGGGCGATCCGGGTCGTGGCGGCGGCGGACGCCGACATCAAGGGCAGGGCCCACGACGCGTCCTACGCGCTGGAGAAGATGGTGCTCGACGTGGTCCGGGCACGTCCGCGCCGTGCCTGAGCCACAGCCCTGAGACGCAGATGAGGCGCCGTCCCGACCGGGACGACGCCTCGTGACCTTGTTGCTGGTCGTTTCGACTCAGCTCAACGCAAGGAGCAATGCGAGACCGCTCAGAGCGACGAGGCCTTCTTCTGGATCGCGGACTTGCGGTTCGCGGCCTGGTTCTTGTGGATGACGCCCTTCGAGGCGGCCTTGTCGAGCGCGCGGCCCGCGTCAGCGGCCAGCGTCTTCGCCTCGGCGTCGCCGGCGTCGGCGGCCTCACGGAACTTGCGCACGGCGGTCTTCAGGGCCGACTTCACGGCCTTGTTGCGCTCGTGGGCAGCCTCGTTCTGACGGTTGCGCTTGATCTGCGACTTGATGTTTGCCACGGGGGCTCGCCTGTCTCTTCGTCTTCGTGCGGGGTGTGAGTCTGAGGGTGCGGGCCGACGGCCCAGACACGAGGGGACACGATATCAGCGCGGCGTCCGCCCGCCCAAATCGACGGACCTGATCTCCCCGGCGTCGACCACGCGGTGGCCGGGCTGCCCAGCCTTGGCCGCCGCGGCCATCGCGAGTGCCAGGTCGTGCACGCGCGTGGGCCGGTAGCGCCCGAGCACGGGCGCGACGGCGCGCATCGCCGCGAGGCCGACCCGTTCGGCCGGCCGGCTGTCGGCGCGATGCCCGTCCAGCATGGACGGCCGGAAGGCGACCGTTTCGGGGACGCCTGAGGCGGCCACGTCGCGCTCGGTCTCGCCCTTGACCCGGTTGTAGAAGATCCGGGAGCGCGATGTGGCGCCCAGCGCGGTGACGTGCAGGAACCGCTCCGCGCCGGCCCGGTACGACGCCTCCGCCAGCGCCACGACGGCGTCATGGTCGACCGCCCGGAACGCCGCCTGGCTGCCGGCTGCCTTGATCGTGGTGCCGAGACAGCTGAAGACGTCGGTGCACGGTGGCAGCTCGCCGAGGTCGGCGAACTCGACGATCCTCTGCTCGAGCCGGGGATGGCGGAGCTCGACGTCCCGGCGACCAAGGCTCAGGACGTGGTCCCAGGCGCCGTCCTCGAGGAGCACCTCCAGCAGGTGTCCGCCGACCAGCCCGGTGGCGCCGGCGAGCACCGCAGTCCGGGTCACGCCCATCCCCGGCGTTGCGCGAGCCACGACCAGGCGGCTTCGGCCGTCCAGCGGTTGTGGATGCGCAGGTACGGAGACGTCGGCGGCACGGGGCGCTGGCTGGCCGCCAGCATGAAGCCGGTGACTCCCGACAGCCACCGGTCCACATGGTCGGGCTCGACGGTGGCGAGCCGCTCCCGGCCCCGGAGCACGGCCTCGGCGTCGACGCCGTCGCCGTGCGCCGAGATCAACAGGTCGACGCTGTCCTGCCAGGGCGTGCCGAGCGCGGGCCAGTTCCAGTCGCACGCCAGCGTCCGACCGTCGGCCGCGAGCAAGATGTTGTCGTCCCGAAGGTCGGCGTGGACGAGGTGGTCGGCGGACAGCGAGGCCAGTGACGCCGCGAGGGCCGCCGCCTCGTCCCGGTGCGGCCAGTCCGCATCGACCACCTCCCAGCCGGCGACCAGCTCCGGGAGGTCCTCGACCAGAGGCGTCACCTCGAGCTCGGCCGGCATCCGGTCGGCCGGCAGCGCGATCTCGTCGGCGAGGTCCAATGCCCGGGTCAGGTCGGCCGGAGTCCACGGCCGCCGCGGCTGCCGCGACGGCACCGACTCGTAGCCGAGGACCACCCAGCTCTCGTCGCGGCTGAACCACTCCAGCCGGGGTGCCGGCACGGCGTCGGCGAGGGCGCTGACCTTGCGGATCTCGACGTCGTAGGACTCGGCGATCGCGGCCTGGGCGATCTTGCTGGCGGCCTTCACGAACACCTGCGCGCCGCTCTCGGCAGTGAGCACCGAGGCGAAGCCGGGCGTGAATCCGCTCGTCCGGGACTCCGCGCGGACGACGGGGGAGCCGAGCTCGTCCTCGACGAGGGCGCGGAGCTCCTTGGGCAGGAACTGCCACTCCAGCCGGAGTGCCGTGTGCCCGTGCGGGACGGACGGGACGCCCGCAGTGCCGACGGGCGCCGCGGTGAGGGTCATGCCGGCGATTCAAACAGAAACGCGTGTGCGCTCGGGGCAGGTTCGCACCACACTCGTGCCCATGCCTGCGCTGGTCACTCCCGACGTTCGGTTCAAGGAGTCGTTCCTGGCCGCGATGGCCGAGTTCGCCGCCGAGGGACGCGCCGGCGACGGCAGCGGCATCGGTCGAGACCTCGAGACCTGGACCGGCCGCTGGGAGACCGAGGAGGGCTTCGCGGCGTACGTCGCGCAGCGGGTGGCCGAGCGGGAGCAGGTCGTCGAGCCGGGCTGGGTGCTCAACACCAACCTCTGGTGGGTCGCGGACGACGAGTACATCGGCCGGATGTCGATCCGGCACCAGCTGAACGACTGGCTCCGCGAGGTCGGCGGCCACATCGGCTACGACGTACGCCGATCGCGCCGCGGTCACGGCCACGCGACCGCCATGCTCGCGGCTGCCCTCCCGATCGCGCACGGCCTCGGCATCGAGCGCGCGTTGGTCACCTGCGACGACGACAACGTGGGATCACGGATCGTGATCGAGCGCAACGGCGGAGTGCTCGAGGACGAACGCGGTGGGAAGCTGCGTTACTGGGTGCCGACCTCACCCGGCAGCTGAACCGCGTGGTCCGGTGCGTCCAGGCGCGGGTCCGCTGCCGCCGTGAGCAGCTGGTCGACCGTCAGCCCGAGGGTCTTGGTCGAGGTGCCGTTGTTGCCGAACGACGTGTCTGCCGTCAGCGCGACGATGTCGCCGTCGTCCTGGAAGACGGCCACCGAGATCGAGCCTGGTTGGTTCAGCACCAGCGCCTTGGTCGCCCCCGCCACCGACTGCTGGGTGCACCCGCCGTCGCAGAAGAACTGCACACCTTCGAGCGAGCGGCCGACGGCGACCTGCAGCATGCCGCCGCCGTTCCAGTCCAGCTTCGTCCCGAGCGTGTGCTCACCACTCTGCTGGTTGGTGATCGGACCGGTCTGGATCCTCGTGCCCGCAGGGTAGAGATCCTCGCGCAGGACGTCCCGATAACCGCTGAGCACCTGGCTCTTGAGGACCTCGTCGAGCGTCGTGCCGCGGGCCCCTCGCAGCACTGCCTTCAGTTGCTCTTCCCGGGTCATCTCCTTCGCCGCGTCTCGGGACTCGGAGTGCGAGGTCGCGTCGTGGGACGCCGACGGGCCCCCGGCGAAGCCTGGGCCTGCGCCCGGGTGGCCGGTGCCGCCGGACAGCAGCACCACGCTGGTGCCGATCACGGCTGCTGTCGTCAGTGCGGCCCCGGCCGTGCCGAGGTTGCGGTGACGTCGCCGTGCCCGGCCCCGGTCCAGGTCGTCCAGGGGCGAGGTGGCCGGCAGCTCGACGCTGTCGGCGAGTCGCTGCAGACGCTCATCGAGATCGATCATGGTGTGCTCCTGTTCCCGCCTCCGTGAGCGCACGCCGCAGGTGCGCGAGCGCGTCGGAGGTCTGGCTCTTCACGGTGCCGGGGCTGATGCCCAGGTCGGCGGCGGTCTCCTCGATCGACAAGCCCCAGTAGTGCCGCAGCACGACGATCCGGCGCTGTCCCGGTGCCAGGGCACGCAGCGCCGTCCACAGGTCCTCGTTGCCCTCGTGTGACGGTGCCGGCGCGGCCTCGTCGACCTCGTCGAGGCCTGGTCGCTCGCGTCGCCAGCTCCGCCGGGTCTCGTCGACGTGGGCGTTGACCAGGATCCGGCGCACGTAGGCGTCCACGTTGCCGGCCTGCTCGAGCCGCGGCCAGGCGACGTACGCCTTCGCCAGCGCGATCTGCACGAGGTCGTCGGCGCGGTGGGCGTCGCCGCAGATCAGGTACGCCGTCCGGTAGAGCTTGGCGCGGCGGGCCGCGACGTACTCCACGAACGGGTGGTCCCGCTCCTCGTTCCGGAAGCTGTTGAACACCTGTCGCCTCACGTCCGGGGTTGTCGTCTCAAGCCCTAGACGGATCGTGCCGCCGATCGGTTGGGTGTGACCCGAAAACGCGGATGCCCGCTGCCTCAACCATCCGTCGTGGGGCCGGTCGAGACTCCCGCGGCCTGCTCGAGCTCGACGAGGGCGTCGCGGACGGCGTCGGCGAGCTGGTCGAGGTCGGGGGCGACCTCCGGGGTGCTGACGAAGCCGAAGTCGATCGAGTCGAGGTAGCTGAACACCGTGATGTTCAGGGCGACGTCGAGCACGAGCGGCCCGATCGGCAGCAGCGACCGCAGCGGGGCGGTCGCCATGTAGAGCGGGAAGCTCGGCCCGGGCACGTTGGAGACGACCAGGTTGATCGGCGCGAGGGAGTTCGACAGACCGCTCATGGTGTACGCCCGCGACGCGATCTGGAGCAGGCCCGGGGGAGTGATGTCGGGCAGCTGCATGATCTGCCGGGCGCTGAGGGCCTTCGCCATCTCCTTGGCACCCTGCGTGCTCTGGTAGATCGTCTTGATCCGCTCGGCTGCGTCGACCACGTCGGTCGCCATGTTGACGGTCATCGAGCTCACCTGGTTGCCGACGTGTCCCGAGGTGTCCTCGGTGCGGGTCGAGACCGGGATCTGCGCGATCAGCGGCTTGGCGGGAATGCCCTCGCGCTCGGCGAGGTAGATCCGCAGCGCGCCGGAGACGAGCGCGAGGACGACGTCGTTGAGCTTGACGTCGTACGCCTGCTTGAGCGCCTTGACCCGGTCGAGCTCGATCCGGACGCCGGTGATCTTCCGGTGCGGGCTCAGCGTCGCGTTGAAGCGCGTGGTCGGCGCGCTGAAGAATCGCGGGGGCTTGTTCTTGAAGCTCCGGACCGCGATCTGCTGCCGCGCGGTCTGGTTCACGATGCCGGCGACCCTGACCGGCGTGCGGACCGCGACGTTGACCCAGGCGCTCGCGAGCGCCTTGACCGGGTGCGGCCCGGTGTTGCCGATGCCGTGCACCACCTCGTCGGACGCCGGTCGCGGCTCGGGGGTGACGTCGAGCAGGATCTCGCCCAGGCCCGCGCCGGAGACGCCGTCGACGATCGAGTGGTGCATCTTCGTCAGGGTTGCGACCCGGCCCTTCTGCAGGCCCTCGATCACCCACAGCTCCCACAGCGGCCGCGAGCGGTCCAGCTTGTAGGACATCAACCGGCCGACCAGCTCGTCGAGCTCCTTGCGCGTCCCGGGCTGCGGTACGCCGATCCGGCGGATGTGGAAGTCGGGGTCGAGCGTGTCGTCCTCGACGAACCACGGCCGGTCCATGCCGAGCGGTGCCTCGACGACCTTCCAGCGCAGCTGCGGCATCTGGGGGAGCCGCTCGATGACGATCTTGCGGACCAGGTCGAAGCTGAAGTCGGGCGCGTCGGCGGTCTCGTGGATGGCGACCGCACCGATGTGCATGTGCCAGGCGGGCGTCTCGCCGTACCAGAACGCCGCGTCGACCCCGCTCATCCGCTTCATGGATCGAAGCGTAGGGCAGCCCCCGGCTGCTGGAGCGGGGTCGACGCGACGACTCAGGAATCCGAGATGCGCACCGTGGCGGCGACGACCACGGCCCAGACGGGGAACAGCATGAACGGCGCGAATCCGAGCGGTCCGAGCGGCGCCATCACGCCGAGGACGATCGAGGCCCAGCAGAGCCAGGTCGGCAGCGCCTGCTCGCGCAGTGCGGTGACGCCGAGGCCGATCATGGCAAGGATCATCGCGAGCATCGCGATCGGGAAGTTCGTCGTGTCCAGGATGTTGAGCGCGTGCACGATCGTCTTGTCACCGGTGTCGATCGCGGAGTGCATCGCCAGCGCGGTCATCGCGAAGCCGGCGAGAGTCAGGCCCATCACGGCGAACCCGATCAGTGCGACGTCTGCGGTCCACCGATGGGTCCGGGCCACGAGGACAGAGCGCAACCCGCTTCCGAGGAAGGCGAGCACGGCCGCCCCGACGATGATGGTGTAGGTCATCACCTGCATCAGGAGGTCGCTCCTGTCGTAGTCGGCGATGATCCTTGCGGGGTCGGCATCGGACTCGCGCTGATCGCCGAGCGCCATCATCGCGACGAAGACGAGCAGGTAGACGACGGCGAGTCCGACGAGGACCCGGCGACCCGGGAGCGGGCCTTCGGTAGCGAGGTTGACGCTGGAGTGAGTGCTGGTGGTGGTCATGACCCCAGACTCGTCGCGAGCGGCCGCCCGGGGCATCGGAGCAGGTGCGGAACCTCGGGTGCGTGCCGGCCACCGGGAGATTCCGTGCCATCACGGATACCTCGCGGCTCCGCCCGTGCCAGCATGCCAGGATGGAGGTACGGCGGGCGCGGTCGCTGGCCGTGGTCGCGGCCGCGGTCGAGGCTGTCACGTTCGCGGCCATCGTGATCGCCGATCGCGGTCTCGCCTGGGCGGGACGTCCCGACCTGATCTCCCTCCGGGACGAGGTGTGGCTGGTCCTGATCGGCATCGTCGCGTCGGCAGTCGTGGGATTCGCGATCGCACGCAGCCAGCCGCTGCACCCCGTGGGCTGGCTCTTCCTCGGCCTGGCCGGAGCCATGCTCTTCTCCGGGGTGTGCGAGGAATGGGCCCGCTGGGGACTGTGGGCCCGGCCCGGTTCGACGCCGTTTCCTCGACTGGTCGCGGTCATCGGTGACTCCAGCTTCATCCCCTGGCTGGTGCTCGTCTCGCTGATCCTCCTGCTCACGCCGACCGGCGAGCACCTCTCGCACCGCTGGCGAGTGCTCGCGCGGGTCGTCGTGGCCGCGGGCTCGCTGTCCTTCTGCCTTGGCCTGGTCTCCGCCCGCGTGCTGTCGGCGCCCTACGACAAGGTGACCAACCCCTGGGTCGTCGAGGCCGTCCAGCCGACGGCTGACTGGATCTCCTACCTCAGCCTCCTCGTCGTGGCAGGAGGACTGGCTGCCTCCGGGGTGTCGGTCCTGGTGCGGTGGCGGCGGTCCTCGGGCGACGAACGGCGACAGCTCCTGTGGCTGGCCCTGGCGGTCGTCCCGCTGCCGCTCTTCGTCTTCGCGGCCTTCGCGCTCAGCCGTGCGGGATTCCCTGCCCTCACCGTGGTCGCCACGGGTGGCTTCGTGGTGCTGGTGCCGGTTGCCGCGGGACTCTCGGTCAGCCGGTACCACCTGTACGACGTGGAGCGGCTCGTCGCAGCGACGGTCACCTATGTGCTGCTCAGCATCGTGCTGGTCCTGACCTACGGGACCGTGGTGTGGCTCGGCGCCCGCAGCGCGGAGCAGTGGTCGGTCTCGCCAGCCGTCGCCGCCACGGTCGGTGCGGTCGCGGCCGCCGCGATCGCCGAGCCCGCGCGACGCGGCATCCAGCGGGCCATCAACCGTCGCTTCAACCGCCGGCAGTACGAGGCGATCCGCATGGTCCGCGCCGGCCTCGTGCAGGAGGGCGCGGGCCTGGACATCGAGCGGCTCTTCCGGCAAGCACTCGGAGATCCGGGCGTTGCGGTCGCCTACGCCGGCCCCGTGGCCGGGGAGTGGGTCGCCGCCACCGGTGCGACCGCACCGGCGCCGGACACGTCGATCATGGTCACCCATCGCGGGCGCGAGGTCGCGAGGGTGGGGTTCGACCGGCGCCGCAACGAGGCCGACACGGTGAGCGCGGTCGCGCAGGTTGCCGCCGCCGAGCTCGACAACGGCCGGCTGCGCGCGGAGCTCGCGCGTCAGGTGGCCGAGATCAGCTCGTCGCGGCAGCGGCTCTCCGAGGCCCAGCGTGACGAGCGGCGCCGCATCGAGCGCGACCTCCATGACGGTGCCCAGCAGCGGTTGCTGGCGCTGGCCTTCGACCTGCAGTCAGCACGGCTGAGCGGAGATGCGGGGCGGATGAGAGCCGCTCTTGCCGAGGGCGCCACCGCCGCGCAGGGCGCCGTGCGCGAGCTGCGCGACCTCGCCAACGGCCTGCACCCGGCCGCCCTCGCCGACGGCGGCCTCCCGGCCGCGCTGGACGACCTCGCGCGGCACTCGCCGGTGGCGATCGGCCTCGACGTGCAGGTGGGCCGGCTGGACCCGGGAGTGGAGTTCACGGCGTGGCTGGTGATCGGCGAGGCCCTCGTCAACGCGCAGAAGCATGCGCAGGCAGGTCAGGTGCGGGTGGCGGTCGCCCGGGACGAGCGGCTGCTCCACATCCAGGTCTGCGACGACGGACGCGGCGGCGCCAGCGAGGACGGTCCCGGCCTCCGCGGCATGCGTGACCGGGTGGAGGCGGCCGGCGGAACCCTTCAGGTCGTGTCGCGGACCGGCGCCGGGACCACCATCGAGGCGGTGCTGCCGTGCGGGTCGTGATCGCCGACGACTCCGGCCTCCTCCGGGGTGGACTCGCTCGCCTGCTCGCCGAGACCGGCACCGACGTGGTCGCGGCAGTCGGTGATGCCGAGGAGCTCGTCAGGGCCGTCGCCGAGCACGAGCCGGACCTCGCCGTGGTCGACATCCGGATGCCCCCGACGTACACCCACGAGGGCGCGAAGGCCGCGGTCGAGCTGCGGGAGCGGTATCCCGAGCTCGGGATCCTCCTGCTCTCCCAGTCCCTCGAGAGCCGGTACGTCGTCGACCTCGTCCGGGCCCATCCGGAACGCTTCGGATACCTGCTGAAGGACCGCGTCGTCGACGTGGAGGTGCTGGTGCAGGCGATGCAGACGATCGTCGCCGGTGGCACCGTTCTCGACCCTGCCGTCGTCTCGCACCTGATGGGCAACAACGGGCTGGCCGACCAGCTCGACCGGCTGAGCTCGCGGGAACGCGAGGTACTCGAGCTGATGGCCCAGGGCCGCTCGAACGCTGCGATCGCCGCGGACATGGTGATCGACCTGCGCACCGTCGAGAGCCACATCGCCAGGATCATGACGAAGCTCGACCTGCATCCGACGGCCGACGAGCACCGCCGCGTGCTGGCGGTCCTGGCCTGGTTGCGCACCTGACGCGAGCACGCCCGCGGGCGTGGGAGAATGTCTGTTCGCCCGAATCCGCACCGAAGCGAGCCTGAAGAGAGTCTGCGTGTCCCTGTCCAGCGCGCCCCAGCCGGGCAAGACCGACCCCGCGATCATCCGGAACTTCTGCATCATCGCCCACATCGACCACGGCAAGTCCACGCTGGCCGACCGGATGCTGCAGCTCACCGGTGTCGTCGAGGAGCGCAACGCCCGCGCCCAGTACCTCGACCGGATGGACATCGAGCGCGAGCGCGGCATCACCATCAAGAGCCAGGCCGTGCGGATGCCCTGGACGGTCACCGAGGACGCCGGCGCGACGCTGGACATCGAGCCCGGCACCTACGTCCTCAACATGATCGACACGCCCGGCCACGTCGACTTCACCTACGAGGTGTCGCGCTCGCTCGAGGCGTGCGAGGCCGCCGTGCTCCTGGTCGACGCCGCCCAGGGCATCGAGGCGCAGACCCTGGCGAACCTCTACCTCGCGCTCGGCGCCGACCTCCACGTGATCCCGGTGCTGAACAAGATCGACCTACCGTCGGCCAACCCCGAGAAGTACGCCGCCGAGCTCGCGGGCATCATCGGCTGCGACCCGTCCGACGTGCTCCAGGTCAGCGCCAAGACCGGCGCCGGCGTCAAGGAGCTGCTCGACGAGATCGTCGCCCAGACCCCTGCGCCCGTCGGCGACGCCGACGCGCCGCCCCGCGCGCTGATCTTCGACTCGGTCTACGACACCTACCGGGGCGTGGTCACCTACGTCCGCGTGGTCGACGGCAAGCTCTCGCACCGCGACCGGATCAAGATGATGTCGACCGGAGTCGTCCACGAGATGCTCGAGGTCGGCGTGATCAGCCCCGAGCCGACCAAGGCCGGCGACCTCGGTGTCGGCGAGGTCGGCTACCTCATCACCGGGGTGAAGGACGTCCGGCAGTCCCGCGTCGGCGACACCGTGACCAGCCAGCACCACGGCGCGACCGATCCGCTCGGCGGCTACAAGCATCCGAACCCGATGGTCTACTCGGGGCTCTACCCGATCGACGGCGACGAGTACCCGAACCTGCGGGATGCGCTCGAGCGGTTGCAGCTCAACGACGCCGCGCTGGCCTACGAGCCGGAGACCTCGGGTGCCCTCGGCTTCGGGTTCCGCTGCGGCTTCCTCGGCCTGCTGCACATGGAGATCGTCCGCGAGCGCCTCGAGCGGGAGTTCGACCTCGACCTGATCTCGACCGCGCCGAACGTGGTCTACAAGGTGATCAAGGAGGACGGCACGGAGATCGTGGTCACCAACCCGAGCGAATATCCCAGCGACGGGAAGATCGCCGAGGTCCGCGAGCCTGTCGTGAAGGCGACGATCCTCAGTCCGAGCGACTTCATCGGCGTGATCATGGAGCTCTGCCAGTCCAAGCGCGGGCAGCTCGACGGGATGGAGTACATCTCCGCCGATCGCGTCGAGATGCGGTACACGCTCCCGATGGGCGAGATCGTCTTCGACTTCTTCGACCAGCTGAAGTCGCGCACCAAGGGCTACGCCTCGCTGGACTACGAGGTCTCGGGCGAGCAGGCCGCCGACCTGGTCAAGGTCGACATCCTGCTCCAGGGCGAGACCGTCGACGCCTTCAGCGCGATCGTGCACCGCGACGCGGCCTATGCCTACGGCGTGATGCTGGCCGGCAAGCTGCGCGAGCTGATCCCGCGGCAGCAGTTCGAGGTGCCCATCCAGGCAGCGATCGGCGCTCGCGTGATCGCGCGCGAGACCATCCGCGCGATCCGCAAGGACGTGCTCGCCAAGTGCTACGGCGGTGACATCACCCGCAAGCGCAAGCTGCTGGAGAAGCAGAAGGAAGGCAAGAAGCGGATGAAGATGGTCGGGCGCGTGGAGGTGCCGCAGGAGGCCTTCATCGCGGCGCTGTCGACGACCGCAGGCACGGAGAAGGGCAAGAAGTGATCATTCGGCCGGTGGCCGAGGACCAGTGGTCGATCGTCGCGTGGCTCTACCAGGACTTCCGGCACGACCTGGCGTCCGTGGTCAACGGCTTCCCGTACTCCGACGGCCGTTACCGGCACGAGTGGCTCGACGAGTACCCGGCCGCGGACCGGTTCGGCTACCTCGTCTGGGCACCGCACCCGAACCACAGCGACGAGCTCGCGCCCATCGCGTTCGCGCTGGTGAAGCAGGTCGACGAGTCGCACCGCGAGCTCGCGGCGCTGTTCGTCGTCCCCGCTGCGCGCTACGACGGCCTTGGACGGCGGCTCGCGCTCGACGTCCTCGGTCGCCATCCGGGGCAGTGGTCGATCGCCTTCCAGCACGACAACGTCGCGGCCCGAGGCCTGTGGCGGAAGGTGGCGCGCGAGGCATTCGACGACGGGTGGACGGAGGAGCAGCGGCCGGTCCCGGGCAAGCCCGACGTCCCACCGGACCACTGGATCTCCGGGTTCCTGACGGTCGCCGATGCGCCTTCCTGACGGCGTCCTCGGGATGGCCCGGCGCGGGCCTGCCTGGGCGACCTGGGTCGACGAGCTGCCCGCGCTGGTCCGCGGTCTGTACGACGAGTGGGAGCTGCGGCCGGACGGCTGGATGATGCACGGCTACTGCGCGCTCGTCGTACCGGTCGTCACGTCGGGTCGCAAGCGCGCGATGCTCAAGGTGTCCTTCCCCGAGATCGAGTCCGAGCACGAGCACCTGGCCCTGAGCCACTGGGGCGGGCGGGGCGCCGTGCCTCTGCTGCGGGCGGATCCGCATCGCCGGGCGATGCTGCTGGCGGCGCTGCGCGACGTCAGCCTCAACGAGGCCTGGGACGTCGAGGCCTGCACGGCGGTCGGCGAGCTCTACGGGCTGCTGCACATCCCCGCCTTCCACCAGCTGCGCCGCCTGAGCGACGTCGTCGGTGCCTCGGCGGAGGCGCTCGTCGCACTCCCACGGAGCGCTCCGGTGCCACGCCGACTGGTCGAGCAAGCGGCGTCGCTCGCGCGCGACTTCGCCGCTGACCCGGCAACCAACGGGACGCTCATCCACACGGACCTGCACTACGG
>Ga0136846_1237991_pt1 | contig 15352 bp, 12 predicted proteins | sample HopSoiMetagenom2_FD_96841 | JGI IMG/M metagenome (GOLD analysis project Ga0136846, IMG submission 96841) | Grasslands soil microbial communities from Hopland, California, USA - 2 Assembly 2016 (version 4) | ecosystem: Environmental > Terrestrial > Soil > Grasslands | place: USA: Hopland... | reverse complement strand
TGGTTCGTTTTCGGCATTCTACTATCCCTCCAACCTTGTGACGATGCAGGTCAGCAACTCTTCCAGTGCCGCCATCGTTCGTATGACCGGCATTTCTACCAATGGTCCCCCGGCTTTCTTTACCGACTTGCCCTCATACAAGGTTTTTTATGCGGGCCGGACGGCGGTGCTCCCGACAAGTGTGGCGGGGTCCCCGCCTTTCACATTCCAATGGCAAAGGAATGGCACGAATCTGTCGGATAGCGGGCGGATCAACGGCTCCCAAACATCTGCTTTGACTATAACCAATTTTGCTTCGGCTGACGACGGGAGCTACCAGCTCTCGGTAACCAACTCGCAAGGATTCGCCCAAAGTATGATCTGTGCGGTGAACGCGCAGCGGGTCCCGAAGCTGAACATTGTCGGGGCTGGCTGGACGCTGCAAGGGACCACTCCACCGACGATGAACTCGAACAACGTTACGCTCACGTCCGGCCTCGGCGGTACCGCCAGGACTGCTTTTTACAACGCGCCCTTGTTTATCGGCGCTTTCAGCTCAGCCTTCATCTACACGGATGTGGGCGGCGCTGGCGCAGATGGAGTTGCGTTTTGTATCCAGAATGATTCGCGCGCGGCGGCAGCCCTTGGTGGAGGTGGGCCCGGACTTGGTTATTCAGGCATCACGCCAAGTGCAGCCCTGGCATTTAACATTTTTTCCCCCAACACCGTTGGGATCACCATTTGCCAAAATGGAGTTGTTCCAACCTCCGGAGGTTACAAAACACCCGGATCCGTAAATATTGCCAGCGGCAATCCGATCTTCGTCAGCTTGGTTTACACCGGCAATGTACTGCAGGCGACACTGGTCGAATCGAACACGACTCATACCTTTACGACGAATTATTCAATCAACCTGTCAAGCGTGCTCGGTTCCCAAACGGCTTATGTCGGGTTTACGGGTGGCGATGGTGGAGTTGGTTCCACGCAGGTGATTTCCAATTTCACCTTTGTGCCGCTGACCACTATCTCCCTGGACCGTTCTGACCCTGCCCATCCAGCCCTGTGGTGGCCAGCATCCATCGGTGGTTATGCAATTCAAGCGACACCGAGCCTTGGTTCTCCGTGGGTGGATGCGGGGCTGACCATTGTCCAAACCAATTCACGAAACCAGGCCACTATAAGCCTGGGCAGTACAAACCAGTTTCTGCGGCTTTCCATCCCGCTGAACCAATAGGTGCCTCCATCCGGAGGCGCTGGTTCGCCCCAACGTCCTTACGCCCAAAGCAAGGCCTTTTTGCTGGTTCAGCCGCGGTCGCCTGTGCATAATAGGTTACGACAGGGCAAAATCACTGGTCCCGATTATTTATGTCCCGCACGGAACAATTTTCCTGCCTGCTGGTGGATGATGACGTGGGATTCACCGCGATGACCGGCCGGATTGTGCAGGAGGCTGGCGGCAACTGTAGTGTATGCCACTCGTTGAAAGCCGCGAAGGCGGCGGTCTCCGAGAAAGTTTTCGATGTCGTAATTCTTGATAACGGCCTTCCGGACGGGACCGGCTTCGATTTTTATCCTCAGCTCGCGCGCCGAAACCCGGCCACCATCGTGGTGATGATTACGGGAGCACCCGAATTATCGCAGGCAGTCGAGTTAACCCGCAATGGACTATTCGATTATTTGAAGAAACCGGTGGACGCGGATGCCTTCGCGGCGCTGCTTGAGCGGGCAAAACTGCGGCTGAAGCGGCAGGAGCCCAACTCCATGCCGGATGCTTTGCTGGGAAATTCCGCGAAGATCAAAAATGTCGCGTTGCAACTGCAACAAGTGGCGCAGCATGCCCACGCGCAGGTCCTGCTGTTGGGCGAGACGGGCACCGGGAAAGACCTCGCGGCGCGCTATTTGCACAGGCTGACGTTTGGAACGAAAGCGGCCAGCGCTCCGTACGTGGCGTTGAATTGCCCAAACGTTCCGGCCGAGATGTTCGAAGCGGAACTCTTCGGCAGCGAGAAGGGCGCCTACACCGGCGCCGAGCGGCGACGCCAGGGGCTAGTCGAAGCCGCGCAGGCGGGGACATTATTCCTGGATGAGGTCGCTGAAATCCCGTTGGGACTTCAATCCAAGTTGTTGAGGTTCCTCGAGTCCCGCGAGTACCGTCCTCTTGGTGGCACGGAGGTCGCGCAATTCGCTGGGCGAATCGTGGCCGCGACGAATCGCTCGCTCGCCGAAGAGGTTAAGGCGGGCCGCATGCGCCAGGATCTGATGTATCGGTTGGATGTTTTTACGGTCCATCTGCCGCCTCTGCGCGAAATGATGGAAGATTTGGATACGATCGCCAATGGCTTGCTGAACCAGCTCTGCCAGAAATATGAGCGTCCCGTGCCAGCATTAAGGCGCGATGATTTGCAAAGTTTGCGACCTTATCCGTTCCCGGGAAATGTCCGAGAGCTGCGAAACCTGCTCGAGCGCTCTCTATTGAGAACCGACCCGGCAGCTCGGGAATTGGTGATGGATTTGGACTGGCTCCGGACGCGCTCGGACACAACTCTACTGCGTGGAGATGAACCGTCTGGACAAAAGCCAGGCGTTGCCCCGCATAACCTCAGCCCCATTGAGCAACAGGAATACGAACTGATCGCCAAAACCCTCGCCAGCGAGCAAGGCGGCATCCGGCGAACGGCGGCGAAGCTCGGCTTGACCCACCAGGCTTTATTACGCCGGCTGCAAAAGTGGCCGGAGCTTAGGCAAACCGTTTCATCTTCCGAATGACTTTTCGGCTGAAGCTTCTGCTGGCCATGATGCTGCTGGTAGTCGGAGTGACAGCAACGACTTTGTTGATCACTGAGAACCAGGTCCGTGCTTCTTACGAACGGCACTTTCAGCAATCGTTCCAATCGCAGGTAGATTCATTTTTGCGGCAACGCGAATTTCGGCTGGAACCCGTAAAACAAAAAATCGCCGCGGCGGCCGCCAGCACACGCTTGCTCGCCGCGATGGAGAATGTCAGGCAAACCCATCCTGATCCCAAAGACATTGATGACGTCTATCAAAATGGACTCGATGAACTCTCGGAAATTGTAAAAACGTATGGTGCCGGGGCTGACAACTTGTCCCGCGGTTTTTTTGTTTTTCTGAACGAAAAATCAGAGGCGCTCTTGCCGAGCTCAGCGGTCAAATTGCCTTACCCGCTCGAAATTATCCGGGAACTGTCAGCTCAACTCGAAGCCCTCAGTCCGGCGCTCCTCACGAACGGGACCCCACAAGTAGGCTATGTGGCGCCGGCGACCGGCAGCCGAACGAACAGGATTCACGAGGCGCTCTTCGTCCCGATCACGGACGAAGTCACCCACCAAAGGCTCGGGGTGCTGGTGGCCGGTTTTCCCCTGGCAAACGCAACCGAAAAAGGTTCAATGCTCAGCGCGGTTTGGCTGCATGGCCGGCTCTACGCAACCGCGCTGACCGGTGAAGCTCTGAAAAATGTAGAAGAGGCGCTGAGCAGTGAACTCCGCGACAACGCGCCGGCGCAGCGTGATTTCCAGGCCTTGGTGGCAGGGTTGCCATACCGTGTTTTCTGCCAATCCCTGCGTGCCGGGCCGGGCTTTCCGCCGGCTTACCAGGTCTGCCTGTTCTCCCTGGCCGAGGCAGCCGCGGAAAATCAGCAACTCAGCCGCAAGATCCTGCTCTCCGGCATATTTGCCTCGCTGCTGGCCTTGGTGCTGAGTTGGGTCATATCGCGCGGGCTGGCAGTGCCGTTGAAGGAACTGGTGGTGGGCACGATGCAAATAGAAAGGGGCGAATACGGCGTGAAGGTGCCAGTTCGAGGCAAGGACGAACTAGGACTGCTCGGACGCGCCTTCAACTCGATGGCGGAACGTATCCAGACTTCGTATGCCGCGCTGGAGCAGCGCATTGCTGAACGGACCCAGGAACTGGCGGAACGGAAACGAGCCGAAGAAGCCCTGCGCCAAAGCGAAGCGAGCCTGCGCGAAGCCCAACGAATTGCCCACCTCGGAAATTGGGATTGGAATGTGGCAACTGATGAGCTGCGCTGGTCGGATGAACTTTATTCCATATTCGGTTTGGAAAAGCAGGACTTTAAGGGAACGTTCGCGGCGTTTTTGGAGCGGGTCCATCCAGCCGATCGAAACAGGGTTGAGTCGGGTGTCCGCCAATCGCTGGAAGCCGGCACCGCCTATTCGCTGGAGCATCGGGTGCTGCGCCGTGACGGAGAGATACGAATAGTGCGCGCGCAGGGCGAGATGTCTCGCGCTGCAGCCGGCAAACCGACGCACATGCTCGGAACGCTGCAGGACATCACCGAACAAAAACGAATCGAGGCTGAATTTCTTCGCGCGCAACGAATGGATAGCATCGGCGCGCTAGCCGGGGGAATGGCCCACGACCTGAATAACGCGCTCTCGCCGATTCTCATGGGGGTTCAGTTGATGCGGCGCAAAACTGTGGACGCCGAGACGCAACAAATGCTGAAGGTGATCGAGACCAACACGCATCGAGGCGCTGGCATGGTCCGGCAGGTATTGACGTTTGCGCGCGGACGCGAAGGGGATCGAGAGCTATTGGACCTGAGCCGGTTGCTGCGGGAAATGGAAAGCATCGCGCGTCAGACTCTGCCCCGGACTATCACCGTCAGCGCGATGACACCGCCGGATTTGTGGCCGGTCTTTGGAAACTCGACGCAACTCCACCAAATCCTGCTGAACCTCTGCATCAACGCGCGTGACGCCATGCCTAAGGGCGGCCAACTCACCCTGGCAGCAGACAATGTTGAACTCACCGCCGCCGAGGCCGCCACCATGCCCGATGCCGCAGCGGGAAATTTCGTCATGTTGCTGGTGAGCGATACGGGTACAGGTATCTCTCCTGAGAATCTGCCGAAATTGTTCCAGCCGTTTTTCACAACCAAGAATCCGGGCGAAGGAACCGGCCTGGGCCTATCCACTGTGGCTCGAATAGTCCGCAACCATGGCGGCTTTTTTAGCGTCAAAAGCGATTTGGGCGAAGGCAGCACTTTTGAGATCTATTTTCCGCGCGCGAAAACTGATGCCGCCCCTGCCGTACGTGCCGCTCCCAGCCAACTACCGAACGGACATGGCGAAATGATTTTGTTAATTGAAGACGATCGCTCGGTACGCGAAATGGCAGCGGCCAGCCTTGGCGAATATGGATACCAGGTTGTGAGCGCGGGCAGCGGCACGGATGCGGCGGGCCAGCTTGGAAAGTATGCCGCGAAGCTCAACCTGGTGTTGACGATTCCAATGTTGGGCGCGGTTAATACCGTCGAACTGGCGCGCAAGCATTGCCCGGATGTTCCAGTGATCCTGATGAGCGGCGAACTTGAAGCGAGCGGCAATGGCTCGGCCAACGGCACAACCGCATACCTGGGCAAACCTTTTTCGCTCGAACAATTGCTCATGACCGTTGCGAAGCAGTTGCGGCGACCCGAATAAGCGAACGTGGCGTGGAGAGCTAATCATCGGTTCGATCAGGCAACACACGCGCTTTTTAAACCGCAATTCATTGGTCCACTAACGGACCAGCTATAAGATCACGGTTCGAGTTCGGACCAGGTGGTTTCTACCTGCCGAGTCGTTTTCCCCACAATTCCTGCAAAATCCGCGGTTCTTATCGCTGGCATTGCTGTTGCTAAGCACTTCGTGTCACAACCTGGCCTGAAGTTATCGGACGGAAATCATCATGAGGATGGAACGACAATTTGAGTCCCTGCCGCCAAACGGCACGGACAACGAAGCGGAATCGCACGCGCTGGATTTTCAAAGCGCCGTCGAGGAGTATTATCGGCCACTCTATCAATTCGCGTTGTCACTGACGCGTTCCGAATCCGAAGCGTGCGACCTGACGCAACAGGTATTCCACACCTGGAGCACCAAGGGACACCAACTGCGAGACCGCACGAAGCTTAAATCCTGGCTCTTCACCACGATACACCGCGCCTTCCTGCAGCAACAAAGAAGGGCGCACAAATTTCCTCACCTGGAACTCGAGTCGGTGGATGCTGAACTGCCGACGGTCCATCCTCTCGAACATTCTGGTCTGGACCGCGCCCTGGTGCTCGATGCTTTGGCCCGCATTGACGAGACTTTCCGCGCGCCCATTTCGCTCTTCTACCTCGAGGACTATCGTTACAAGGACATTGCGGAGATGCTTGAGCTTCCGCTCGGCACGGTCAAATCCAGGATTGCTCGTGGCATTGGGCACCTGCAACGCATTCTGGAACCCGCGCCATGTGCTCGCTGCGTGGCTGCATAAGCTGGACGGCTTCGGCGTCAAAAGCTTGGTGAAGACCTGATGCTGGGTTTAAGGTCATGCGGGTTGTACATCGACGACAACAGTCAATTCACCGGATTAAAGCTATGAGGGCTTCTTCGCCGCATCAAACGGGAAGCCAAGTAGCATTTTTGACAAGAAAGCCAAACTTCTCGGCAACAGAGATTGGCGCGTTGCCGTTTTCATCGGAAATGTTAGCCTATTTCGATGAATGCGACTGCGACCGCTCTGGCCTTTGACCCGCCTCAGGCGCATCAGTCCATCCGGCGCTGGTTAGCACCCAAAACGGTGGAGCTTTGGCAAAAAGCAGTCGACATATTTCGAGAATGGGAACGAAGCGAAATCCTCCGCAAGAATCCATCACCTGAAAACCTTGAAAGGCACAGGGAGGAAGGCGCGTGGCTCATTCGCGAGACCCGCCACCTGCAAAGTATGGTCAACGATCCGGAGTTTCCGGTGCCCGAGTGCAATGCAGCCATCGAAGGGCGATTGTACCAGCTCGAGTTGGCTTACCGCGAGATTCACGACCCGATGACGGAGGCCGAAGCAGCCGAAATGCTGACTCAAGCTTTCCCCAATGCACCCGGAACTGGACAACCTCGTTAAAGCTCTTGAGGCTTTGCAGGTTGCCGACTCCCAAGGACATCCCACGACTTCGGGCGACGTATGAATCCCTCATTGCCGAGGTTGCGACCGTTCGCAAATTAAATCGGGATTTGCTGGGAGAGAGCCGTACTGAGGCAACACTGACAGTGGTTACGGGCGCAACAAACGCCATCATCAATGCCAAGGAATGCCTAGCTCCTCGTGGACTGAATAAACACTTTAAACCTGCTCCCCATGTGTTCGGGATGAATCAGTGTTTTGAACTGTCGTGTCCATTCAGCCGTCCACTGCTCAGCCTGCCGAGGCACCCCTGCCATTCGCGTCGCGATGCGTGAAAGAAATCGCTCCTGAGTCAAAAACTCCTCTGTCTTCAATCCAGCTTCCTCGCCGGCTGAGTGAATAGCGAAAAAATCTACATGCGCGGTGATGTCCTGTTCGCCGGGACAAGCCAGCACGTCCTCACTAAGTCGATGCTTGTGGTAGGCGCGAAGCGTACCTCGCATCCGCGCTGGACTCAGCAATTCACCAGTGCCAAAGCCGTAATCGAAGGTCAACAATTTGCCGGCGGCCAACAAGCGTGCCGCCTTGCTCCACCAATTGCCCGCTGCGGGGCTTACCTCGATCATATAACCGTCCGGTAATAACGCCCTGACCTCATCGGATTTGAACTCCGCAGGCACTGCTCCCTCGAAAGGCCCCAGCCGTTTCCAAACAAATCGGCCCGACTCCATTCCGACGCCCCATTCAATCCATGCTCTTGCACCCGCATCCCAGCCGAGCCGATGAACTGGCATGGCATCCAGCAATTCATTGGAAAAAATCACGCCCTGAATTCCCACGCTGGCCGGGGCGATTGAAATTTTTCCTTTCAACTCCTCGAAATCCTTAGCCCAATGCAGCTTGTTGCCGTATTCAGCAAGCGTTTTTCGCTGCCACTTTTGCCGGCGTTCTGAGGGCTCCACGATCCAGTATTGCAATGGTTCAAACACGTCGCTACGCCAACGCCGCAGCCATCGCAAAATATCCCGCGCCAGTTCACCCCGATGCGCTCCGGCTTCCACTAGCAGTTTGCCCCCAGCCGCGTCCAGCCATTGGACCATCTGCCACGCCAGCAACTCTCCGAACACCGGCCCGACACTCACACTCGTATAATAGTCACCGCGCCGGCCAATCGTGTCCGCTTCCGTTTCATAGTATCCATAAACAGGACAATAAAGTGCCAGGTCCATGAAGCGGGCAAAGCTCATGGCCCCCTGTTCTGCTATCTCCCGGGCGATTTTTTCAACGAGTTGGCTCACGCTTTCAAAGCTGGTGCGGATTTAGCTATCAGCCCACAGACTTTAAAGATTTTATGGCGAAGATCGACGCATTCTTCAATCTGATGTTCGAGCAGAAGGCATCCGACCTGCACCTCTCTTCGAACAACAACCCCATGCTCCGCATCAACGGCGAACTCCATCGCGTGGACCACCCACCGCTGGAGAACGACGACCTCAAGAAAATGCTCTACGAGATCGCGCCGGAATACAAAATAAAGGTTTTCGAAGAAACGGGCGACGTGGACTTCGGCTACGAAATTCCCAACATCTCCCGGTTCCGCGCCAATTTCTTCAACCAAAAGTACGGCATTGGGGCGGTGTTCCGTCAGATTCCCAGCAAAGTGCTTTCGTTCGAAGACTTCGAAAAATTCGACGCCCCGCTGCCCGCCGTGCTCAAGAAATTTACGATGCTGCATCGCGGCCTGGTGGTTGTCACGGGCCCGACCGGCTCAGGCAAATCCACCACGCTTGCCGCGATGGTGGACTACGCCAACAAGAACCGGCGCGACCATATCATTACTGTCGAGGACCCGATCGAATTCGTTCATGAAAGCAAGAACTGCCTCGTGAACCATCGCGAAATTGGCGTCCATACCAAATCTTTTGCCTCCGCTCTCCGCGGCGCGCTTCGTGAGGACCCGGACATCGTGCTGGTCGGCGAGTTGCGCGACCTGGAGACTATCGAGTTGGCGCTGGTTGCTGCCAGCACTGGGCACCTTGTGCTGGGCACTCTGCATACGCCGAGCGCGGCCAAAACGGTTGACCGTATCATTGACGTCTTCCCCGCCGAGCAGCAGAACAAAATCCGGGCGACCCTCTCGGAAGCGCTCAAAGGAATCGTCGCCCAAAACCTTTTCAAACGGATTGATAAAAAGGGCCGCGTCGCGGCGCTGGAAATCCTCGTTTTTACCACCGCCATCGCCAACCTCGTGCGCGAAGGCAAAACGCATCAAATCCCCGGCATGCTGCAGGTCGGCAAACGTCTCGGCAACCAACCGCTCGATGATGCCATCCTGGAACATTTGCGGATGAAACGCATTTCACCCGAGGAAGCCTACGACAAGGCGATCGATAAAAAGAAATTTAAAGGCTTCCTGGCCCATCCGCCGGACGACGACGATAACTGAACCGCTTGTCGCAACCGCTAACAATGCTTTTACAAAACGAAGTGCGCCAATCACCGTTAACTGATCATACTCCATGCGCCGCCCTGAACTAGATTATATACTCGGCACGATGCTCGATTCACAGCCGGAGGTTTCCGACCTTCTGTTCACCGTGGACAAGCCAATGCAGGTCGAGGCCTACGGCGAGCTCAAGCCGGTGTCGATGGACGTAGCGATCCCAAGACTGACACCGTTCCAGACGGAGATGATTGCCCTGAACCTCGTCGGGGAAAACATCTGGCACTTGATTGACCTGATTCGCCGGGGCTCGTGCGATACGGCATACACGCTGGCGGACAAAGCACGCTTTCGTATCAATATCTTTTCCCAGCGCGGCAATTATTCCATCGTCCTGCGAAAACTTAACACGGTCATTCCAACTTTGGAGTGGCTGAAATTTCCGGACATCGTTCGCAAGATCCCCAAGGAAAAATCCGGCCTCGTGCTGGTCACCGGCGCTACCGGTTCCGGCAAATCCACGACGCTGGCAGCCATTCTAAACGAAATCAATCACACCAAAGCTGTCCACATCGTGACGCTGGAAGACCCGGTTGAATTTGTCCATCCGCACGACATGGCTACGTTCAACCAGCGCGAACTTGGAACGGACTTTGACACTTTCTCGAGCGGTCTGCGCGCCGCGCTGCGCCAGGCGCCCAAGATCATTCTCGTGGGCGAAATGCGGGATCGCGAGACGGTGAAAATCGCCCTGAGCGCCGCCGAAACCGGCCACCTGGTGCTGAGCACGCTGCACACGATTGATGCCGGCCAAACGATCAACCGCATCCTCGGCATGTTCGAAACCGAGGAGCAGGAGCAAATTCGCGCGCGCCTTGCCGATACCATCCGCTGGATCATCAGCCAGCGTCTCGCGCCCAAAATCGAAGGCGGACGCCATCCCCTGCTTGAAATCATGGGCTCCAATTTGCGCGTGCAGGAAACCATTCGCATGGGCGAGAGCGAAGGCAAAAGCTTTTACGAAATTATCGAAGCCAGCCAACCGTTCGGCTGGCGCACGTTTGACTTTTCCGCGATGGAATCCTTCGAACAAGGCAAAATCACCGAGGAGTCCGCTTTGCTCTTCTGCACCAAACGCGGGCCCGTCATGCGCGGCATTGACAACATCAAGAAGACGCGCGGCGAAGTCAGCCAAAGCGCCAATTCGCTTCGCATGAGAACACGACAGGAAACCCGCGATACCTCCGCGCCGCCGATTCCTACGACTCTGAAACTCAAATAATCAACTATTATGTCCAGCCAATTTGATTTCGTCAGTGCCACGGACAAACCGGCCCTGCTCGCCTTCTCGACGCCAGAGTGGCTTGACGCCGTGCGGACCTCCCTGATGGAGTTGGGTTACAAGGTCCACACCGCCGCCACCCATAGTGACTTTCTGATTCGCTTCAGTCAGATCCGTTACCAGGTGGTCATTGTTGAGGAATTATTCGCCGCCAATAATGTCGCCGAGAACCTGACGCTCCAGGCAATTCAGAATATGCCCATGAATCAACGCCGCCACGCGACAGTGATTCTTTTTGGCGATTCTTTCCAAACTTTCACGCCCATGCAGGCGTTCCAGCAAAGCGTTCATGCCGTCATCAACAGCTCCGAACTTTTCCTGCTAAAACAGCTGATCGAAAAAGCGATTGGCGAAAACACACTATTCCTACATAGCTTCCGCGAAGCACAAAACCGCGCGCACGCCGAAACCGCTGATAAGGAATAGTTTCGCCTATCCGGTGGCCTCCAGGGCCTGCAACAAGGCTCGCATATAGCCAAGCGCGTAAGCCATTCCCGCATGCCACGGAGCTGAGCAAGTCATCTGCGGCGTATGGTCCGGGATAATCACGCCTTCAAATTTGTTGGCCTGTAGGATTTTCAGCACGCGCAACATATCAATGTCGCCGTCGTCCACGAAAGTCTCGCGATAAAACGGAACTTTGCCGGTGATGTTACGGAAGTGGACGTAGGCGAGCCTCCCCTGGCTGCTGTATTGTTCGACCGCCTCGTAGATGTTGCCTTCCGTCATTTCGGCCAGTGTGCCGAGGCAAAACTCCAGATTATTGGCGCGGCTGGGCGCGAGCTCGAGCACCTGCTGATACATTTGTGGTTGATAAACGAGTCTCGGCTGGCCGCGCATCGTCGGCATCGGAGGATCATCCGGATGCAGCGCCAGCTTCACACCGGCTTCTTCGGCCACGGGCAAAACTTCGTGCAGAAAACCTTCGAGGCGGTTCCACAGCTCCGCGTGCGTGATCGGTGGGACATTTCCTTTCGGCGCGTCAGGGTCATAAACCATGTTCCAAACCATGCCGTTGGGCATCGGCGTATCCAGCGGTCCATCCATGCCGACAGACATCGCCCCGCCGCGCGCGAACGGTCCGGAAACGCGCCCGCAAACTCCGGCGATGCTGAAATTGTAGCCCATAACCGGAATGCCGGCCTGGCCCAGCCGGCGGATGATTGTTTTGACGTTCTCGAGCTGCGCCTTTTTCTTTGGGCCATCGAGCAGGACGTCGTGCCAATGGGCCGGATCGAAATTCTCGACGGCTTCGATTTTGAGACCTTCGGTTTCGGCGGATTTGCACAATTCGAGCAACTCTTCCAGGCTCCAGAGTTGATTCGGGTCACCAGCCAGGCCCCAACCCTGATCACTGCCGGTGGGTTGATTGTCGCGTGCGTTGTGCGCGCCGCCTCTAAAGTAATCGACCAGATGCACCACTAAATGAGTCGCGCCCGCTTGCCCCGCGAATTGAAAATTCTCGCGCGTCAACATGTGACGGTACAATCCGAGGCCGAGTTTAATCATTTCTGACCGGCCGAAGCTGCTCGTCCAGCGGAGTCATGTGCGGAGTGATGAGATGGACCGCCAGCAACACGACGAGATAGAGCGAACCAGCAACAGCAAAGGGAATGACATAGGCGCTGGCTTCGCCGGCCTTGAGAACTTTACCCAGGGTCAAGTTGGCAATTAAGGACGCCACGGACCCCACCATGCCGCCAAACCCTACCACCGATGCAGTCGCTTTTTTCGGGAAGAGGTCGGAAGTGAAAGTAAAGAGGTTGGCTGACCATGCCTGGTGTCCGCCGGCGGCCAGGCCTATCAGGCACACCGCGATCCATTGATTTTCGCTCGAAGGGGCGAAGACCACGGGCAAAATGCAGAGCGCGCAAATCAGCAGAGTCACTTTTCGGGCGCGATTCAGCGGCCAACCACGTTTCATCAGCGCACCGCTCAGCCAACCGCCCGCGATGCTGCCAATATCAGCACCGACGTAGATGATGACCAGCGGCAGACCGAGACTCTTGATATCCAAATGGAATTTGTCCGCCAAAAATAAACTGCCCCAAAACAAATAAAACCACCACACCGCATCTGTTATTTTTCCAACTGCGAAGGCCCAGGTTTCTTTAACTGGAATCACTCGGCTCCATGGGAGTTTTTCGGTTGTTTCCGGCATGGAATCCGACTGAATATATTCGAACTCGGCTTTGCTGAGGCGCGGATGTTGTTGTGGGGGACGATAAATGCGTAGCCAGGTGAAAATCCAGATCGCGCTGAAAGCGCCGGTGATCAGAAAGGCGATTTGCCACCGTTTGCCATCGACACTGACGATCAGCGGCACAATCAGCGGGGCAAGAATCGCGCCCACGTTGGTTCCGGCATTAAAGATTCCCGTCGCAAATGCGCGCTCGCGCTTCGGAAACCATTCACCGACAGTTTTGATGCAGGACGGAAAGTTTCCGGCTTCGCCGAAACCAAGCCCAAAGCGCGCGACGATGAATCCGATCAGCGAAAAGCCAGGCCGAATGACCGCGTGCAACAGCCCGAACACGCTCCAGATGCCGATAGAAACGACGTATCCAAGACGCACGCCGATCTTATCGATGATCCCGCCCATCGTGAGAAGTCCAAGGGCATACGCAGCCTGAAAGGAAACGGTGATCCAACTATATTGCTCGTTGGTCCAATGAAAAACCTTGTCGCGCAAAGTCGGCGCCAGCACTCCCAGGACGCTGCGGTCCACATAGTTGATCGTCGTGGCAAAAAACAGCAGCGCGCAAATGACCCACCGATAATTCCCAACTTTGCCCACGGGCGCCACGCCCGGCCCGCTGTATGGTTCCGTCGTCGTCGGCTTTTCCATCTACGTTGGATTTAACTTTTTTTGCGGCAGGAAACAAGCTTTCCGTCATCCCTCGGGCCGCTCAGCGCGCCAGCCAACCTCCGTCCACCGCCAAGGTGTATCCATGCATGTAGTCGGAGGCGGCAGAAGCAAGAAATACTACCGCGCCTTTCAAATCGTCTGGGGTGCCCCAGCGACCGGCCGGGATGCGGCCAAGAATTTCCGCGTTGCGCTTCGCATCGGCTCGCAAGGCAGCGGTGTTGTCCGTTTCCATGTAGCCTGGGGCGATCGAATTGACGTTGATACCATGGGACGCAAGTTCGTTGGCCATAATCCGCGTCAGCCCGATTACGGCGCTTTTCGCTGCCGTGTAGGACGCCACCCGAATTCCACCCTGGAAAGAGAGCATGGAAGCGATATGGATGATTTTTCCGCCGCCGCCTTGTTTCACCATTTGTTTGCCTGCCGCCTGGCTCAGGAAGAACAGGCTGCGTTGATTGACCTGGATCACGTCGTCCCAATCTTTTTCGGTGAAATCAAGCACACCGGCGCGGCGAATGATTCCGGCGTTATTGACGAGAATATCAAGGCGACCGAACGCTTCGAGCGTTGCCTCCAGTATGCGAGCGGGCGAATCACGCTCCAGCAAGTCGGCTTTGATCTGGCAGGCTTCGCGTCCCAACCCTCGAACTGCCTGGGCGGTTTCGTCAGTTGTCGTCGAGCCGACCAGGGCCACATCCGCTCCGGCCTCGGCAAGGGCAAGTGCCATGGCGCGGCCGAGGCCTCGCCCCGCGCCCGTAACGATGGCCTTCTTGCCATTGAGCTTGAACTGGTCAAGGACGGTACTCATAACAGCGTCGCCAGCGGCGCCGGGTCCATGTCGTCGAATGCTTGATTTTCGCCGCCCATGCCCCAGCAAAAGGTGTAAGCACCCGTGCCGCAGCCACAATGAATGGACCAACTGGGCGAGAGCACAGCCTGCCGGTCCGAGACAATAATGTGCCGCGTTTCCTGCGGTGTCCCCATGAAATGCATCACCCGGCGCGAACCGAGATCAAAATAAACATAAACTTCCGACCTGCGGGTGTGCGTGTGCGGCGGCATCGTGTTCCATACTGCTCCCTCGCTTAAGACGGTATACCCCACCACCAACTGACAGCTTTTGACTCCGCCAGGGTGGATGTGTTTGTAAATCGTCCGGCGATTCGCATCGGCGGCGCTGCCCAATTCAACCGCTGCGGCATCGACCCGGCGCGAGAGCGCCACCGGATAACTGGCATGCGCCGGATAACTCAACAAGTAGAAGGCGGCTGGCGACGACGTGTCGTTGTTGGAAAAGCTGATTTCCCGGCTGCCGCGTCCCACATACAAGCAATCGAGCTTGGCCAAATCAAATTTCTGGCCGTCCACTTCCACAGTGCCCGCGCCGCCGATGTTCAGAATGCCTAATTCACGGCGCTCGCAAAAAAAGGCGGAGCGCAGTTCCGCGTCCGCCGTCAACTTCAGAGCCGTAGCGCTGGGAATCGCGGAACCTACAATCGCGCGATCCGCATCCGCATAAACAAGGTCAACCTGTCCTGCCGTGAAAAGCGATTCGACCAGGAACGCGGAACGAAGTTGCTGCGTATCGAGTTTCGGATACTCGCCTGGACTGGGTGAAACGCGGATTTGCATCTGTGGCTTGCTAGTTTTTTGCGGTGTTGGCCAACTTGAAAACTTCACTTCCCGCGAGCAAAAAAGCTCCGACGCCAAAGACATCACTGTGCGTTGGGTCGAACTTTTTCGGATCAGCGCCGATGGGTTGAACGTGCTCGAGTTTTCCTTCCGGAGTGACGCACTCGACGAGCGCCTG
>Ga0136846_1207994_pt1 | contig 15352 bp, 13 predicted proteins | sample HopSoiMetagenom2_FD_96841 | JGI IMG/M metagenome (GOLD analysis project Ga0136846, IMG submission 96841) | Grasslands soil microbial communities from Hopland, California, USA - 2 Assembly 2016 (version 4) | ecosystem: Environmental > Terrestrial > Soil > Grasslands | place: USA: Hopland... | reverse complement strand
TGTTGCAGCCAGTCCTTCACCTCCTCCCACAGTCCGGCGCGCTGCAGCGAGTTGTGCATGATCTCGTCCAGCTCGACGCGATCGCCGGCGAGGCCGTGGATGCGCGGGCCGTACGCGACGTTCTCGTAGATCGACTTCGGAAACGGATTCGGTTTCTGGAATACCATGCCGACGCGCGCGCGCAACTGCACGACGTCCTGCTTCTTGTCGTGGATGTCCCGGCCGTCGAGCACGATCGAGCCTTCGACGCGCGCGTTTGGAATCGTGTCGTTCATGCGGTTCAGGCAGCGCAGGAACGTGGACTTGCCGCAGCCGGACGGGCCGATCATCGCGAGCACGGAGTTCTTTCCGATGTCGATGCCGACCTTGTTGATCGCGTGCTTCTCGCCGTAATACACGTCCACGTCGCGGCACCGGAAGATCGGATCGGCCACTTCGATGTTGCCGACCGTCTTGCCGATCTCGACCGGCAGCGGGCTCGCACCGTCGTCAGCCACCCGGCCGCTCGGCTTCAGATTGATTCCGGCTCGTTCCACGTGCGCCACACTTTCCATACTGTTACCACCGACGTTCAAAGCGTTTGCGAAGGATGACCGCCGTCGTGTTCATGACGACGAGGAATGCGAGGAGCACGATGATGGCTCCCGACGTTTTCTCGACGAACCCGCGCTCGGGACTGTCGGACCACAGAAACACCTGCACGGGAAGGGCCGTCGCGGGATCCGTAATGCCCTTCGGAATGTCGACGATGAACGCGACCATGCCGATCATGAGCAGCGGCGCGGATTCGCCGAGCGCACGCGCCATGCCGATGATCGTGCCGGTCAGCATGCCGGGCATCGCGAGCGGCAGGACATGGTGCATGACCATCTGGATCTTCGATGCGCCCATGCCGAGTGCCGCCTCGCGGATGGACGGCGGAACTGCCTTCAACGCCGCTCGCGACGCGATGATGATGGTGGGCAGCGTCAGCAGCGTGAGCACCAGCGCTCCGACCAGTGGCGCGGAGCGCGGCAGCCCGAAAAAGCCGATGAACACCGCGAGACCGAGCAGGCCGAACACGATCGACGGCACGGCCGCGAGATTGTTGATGTTCACCTCGATGATGTCCGTCCAGCGATTGCGTCGCGCGAACTCCTCGAGGTAGACCGCGGTCGCGACCCCGATCGGGAACGACAGCAGCAGCGTGAGCACCAGCGTGAAGAATGAACCCACGACCGCGCCCCAGATGCCCGCCTTCTCCGGCTCGCGCGAGTCGCCGCCGGTGAGGAACGTCCGGTTGAACTTCAGTGCCAGCGCGCCCTCGGCCTCGAGCTTGTCGGCCCAACGCAGCTGCTCGTCCTTCAACGGGCGCTCGGCTTCGACGAGCTTGCGATCGATGTGGCCCTTCTCCAGCAAATCGACATCGTCGCTCGCCAGCAGCCAGACATCCTGCGTCTTGCCGATGACCGCGGGATCGCGAGCGACGAGCTTCTGCAGATCGAACGATGCACTGCTGCTGACCAGATGCGTGAGCTGCCGCGTCTGCGCGCGGCCCTCGACCTCGGGGAACCTGGCCTTGAGCGAAGCGCGGATCAGTGACTGGTAATCGGCCGCGAGCAGGTCGGCCGTCGTGCGCGTTCCCTGTGGATCGATCACCTGCGGATCGAAGTAGATGGCCAGCCGCACTTCGGTTTGCCGGAAGGCGCCGATGCCATTCGAAAAGATCGTGAAAAACAGGTAGACGAGAAACGTCATGCCGGCGATGACGGCTGCCAGCCCGTAGAAGCGGAACCGGCGCTCGGCCCAATAACGCCGGCGCAGACTCCTTTCGACGATGGCCGCGGTTTCCTGCGGCGTCTTGTGCGGCTTATTCGTATTGTTCACGGTACTTCCTGACGATGTGCAGCGCGAGCACGTTCAAAGCCAGCGTCACCAGGAACAGCACGAGACCGAGCGCGAATGCGGCCAGCGTCTTCGGACTGTCGAACTCCTGGTCACCGACCAGCAGCGTCACGATCTGCACCGTGACGGTGGTCACCGCCTCGAGGGGATTCGCGGTGAGATTCGCAGCGAGACCGGCGGCCATCACGACGATCATTGTCTCGCCGATCGCGCGCGACGCGGCGAGCAGCACTCCACCGACGATTCCCGGCAGCGCCGCGCGCATCACGACCTGCTTGATGGTCTCGGAGCGGGTCGCGCCGAGCGCGTAAGCGCCGTCGCGCAAGCTCTGCGGCACGGCGCTGATCATGTCGTCGGCGAGCGAGGACACGAACGGGATGATCATGATGCCCATCACCAGTCCCGCGGCGAGCGCACTCTCGGAGGCGACGTTGAGACCGAAGCTCTCGCCCCAGCCGCGCAGCGCCGGACCAATCGTCAGGGCCGCGAAGAACCCGTAGACCACGGTCGGAACGCCGGCCAGCACCTCGAGCAGCGGCTTCGCCCAGGTCCGGAACTTCGGGTGCGCGTATTCGGCGAGGTAGATAGCCGAGAACAGGCCGATCGGCACGGCGATCAGCATCGCGATCAGTGAAATGAGCAAGGTGCCGGCGAACAGCGGCACCGCGCCGAACGCGCCGGACGAACCTACCTGGTCCGCGCGGATTGCCATCTGCGGGCTCCACTGGGTGCCGAGCAGGAAATCGAAGACTGGGATCTTGGCGAAGAAGCGGAATGCCTCGAACGCAACCGAGGCGACGATGCCGATCGTGGTGAACACCGCGATCGTCGAGCAGCCGATGAGCAGCCACTCGATCACCTTTTCGACGCGATTGCGGGCCCGAACTTCGGGCGTGATGCGCGAGCGCACGGTGAGCACGGTGGCGATCACCATGATCATCACGAGCACGGTCAATGCCATACGGCTTATGCCGCGCAGATGCGTGTATTCCGCGGCGGCCAGGCGCACGGGCTCACCGACCGACGCGGCAGGCACATTGCCCGCAACCAGGTTGCGGACATCATTGAGAACCAGAGACAGGTCGTTCGACGGCAGCTCGCGAACGCCGGCCGGCAGATGGTCGGTGACGAGTCGCAGGATGATGGCGTCCTGGAATACGAGCCAGACGCCGATCACCGCGAGCGCCGGCAGCGCGCACCACATCGCGGTCATCAGTCCGTAGTGGCTGGGCAGCGAGTGCAGGTTGCGCACGCCGCGGCTCCCACCGACGATCGCAAGCGATCGTGACTTGCCGATCCAGAAAGCCCCGACCGACAGGAGCGCGAGGGAGAGGAGGAGTGCCGCGGGTGTCATGTATTTCTAGGTCTTCTGGAGCGCAACCGCCGGGCGCGGCCACCTTTTCTAAAGGGCCTTTGTTACAGCTTCGTGAAAAGAGGTCGGGCGACTCGTCCGCCCGACCTCTTCAGACTTAGAACCGGAAGTTCAGATCCAGCTGCAAGCGCTTGTAATCACGATCGAAAACATTGGTGATGTTCCGGGTGTCGTACGGCGCCGGCGTGGCTTCGTTGAACACCGTGACCGTCTGCGGAACGTCGTTCGACAGCTCGTTCATGAACAGCGTCGCGTTGAGCGTCCAGTTGCGCGCGACCGTATAGCCACCGCGGAGCACGAAGCCCTTGGTGTCCGTATTGCCGTCACCAAAGTCCGAATCGAGCAACTGCCCGAACAGCGCGTCCTTCTCCGTCTTCTGATAGATCAGGCCGAGTTCCCAGGTGCCCCTCGCCGCGCCGGCGGCACCGTAGGTGAGGCCCGCGGAGTACGCGGTGTCCAGCTTCTCGCCAGCCACCGGGTTCACCTCGGCGCCGTCGTTCTTCGCGTAGTCGATGAAGAAGCGCAGCGGCTTTCCGCCGACCGACGCCGTCATGTCTCCGAACACTTCCATGACGTTGTAATCGGAGAGCAGACACGCCGTGCCGGCCGCGAGCGTGCGACTGCAGATCGCCGCGCTGGTCGTGGTGGTGTTGCCGAACGAGCTGCCACCGAACAGCGGGTTGTAGCCCTGCACGCCGTCGAAGTCGAAGTACGACGCGGCGAGCGTGAGCTTCACGGTGTCCGAGATCGGGACCTTGTAGCCAACCTGTGCGCCGAACATGATCGAATCCGTGTTCGTGCCCGTCGGGCTGCCGAAAGCCAGCGCGCGCTCGGCGAGCCAGTCGTAGAAGGCGCCCGCAAAGAAGTTGCCGTGAACGTAGTTCGCGGAGAGGCCTTCGGGATTCACGTCGTTGTCGAAGAAGTAACTGGCGGTGCGCTGCCAGGAGTACTTCTGTTTGCCCGCGGTGAATTTCCAGTCGGCATTCGGCGCCCACGTGACGTACGCGAGATCGAGACCGAACGCCTTGCGCGCGTTCTGTCCGTCGAGCGTCTGGTTGCCCGAGCGCGGATCGTCGCCGCCGGTCGTGATCGCGAACTGGCCCGTGATCGTGTCGTTCACGCGGAAGTTGGCATTGAGTCGCGCCCGGATGCGGTCGCGATTGCGGTCGTGATCCACGTACTGAACGTCGAACGACTCGTTGCGGTAACGCAGATCCCCGGTGAAGTTCAGGGCCGCCTGGCGCTGGGCGACGGTGTCCGCCGTTTTCTCCGCCGTGGCCGACGTTTCCTCGACGGTCTTCTTCGTCTGCGCCTGGTTCTTCTCGAGCTGCTCGATCTTCGCCTGCAGCGCGGCGAGCTGATCCTTGAGCGCCTGGATGTCGGCGCCCTGCGCGAACACCGGCGCCGGCGCGAACGCGGCGGCTCCGGCGAGCGCGGCCGTGACGGCCAGGGAGATGAGATTGCGTTTCATGATGTGTTCTCTAGCTTTCTTGGTGTGACGTTTGTCTTACGCGATTCGCAAAAAACCGCGCGCGGACGCAGCCCGCGCGCGGCGCGGTCGAATCAGAGTTTCAGGACCTTGAGCGCCTTTGCGTCGTCGCGGATCTTCCCGATCTCGGACTTCGCGGGCGGGATCAGGCCCTTTTCGGCGAGATAGCCCTCTTCGCCGATCGCCTTCTCGCTCATGTATTCGGCGATGAACTCGGTGATTCCGGGGATCACGTTGACGTGCGCCTTCTTCACGTAGATGAAGAGCGGACGCGACGCGGGATACTGGCCCGATGCGACAGTCTCGAAGGTCGGCGAGACGCCGTCGACCACGGCGCCTTTTAGCTTGTCGCGGTTCTCCTCGAGGAAGCTGTAACCGAAGATGCCGACGGCATTCGCGTTCGCGCCGAGCTTCTGCACGATCAGGTTGTCGTTCTCGCCGGCTTCGATGTACGCGCCATCTTCGCGGATCGCATCGCACTTGCGCTTGAAGCTCGGCTCGTCCTGCGTGCGCAGGCCATCGAGCCAGGCGAACGTGCGGCATCCCGCCTCGAGATACAGCTCCGCGAACGAATCGCGAGTGCCGGAAGTCGGCGGCGGACCGAGGACTTCGATCTTCATGTTCGGCAGCTTCGAATTGACCTGCTTCCAGGTCATATTCGGATTCGGAATCAGCGTCGTCGGGTTCGCCGGATCCGGTACGTTTTTGGCCAGCGCGAGGTACACGTCCTTGCGCGTCAGGACCAGCGACGGGCCGGTCTTGTTCTGGGCCAGCACGATGCCGTCGTAGCCGACCTTGATCTCGACGACTTCCTTGACGCCGTTCTGCTGGCAGGTCTGCAGCTCGGCTGGCTTGATGCGGCGAGACGCATTGGCGATGTCGGGGAACTGCGGGCCGACGCCGTTGCAGAACAGCTTTAGGCCGCCGCCGGTGCCGGTGCTCTCCACCTTGGGCGTCTTGAATTTACCGCCACTGCCGAACTTCTCGGCGACCGTAGTGGTGAACGGATACACCGTGGACGAACCCACGATGCTGATGGAATCGCGCGCCGCTTGGGCGTTGGCGAGGGCGCTCATGCCGAGAACGGCCATGGCGATCGAGCCGATGACGAATTTGCGAGTCACTTGTTTTGCCTCCGGTTGTGACGGGCGGCAATTTATGACTGGAAGGTTGCGAAAATATTTCACGTCCGGCGTTTTCACCGGACCGTCACAAAACTCCTTGAAGCGACCACCGGGGTTACGTATAACGCGCAGCGATGTCAGCCACCGTCGATCTCACGCTCGATCTCATTTCACGCAACTCGGTGACGCCAGCCGACCAGGGTTGCCAGGAAGTGATGACTCGGCGGCTCGCGGGCCAGGGTTTCTCGATCGAGACCCTGCGTTATGGAAACGTCGACAATTTCTGGGCGACCCGAGGCGCCGGTGGACCGGTGCTGTGCTTCGCGGGGCACACCGACGTGGTCCCGACCGGCCCGCTCGAGGAATGGAAGAGCGATCCGTTCAAACCTGCCGTTCGCGACGGATTCCTCTATGGTCGCGGCGCAGCCGACATGAAGAGCGCGCTCGCCGCCATGGTCACGGCCACCGAAGAGTTCGTCCAGGCGCATCCGAAACATAAAGGCACCCTCGCCTACCTGATCACGAGTGACGAGGAAGGTCCGTCCGTCGACGGGACCAAGAAGGTGGTCGAGACGCTGCGCGAGCGCGGCCAGAAGATCGACTGGTGCATCGTCGGCGAACCGTCGAGCGAGAAGGAGCTCGGCGACACCATCAAGATCGGCCGCCGCGGCTCGCTGTCCGGTCGCCTCACGGTTCACGGCGTCCAGGGGCACATCGCGTATCCGCAGCTCGCCGAAAATCCCGTGCACACGTTCGCTCCGGCGTTGGCCGAGCTGACCACGCGCGTCTGGGACAAGGGCAACGAGCACTTCCAGCCCACGAGCTTCCAGATCTCGAATTTCAACGCCGGCACCGGCGCGCCCAACGTGATCCCCGGCGAGCTCAAGGCGCGATTCAACCTGCGCTACTCGCCCGTGCAGACCATCGACGGCCTCAAGAAAATCGTCGAGGACATCCTGAAAAGGCACGGCGTGCGCTTCACGCTCGAGTGGTACGTCTCGGGTGAACCGTTCTATACGTCTCCCGGCGCATTGTCGGAAGGCGTTACCCGCGCGATCCACGCGGAAACGGGCATCCGGCCGAAGTTCTCGACCGGCGGCGGCACGTCGGACGGCCGGTTCATTGCGCCGCTTGGTGCCCAGGTCGTGGAGCTCGGCGTGATCAATTCGACCATCCACAAGGTCAATGAAAGCGTCGCCGTAGCCGACATCGACCGTCTGCACCGCATCTACCTCAACGCCCTGAAGGAAATGCTGGCCTGAGCGCCGCCCGTCGCCGTTTCTGACGCTTTTGTGACAGCGTCGCGGCGACCCTCTAAACTCCGCGCCCAGAAAACGGAATCGGTCGAAGGGGTCCGGCAGAACAATGAACTTCATCGCGCGTCTCATGCCTCGCGAGGGGCGCTTTTTCAGTCTCTTCGACGGTCACGCGAAACTCATCGTCGAAGGCGCATTGGCGCTGGCCGACGTGCTGCGCCACTACGACAACGTCGATGACCGCGCGGCCGGCATAAAGCTCATCGAGGACGCCGAACACGGCGCCGACCGGATCACGCACGACACCGTGCAGCTGCTGCACACCACGTTCGTGACGCCGTTCGACCGCGACGACATCCACCGCCTGATCTCGCGCATGGACGACGTGCTCGACCTGATCCAGGACACCGGTGAGTCCCTCGTGCTCTACGACATCCGCAAGGTGACGCCCGAGGCAACCCAGCTGTCAGAACTGCTGCTCCGCTGCTCCGAACGCGTGCAGTCGGCCGTCGGTCTCATGGCCTCGATGGCCGACGCGCCGGCCATCCTGAAGATCTGCCAGGAAATCGATCAGCTCGAATCCGAGGCGGACAAGGTCATGCGCGACGCGATCTCGAAATTGTTCCGCGATGAATCCGACGTGCGCCAGGTCATCAAGATGAAGGCCGTATACGAGGCACTCGAATCGGCGACTGACAAGTGCCAGGACGTGGCCAATGTCATCGAAAGCGTCGTGCTCGAAAACGCCTGATGGACCCCGGTTCCGTCTCCACGACGCTGGTTTTGCTGGTGCTGCTGGCACTGGCATTCGACTTCATGAATGGTTTCCACGACGCCGCGAATTCCATCGCGACGGTCGTATCCACCGGCGTGCTCAAGCCCTGGCAGGCGGTGCTCTGGGCCGCGTTCTTCAATGTGCTGGCGTTCGCGGTGTTCCACCTGTCGGTCGCCTCGACAGTCGGTAAAGGAATCATCGATCCGGCCTTCGTCGACAGCCGGCTGATCTTCGGCGCGCTGATCGGCGCGATCAGCTGGAACTTCATCACCTGGTACTACGGAATTCCCTCCAGCTCCTCGCATGCGCTCATCGGCGGCATGATGGGCGCGGCGCTCGCCAAAGCCGGTACCGCGCCGCTGCTGGCACCGGGCATCATCAAGACGGCCTCCTTCATCATCGTCTCGCCGCTGCTCGGCATGGCACTCGGCGCCCTGATCATGCTGTTGCTGTCATGGCTGTTCTTCCGCCAGACGCCGCGACGCGTCGATCGATGGTTCCAGCGGCTGCAGCTCATCTCGTCCGCGTCGTATTCGCTCGGCCACGGCGGCAACGATGCGCAGAAGACCATGGGCATCATCTGGCTGCTGCTGATCGCGAACGGCGTGACCACGAAAGATCATCTGCCGCCCTGGGTCGTGATGTGCTGCTTTCTCGCGATGGGAATAGGCACCATGTTCGGTGGCTGGCGCATCGTGAAGACGATGGGTCAGCGCATCACGAAGCTCAAGCCGGTGGGCGGATTTGCCGCCGAGTGCGCCGGCTCGATCACGCTGTTCATGGCCACCTATTTCGGCATCCCGGTGTCGACGACCCATACGATCACGGGCGCCATCATCGGGGTAGGCACGACGCGTGGCACCTCGGCGGTCCACTGGGGCGTCGCCGGCAGCATCGTCGTCGCGTGGGTCGTCACGATTCCGGCCTCCGCCGCGATTGCCGCGCTCGCGTGGTGGGTCGGCGGCCTGATCTTCTGATCAGCCGCGGGCGGGAATCTTCAATCCGCGTCCGACCGCGGGCCGCTGGAGAAACACCTGCAATGCGCGATCGACGTGCGCGAACTCGTCGTAGCCCGTCAGCTCGCGCGCGGCGTAATAGCCGATGAGGTTGTTCACCATCGGAAAGATGGCGATGTCGGCGATCGTGTAGTCATCGCCCATGATCCAAGCACGTGACTCGAGATGGCGGTTCAACACGCCGAGCAGGCGCCGCGTTTCGGCCACGTAGCGATCGCGCGGCCGCTTGTCTTCCCAATCCTTGCCCGCGAATTTGTGGAAGAACCCGAGCTGACCGAACATCGGACCGACGCCGCTCACCTGGAACATCAACCACTGGATGGTCTGCCAGCGCGCCGCCGCCTCGTGCGGCAGGAAGCGCCCGGACTTTTCTGCGAGATAGAGCAGGATCGCGCCGCTTTCGAACAATGACAGCGGCGCGCCGCCGGGGCCTTGCGGATCGATGATCGCGGGAATCTTGTTGTTGGGGTTGAGCGACAGAAACTCGGGCGAGTTCTGATCGTTCGTGTCGAAATTCACGAGGTGCGCCTCGTACGGGAGCCCCGTTTCCTCGAGCAGGATCGACGCCTTCACGCCGTTCGGCGTCGGCAAGGAATAGAGCTGGATGCGATCAGGATGCCGCGCGGGCCACTTGCGCGTGATCGGGAAGGCCGAGAGATCAGCCACGCTGATTCGCGATCTGGTCGGGCGCGAGACGGATCGGCGGCAGCGGCGGCGACCACTTCACGTTGTTCACGAGGCCGATGAGCAGCAGCAGCGTCGAGCTGATGAGCACCCACATCGGCATGGTCAATCCGAGGAAGGTCCAGTCGATCGTGCCGCACTCCCCGCCGCCGGTCATGACCTTGCGGACGACTTCGAGCAGCGGAAACATCTGCAGCAGCGAATCGAGCGGCGCGCCGCAGGCCGGCACGGTGCCGGGTGGTTGCGACTGAACCCAAACGTGGCGTCCCGAGACCCAGATCGCGGAACCAGCAGCCAGAAGGATCAGGAACGCGTAAAACTTCGCGCCTGCCGAGCGCACGCGGTGCAGCGCGGCGATCAGGAATACGATGCCGAGCGCACCGATGCACACGCGCTGGAACATGCAGAGCGGGCATGGGACGTACCCGAGCACCTTCTCGGCATAGATGGCATACCCCAGCATGCCGGCACAGGCCAGGGCACACAGGAGGTTGATCGTCTGGCGGCGGTCGAACATGGACCGGGACTATAGAGGAAGGTCAGCCGACGGGCCACGACGACAAGGCTGTCAGCGGGCTACCGACGCGCGTCCGCGCCGGATCGGAATGCGCGTGTTCGACGCCTGCTATCAACCCTTCGAATCGCGGCCGCGCAGCTCCCGTTCGACGTCGTCCAGCTTCGTGTGGCGCACGTCCTTGCCATGCACCATGTAGATCACGTATTCGCAGATGTTCTTCGCGTGATCGCCGATGCGCTCGAGGGCGCGCACGATCCACATGACGTCGAGCGCGCGGCGGATGCTGCGCGGGTCTTCCATCATGAACGTGATGCACTGGCGCTGGATGGATTCGTATTCCTCGTCGACAACCCGGTCCTGGCGCGCGACGCGCAGTGCCGCCTCCGCGTCCATGCGCGCGAAGGCATCGAGCGCCTGGTGCACCATCTCCGAGACGATGCGACCGAGGTGCTTGACCTCGCGGTACTTGTCGGCCGGACGTTCCATCGTCGCGAGGCGCGACGCGATGTAACCGATCTTCTCGCCTTCGTCGCCGATGCGCTCCAGATCGGTGATGGTCTTGATGATCGCCACGATGACGCGCAGGTCGCCGGCGGCGGGCGCCCGCGTCGCAAGGATGCGCGAGCATTCCTCGTCGATCGTCACTTCCATGCCGTTGACCTTCGAGTCATCACGCGCGACCGAGACACCGAGATTGCTGTCGCCCTCGATGAGCGCGGTGACCGCGTTGGCGAGCTGCTGCTCGACCATGCCACCCATGGTCAGCACCTTGTTCCGGACCCGCTCGAGGTCCTCGTTGAACCGGCGGGAGATGTGGTGGGACAGGTCGGCGGTTTCCATGGGGACCTCAGGACGCGAAACGCGCGGATGCGCGGCGCAGCTTGTTAGCGGCGGATGACGGGATCATGACATCAACCATTGGCAGCCGCGCGCGTCTCCACGACGCGCTCGAGGGGGAAATGGCACGTGAAGGTGCTGCCTCGACCCTCGATGCTCTCGATTTCCAGTCGGGCGCCGTGGCGATGCAGCGCATGCTTCACGATGGCGAGGCCGAGACCCGAGCCGCCTGTTTCGCGCGAGCGGCCCGGATCGACGCGGTAGAAGCGCTCGGTGAGACGCGGAATGTGTTCGGCCGAGATGCCGGGGCCGGTGTCGCGCACCGAGAAATGCGCGCCTTCTTCGTCGGTCCACCAGCGGATGGTCATGCTGCCTTCGGCCGGCGTGTACTTGGCAGCATTGTCGACGAGATTGGAGAACGCGGACTGGATCATTGCCTCGTCGCCGATCAGGACCGCGGCCGACTCGATGTTCACGTCGACCTGGCGCGGATGCACCGGGCGCGCCATCACGTCCTTGCGCAGCAGTGCGGCCATTGCGGCCACGTCGACCGGCGTGCCCTTGATAGGACCGTCGTTCGCCTCGAATCGCGACAGCTCGAGCAGGTCTTCGATGATGCGGGTCATGCGATCGGTCTGCCGGCGCATCTCCGCGAGCGGCGCGGCCACCTCGCTCAGCTGCGGATCTGACCCCAGCGTCTCGAGGTAGCCTGCGACCACCGTGAGCGGAGAACGCAACTCGTGCGACGCGTTCGCGACGAAATCCTTGCGCATCTGCTCTAGGCGCACTTCCTTCGTGACGTCACGCAGCATCAGCAGCCGTTGATCTTCGCCGTACGAGATGACCTGGAATGCGAGATGTCTCTCGACCGGCGTATCGACGCGCACGATGACCGGCTGCGAGTACTGCCCGCCATGCAGGTACTGCACGAAGTCGGGATGACGCACGAGGTTGTCGATGCGCAGGCCGAGGTCCGCGCGGCGCGACAGATCGAGCAGCTCTCCGGCCTTCTTGTTGAACCAGACGATCTCGCCAAGCGGGTCCAGCATGACCACGCCGTCGGGCATCGCCGCGGTCGAACGACGCAGCTCGCGGAACAGGCGCGTGAGCCGCTCCTTGTGGAAACGCTTGCGACGGTGCAGCCGTACGACCTGCGCGACGACGTCACCCCAGAGACCGAGCGCATCGGGCGGGTCCGCGACGCTGCGGTGACGCAACCAGAACTGCAGCTCGCGCAGCTGCCAGAGATTCCAGGCGAGGTAAAGGCCGAGCGTGCCGGAGACGCCGAACCAGACGGATCCGGCGAACCAGCCCAGCGCGGCTCCGAGCGCCAGCGCGACGACGATGCGCAGCGTGACGTAGATGAAGGCCGAGGCGCCGGAGGTCATTCCACTGCGCGGCTAGAGAGGCCGCGCCGAGAAGCGATAGCCCGAACCGCGCACCGTCTGGATCAGGCGGTCGTAGCCGAATTCTTCCAGCGCCTTGCGCAGGCGACGGATGTGGACGTCGATCGTGCGCTCCTCGACGTAGACGTTGCCGCCCCACACGCGATCGAGCAGCTGCTCACGCGTGTACACGCGCTCGGGATGCGTCATGAAGAACGCGAGCATGCGGTATTCGGTCGGGCCCAGCGCGACCGTGCGTTCGCCGGCGCTGACGCGCTGGCTCGACTGGTCGAGCACGAGTCCTTCGATGTCGATGCGCTCGGACCCTTCGGCCGGCAACGCACGCCGCAGGACGGCATTGATGCGCGCGAGCAGCTCGCGCGGCGAAAACGGCTTGGTGATGTAGTCGTCGGCGCCGCCTTCCAGTCCGGCGACCTTGTCGCCCTCCTCGGCACGCGCGGTCAGCATGATGACCGGCAGCTCACGCGTCTCCCGGTCACGCTTCAGGGCACGCGTGAATTCGAGCCCGCTGGTGTCGGGGAGCATCCAGTCGACCAGCAGGAGGTCGGGCAGCTTGTTGGCGACTTCGGCACGGCCCGAGCGGGCATCCGCGGCCTCGCGCACTTCGAAACCGGCGCGACGCAGTCCAAAGGCGATCATCTCGCGGATTGGACGCTCGTCCTCGACGACCAGAATCTGTTTGGCTGACATGTTTGCTGACACGGCATCACAGGTGACGTTTTTGTGGCGTGCGCATTACACGGGCAGTCTATTGCACTTTGATGAACGAGCGGTTTTTTCGAGAAACTGTTCATGGTTGCGGCTCGGCGACGCGCTCCCTGACATAAACCGGCAACGCGTCGGTCGGGTCGAGCAGTTGTCGTGCCGCGACGCGCGGCCGGGCCAGCGCGAGGATTTCGGCGGCCCGCGGCAGCAGATCCGGCTGCAGCGTGGCGCCGGCGGCACGGCAACGCCGGGCGAGATCCGGCCAGGCGACCAATCCCCGTCCGGCGGCGACCCAGTTCGTTCCCACCTGGTCCGAAATTACGACGTTCGCAGGCGAATCCACGCGCTCATCGCCCAGGAGTTCGATGCCGGCGTCGAATTCCGCCCAGTACACCTCCCGCATGCGCGCATCGTTGACCACCAGGACGCGTCGCGCCTCCGGGTCGAGCTGCAAGGCGCGCTGAGCCACCGCCGCGAGATCGGACACGGGCACCACGCCGAGTTCGGCTCCGAACGCGAGTCCCTGCGCGACGCTCGCCGCGAGACGCACGCCCGTGAATCCGCCCGGCCCGCGACCGAACGCGAGCGCGTCGAGCTGCCGCAGCGTCAGGCCGCCTTCCGCGAGAACGGCGTCGATCATCGGCAGAATCTGTTCCGCGTGACCGCGCTCGATCTCCACGTAACGCTCGATGACACGATCACCGATGCCGAGCGCGACCGAGCAAGCCTCGGTCGCCGTATCGAGCGCAAGGATCTTCATGCCGGCTCGTTCAAGCGCGGGTCTTCGGGAAACGGCTCGCGGATCATTTCGAGCGGCGCAGCCGCGAGCCCGGAGATCTTGCGGAGGAACCGCTCGGCATCGGCGGCCACGCGGGTCACCGGCATCGGCGGCAAGCAGCCGCGCAGCACGCGGCCGTACGGTTTGTCGACCAGACGCGGATCGCAGATCACCACGACGCCACGGTCCGTCTCGCTGCGGATCAGCCGGCCAACGCCCTGCTTCAGGGAGAGCGCGGCTTCCGGCAGCTGGTATTCGCGGAACGAATTGCCGCCCTGCGCCTTGAGGTGCTCGATGCGCGCCTTCGTCAACGCATCGTCCGGTGACGCGAACGGCAGCTTCTCGATGATCACGAGCCGCAGCGCGTCCCCCTTGACGTCGACACCTTCCCAGAAACTCGCGGCGCCGAGCAACACGGCATTGCCGGACTCACGGAACCGGCGCAGCAGCTGCTCGCGCGGCGCCTCGCCTTGCACGAGCAGTGGGTAATCGCCGAGCGTGGCCCAGCGCTCGCGCAGCAGCTGCGCGGCCCGTTGCAGCGCGCGGTGACTCGTGAACAGCACGAACGCGCCGCCGGCCGCGGCCTCGATGAGCGACGCCGCGACTTCGACGACGGCCGCGGTGTGCGCCGGAGACGCCGGGTCCGGCAACTGCGGTGGTAGATAGAGCAACGCCTGCCGCTCGAAATCGAACGGACTCGGGATGGAAAGCGTCTCCGCATCACCGAGACCGAGACGCGCCGTGAAATGACCGAACTCCTCGCCCACCGACAGCGTGGCCGACGTGAATACCCACGCGGCCTTCGCGCCGTGCGTGAGCGCGGCGAAGCGCGGCGCGACGTCGAATGGCAGCAGGCTCAGCGAGAAGCCGCGCTGCGTGAGCTCGACACTGCGTGCACCTTCGTTGTCCTCGGCGTGCACGATGGTGTCCAGCCGGCCGGCGAGCTCCGCGGCACGCGCAGCGCACTGCGTGATGCCGGGCGAACGCTCCTGCTCGTTGAGCTCGCCGGCGAGCGTGCGCAGATCGCCCGCGAGATCGCCGGCCCCGTCGGCGAACGGCGTGTCGGCCGCCAGCCAGTCCGGCTTCGGAGTGGCGCGCAGCACTTCGGCGAGCGCGGCGAGCGACTTCTCGACGTTGCCCAGCTCCGTCGCGAGCGTAGTGGCATTGGCATGCATGCCGGCGAGCTCGACGCGCGCGTCACGCACCAGCAGCTCCACCTGGCGGCTGCCGAATCGAGCGCCGAAGAACTGCGTGGCGAGATCGGGGATCTCGTGCGCCTCGTCGAGGATCACTGCATCGACCGCACCGAGCAGGTCGCCGAAACCATCCTCCTTGAGCGCGAGGTCGGCGAGCAGCAGGTGATGGTTGACGATCACGACGTCCGCCTCGATCGCCTTGCGGCGCGCGTCGATGACGTGGCAGCGGCCGACCTCCGGGCAGCGCGCGCCCAGGCAGTTCTCGCGCGTGGACGTCACCTGCGGTGCGAGCGGGTGCGCATCTCCGAAATCG